>Ga0208449_1000215_pt1 | contig 47787 bp, 50 predicted proteins | sample MalvireepMed_s17_FD_184247 | JGI IMG/M metagenome (GOLD analysis project Ga0208449, IMG submission 184247) | Marine viral communities from the Global Malaspina Expedition - Malaspina viral metaG DeepMed_s17 (SPAdes) (version 2) | ecosystem: Environmental > Aquatic > Marine > Oceanic | place...
AGACCACGGCTTCAGCCAAGGGATGTTCGGACTGTCCTTCCATGGCATATAAAATTTGCTCCAGGGCCCTGTGATCGGTCACATGGTCCGCAAAGACCATATCGGTCACCACAGGCTTTCCTTCAGTTATGGTACCCGTTTTATCCAGGACAATGGCATTCACTTTGTAACCCAACTCCAGGCTTTCCGCATCTTTGATGAGAATATTGTGTTCGGCCCCCTTGCCGATTCCCACCATGATGGCCGTGGGGGTTGCCAAACCCAGCGCACAGGGACAAGCTATTACCAATACGGCAACTGCGGTCAACAGTGCATGGGTAAAAGCGTCCTCACCTCCCAGGAACATCCAGGTGATAAATGTCACCAGTGAAATCGTCATTACCACAGGAACAAAAATACCGGCAATCCTGTCCACCAATTTTTGTACGGGCGCTTTGCTCCCCTGTGCTTCCTGCACCATCTTGATGATCTGGGACAAAAGGGTCTCCCCTCCCACCCGGTCAGCTACAAACTGAAAGCTTCCTTTTTGGTTTACGGTACCGGCAAAAACTTTTTCATCCTTTGTCTTTTCTACAGGGACGGGTTCGCCCGTGATCATACTTTCATCAACATAGGAACTTCCTTTGGACACCGTTCCATCCACAGGGATTTTCTCTCCCGGTCTGACCAATATCGTTTGACCTACCTTGACCGAAGAAATAGGGATTTCCCTTTCCTCCCCATCTGCTATCACCTTTAAGGTCTTGGGCTGCAACCCTATCAATTTCTTTATGGCGGAGGATGTATTTGATTTCGCCTTTTCTTCCAATAATTTCCCCAATGAAATAAAGGTGATGATCACTGTGGCCGCCTCATAATATACATGGGGTTCCATGCCTTTACTGAGCCAAAATTCAGAAAAAAAGGTATTGAATGCACTGAACAAAAAGGCAATGCCCGTACTGAGTGCGACCAAGGTATCCATATTGGCCTTACCAAATCTGGCCTGTTTAAAGGCATTTATGAAAAAGCTTCGGCCAAACCAGAACAGGATAGGAACGGCAAGTACCAACGAAATCCACCTACCCGGGACCCAATCCATAAAAAACATCCCCAGAAGGAAAATGGGAAGCCTTCAGGCACGGTCTCCGGTTCAAAACCCGGTATGGCTTTATTTTGAATTTGGTTCCTGCCATCACCGAAGGATAACATCGAGGGTAAGTTCAAGTCATTGTTACCGAATCTGATTAGTTGATTGAAAGGATGACCCTTGCCATCCCCTGAATGGCAACTTGCACAGCTGGTGCCAACAAACAAGGGGCCAAGACCTTTTTCAACCGTGAAAACATCATCGTTAAAAGCTATATCCCCTGCTAAAAACAGTTGTTGCTCGCTTAAGGACAATCCGTCCAATGGCCCGTCCAACAGCTCAAATTCCATAGGTTCTTCCGGACCCAAATTTTCACAGCCAAATAGAGCGATTAAAGACAGGCCAATAAAGAAATGAATGATTTTAGACATTACTATAATGATATTTATTCCAAAAAAAATATATTTTTAGATAAGTCTAAATATAGATGTAAAATTCTTCAATAAAGAAGTGGTTAAACCTTAAAGGGTTTGTTGATTTAATTATGTAAATCCCGTACTGTGGGAAATGTCGGTTGGCCAGAATGAAAATTTATATTTCGATATTTACTATGGGCTTATGCCCACTTCATCCGCTGCAACCGCACCGCATTAAAAATCGCCAATAACGCCACGCCCACATCCGCAAAGACTGCTTCCCACATGGTAGCCAATCCACCTGCGCCCAGAATGAGCACGATAATTTCGCATAGTAAGCTATACCTAATATTTACTAGAGTATCACATAGGTAGAAAAGCTACTTAACTATCAGCAGTGGGGCCTTGGAGGCATACAGCATTTTTTTTCTTAGCCCCTTTTTGAAAAGTGCCTCAAAAAATCCGTGTTCCCTGTAAAGCAAAACCAATAGGTCTATTGGGGTTTCAGTCAAAAATTCATCGATACCCTCTTCGGGTTTGTCTTCCTCGATAACTGTAAAGAACCATTGCTTAGGTACAAGAAGTTTGCCAAATCTTTCACGAATAAATGCTTTCTCCGGCACTCTTTCCTGTTTGTCCGCTATATGTACAAAGTGCAACTGTGCATTATAGTTTTGCAATAATCTGGACAATATTTCAAAATCTATTCTATTATCCATACTATCCGTATCCACTGCGACCCCGATACGCTTATATGCAGTATAGCTGGCATCTTCAGGTACGGCCAGTACTGGACAAGGCGCCTTTTGTGTCACCTTTTCGGTAACGGTTCCAATAAAAATTTCATCAAATCCCGAAGCCGTGCCCTTGGTACCCATAACGACAAGACAGGTATTCATTTCCTTAGCCAGGCCAGAAATCACATCGACCGTTGCCCCGAAACCGACAATTGCTTGAAATTCCAACTTGTCCAGTTCAGGAAAGCCTCTTAGAAACTTATCCAATTTTTCTTTATTGAGTTTTTCTTGTGATGCTGTGGTATCTGTTACATTGTGTGCCATAGTTGCCATCCCGATGGGCGTACCGGATGGATATGCCACTGAATAGGCGTGGACAAAAACCAGTTTTGATTTCAATTTTTGTGCTAGCCCAATTGCGTAGCTCACCGCATTTTCTGAAACCTGTGTGAAATCTACGGGTATTAAAATTCCTTTATCTTTCATATCATTTTGTTTTTATTGATTTGACTTCATTAATCTTTCTTTTTAGGTTTAATTATTCAATTGAAAAGCAGGTAAAAACCATATAGAATGGCATCTAAAAAGGCAATTGTCAGCACCGCAAGGAACATTGCCACAAAAACCAACAAGCAATACCCTTTCTCCTTTCTGGTTCTTACTTTCCTGTTTATTGAATTCCCCTTTTTTTCCTCTAGTCTCCGCTTTCTTCTTTCCCGTGACATATTATACTGTGCTTTACTAAAATCAACGCACCAATGCTATCCCCTAAGGTCATAAAACCATTCTTCTGCACGTTTGATTCCCTCCGTAATGGCCTTCTCACGAGAATACCCATTCTCCTTTACCAATTCTTGTGCAATTTTGAGGGCCTTCTTCCGAACTGACGGCTGTAGGCCATCAAGTTTTGTTTTGAAATCTTCAAATGTCCAGTCCATATTGTATACTTTTTTTAGAGCTTTCGCCCTTCCATCTCTGCTTTTACAATGCCGCGTTCAAGGGCTTCCTCCTTGGAGCATTGGTTTGTCGTATAGTATTCTTTAGCATACTTTACGGCCAATTTGTGGATGTTTTCATCCAGCATATTGAGCCTCATCGAGCAATCTTTAAAAAGTTCGTCTTTCATCTATCAAAAAAGTTTCAACACGTAAAAAACCATGACCAGTAAATAAACTATATATGCCGCATCAAATACAAAAATCTGCCAACGAGAGAAACCGTGCAGTTCCTTGCTTTGATGCACAAATAGTGTGTAAAGCAGTGGCATAAGCCCGACAAAGGCCAGGTTGACCCAGAACAGTTCAAAGTCCTCAATGGGGGTGGTTACCAAAGCCAGCGGAAAAAATGCCACCGTCATCGTTACGGCATTGTCTGCAATAACACTGGTGGTGCCCGCTGTCACCTCGCCCCCTTTTACCACGCTCCAGGTCTTGAATATTTCCGGTGCCGTGGTCATTATGCCCGTGATGAAAAGGCCTCCCACGATTTCAGAAATATTTAGGGCAGAAACAATATTTTCGGTCGCCTTCACTATGAAAAAAGCGCCAACTGCTATCGCAAAGGCCCCGGCAATCGATAACCAGACCTGTTTTTTGTTCCATTCTACTTTTTTGCCCTTTTCCTTGCCTTTTATGATTGCGTGGGTCAAGAACGCAGCATAGGCCGCCAGCATAATCCACCCGTCCACAGGTTGCAGGCCACGCCAGGGCTTTGGCAGAGTTAAAATGGCCACAAGGGCGATAATGCCCAGATAAGGAAGGGACAGTACGGAAACCGAACGTTTGTTCAACGCCAGAATGTTTTTATCAAGATGTTCTTGATGTTCCTTGTTGTTCTTGAATTGTTTCCTGGAAGCAAAATAAGCTATGGTCACCATCAAGGGAATGGAAATAATATTGGAACCCAATAAGTTGCCCAGGCCAATATCGGAAACGTCCCGTGCCGCACTGGTTATATTGATGGCAACTTCAGGACTGGCCGTTACAAGGGCAAGAAAAGCGGCTCCAGCGGATGCGGTAAGCCCCCATTGCTTGCGGAGCAACTTTAAAGGAGTCAACAATCGATCCGCACCCCAGTGTGCTGCCCAGGCCGCTAGGCCCAAAACGAGTACCCATGGCCATATGTTCATAATTCTGTCATTTTAACATTTCTCTCTTTGCTAGGTTCGATATGGATGTGCACGTCAAGTATCTCGGAATATGACCTGAACAATCTCTCCTTTACTTTGTGTGCAATATCATGGCCCTCGGTCACAGTTAATTCCCCATCGATCCAAATATGCATATCGATATGAAAGGCCGTTCCCATCTTTCGGGAATGGCAGCGCTCTACCCTTACCACTTCAGGAACGGCTTCGGCCAGTCGGATAACCTCATTTCGAAATTCGGGCTCAACAGCTTCGTCCAGCAACTCCCTTACCGATGACCTAGCTATTTTATAGGCATTGAACAGAATAATGCCCGCTGCAATGAGTGCCGCGAAATCATCCGCTATCTCAAACCCTTCGCCACCGATCAATGCTATGGAAATCCCTATAAAAGCGGCTATCGACGTAATGGCATCACTCCTATGGTGAAATGCATCGGCCTTGACGGCCGAACTATTGATTTCATCACCTGTTTTCATGACATAGCGATACAACGCCTCTTTCGTGAGGACAACAAATACCAGTATGAAGAGTGTGAAGGGTGCAGGAGTTTTGTGGGGTACCAGAATATGGTCGATGCTGTCCCTTATGATTATACCACCTGCAATGGTTAGGGCTATGGCAATACCCACCGCCACCAGGGCCTCTATCTTACCGTGTCCGTAGGGATGGTTTTCATCCGGTGGCCTTGACGACCATCTCAACCCGGCCCATAATAGTGCGGATGTCAGCACATCCGCCCCGGATTCGATCGCATCGGCAATAAGGGCATAAGAATGCCCGAACACCCCGCCCAAACCTTTGATCAATGCCAATAATGCACTGATCAAAATACCTACGAGGGTAGTTTTGAGTCCTATTCGGGATATGGCATTTGGATTCCTTTCCAAAATCTTTCTTTTGCTATTTCTTTTCTTCCCAATACGTTATTTGGACAATTTTAAAATTCTAATGGCCCCACGCATCACAAAGGCAAATACAATACCGCCTATGACCAAATCGGGCCATTTACTGTCTAAAAAATAAACCAGCACCCCTGCCAGTATTACCCCGCCGTTCACAATAATGTCGTTTGAGGTAAAGATGGCACTTGCCTGCATATGCGCTTCCTTGCTTTTGGCCTTGTTTATCAACCATAGGGAAACGAGGTTGCCGATAAGGGCGAAAATGGAAACGATAATCATCCATTGGAACAAAGGGGTTTCGCTACTACTCAAAAACCTTCTCACGACTTCCGAAAATCCCAGCAGGGCCAACGCCATCTGAAAATAGCCACTGAATTTCGCCACTTTCTTTTTTCTGGAAATAGCGCCGCCTACGGCAAAAAGGCTCAATGCATATACAATGGAATCGGCCAGCATATCCAGTGAATCGGCAATTAGACCCATCGAGGAAGAAATCCAACCCGTAGTCATTTCGATAACAAAAAAACCAAAATTGATGTACAAGACCCACCAGAGTATCTTCTTTTGTTTGGTCTCATCTTCAGTATTAGGTGCTTCCGCCTTTTCTGTTCCCAAAAGTTTTTCCCCCAACTTTAATGCACCCAATTCCACGTTTATTTCTTGGGCATTCCCTTGATGGTACACATCTAATTTCCTATTCGGAATGTCAAAGTCCAGATATTTGATTTGAGGATTTGACTCCAGTTTCATCCGTATCATCTGTTCTTCTGAAGGGCAATCCATTTGACTTACCTTAAAAGTGCTTTTGTTTATAGTGGACATTTAAATAATCTGTATTAAATTCTACGTTTGGTCTTTTAAATCTTTACTTACTATGGGATTCCATATATTTTTCCAAAATCGATTTTAAGCTCTCCAAATAATCAGCGAACGATTTAATGGTCGGTTTTGCTTCATCATCTACGGGAATCGTTATGGGGTTCTCATCCAAATACCGATAGAGTTCGGGATATTCGTGTTCAATCCTTAGGGTCAATTCGTTGATTTCTTGGGTTAGTTTTTGAATTTTCTTCATCTTCGTTTTTTTTATAATTTTATATATGCAACGCCCTGTCTTCGGTAGCAGCCAAGCAGGCTTCCTTAAAGGTTTCTGAAAATGTGGGGTGTCCGTGGGACATTCTGGCAATATCCTCTGCCGCTGCCCTGAATTCCATCGCCACGACAGCTTCCGTATAACTATCGGCTATGCGCGGACCTATCATATGAACGCCCAAAATTTCATCGGTTTCCTTGTCTGCAATCACTTTTATAAAGCCATCGGTGTCCATACTTATCTTGGCCCGTGCATTGGCCTTAAAGGGAAACGTGCCCGTTTTTATAGCCCTTCCTGCTTCTTTAAGTTCCTCTTCGGTAAGTCCCACGCCGGCTACTTCGGGCTGTGTATAGACAATGTTTGGTATGAGGGAATAATTGATGTGCGGCTTTTGTCCCGCAATGCGTTCGGCCACAAAAACACCTTCTTCACTGGCCTTATGGGCGAGCATCGCACCTCGGACTACATCTCCAATGGCATAGACCCCTTTTACATTGGTTTCCAGGTTATCGTCTACTTTTATTTGTCCTTTTTCGTTGGTTTCCACTCCCACGTTTGCAAGGCCCAAGCCTGATGTAAAAGGTTTTCTCCCAATGGCCATCAGGCAATAGTCGCCTTCCAACTGCATTTCCTTGTCGTCTTTCCTGTTCTGTGCCGTAAGGGTTACTTTATCATCTGCTGCCACAGCTTTTGTGACCTTGTGTTCCAGATAGAACTCGATATCTTGTTTTCTTAGGGACCTGTACAATTGATGCCCTACGGATTTGTCCATTGTATAAATAAGCCCATCAAAATACTCTACGATGGAAACCTTTGAACCTAACCTGGCGAAAACCGAACCTATCTCGACCCCAATGACACCACCTCCAACGACCATCAAGTGTTTGGGGATTTCTTTAAGGGCAAGCGCTTCCGTAGAGGAAATAATCCTTTTTTTATCTATTTCTATGTTGGGCAAGGATGCAGGTTTTGACCCGGTGGCGATGACCATTTTATCGGTTTCTATGGTTTGTGTTTTGTCCTCGCCCTTAATTTCAATGGTGTTTTTGTCCTTGATGTTTCCGTGGCCTTCATAAACGGTAACCTTGTTCTTTTTCATCAGGTAGGCTACCCCGTTGATGATTTCCCCCACGACGTCTTGAACCCTTTGGTTCATTTTTACAATATCTACATTCGCCTCCTTGACATCAATGCCGAAATCCTCGAATTGGTGTTTGAGCTTGTGGTAATGTTCCGATGCTTCCAGCCAGGCTTTTGAAGGGATACAACCCACGTTAAGGCAAGTGCCGCCAAGGGTACTGTACCTTTCGATTATGGCCACTTTAAAGCCCAGTTGTGCAGCACGTATGGCACACATGTAGCCACCTGGACCGGAACCAATAATTGTTATATCATATTTTTCCATAATTGTATTTTTTTGGTTAAATAAGGTGGAAGAACCTTGAACTTGACTCTTGGGCGCAAGGGTTCAAAGTTCTGGAACTCCCACCTGTTATTTTTCCTTACATTTCACGCATATCCCTTTTAATACCAAGTTGACATCGTTTATTTTATAATCACTTGGTAAACTTTCTTCCGGTATTTTATTTGGCAAACAGATTGTTTTCTTACATTCGGTACAATGAAAATGCAGATGTAAATCCGAACCATATTTACCTTTAACGTTTTCATCAGAAATTGCAAATTTTGCCACTCCGGTTCCATCATTAATCTGATGAATAAGTCCCTTCTCCTCAAAAATCTTAAGGTTGCGATAAAAGGTCGTTCTGTTTGCTGTCTTATTGGTTTCGCTCTTTTCGGCAAAGACCTTTTTTAAATCGGAAAAGGACACGGCACTTTGCTTCCTTCTCAGATACCTGTATATCTTGGACCTCATTTGAGTAGGGCGAATACCGTGACTTGACAATATTTTTTCCGTTTTGTTCATTTTTTAATCTTGATTCAAAGGCAATCTCCTTTATTGGATTTATTTTTTATAGGCGAGCAAACGCAATGCATTGACCACCACTACCAACGTAGAGCCTTCGTGAACCGCCACGGCTATGCCGATACTTGCCCAGCTCATTATGGTCGCAGGAATTAAAAGGGCAACAACCCCCAAGCTAACCCATAAGTTTTGCTTGATTATCGCCTTCGCTTTTCTGCTCAAACCGATGGCAAAAGGCAAGGTTTCCAGTTTGTCTGCCATTAGTGCTATATCTGCGGTCTCTAAAGCCACGTCGCTTCCCGCCGCACCCATTGCAATACCAACGGTACTGTTTGCCATAGCAGGGGCATCATTGACCCCATCACCTATCATTGCCAGTTTATTTTCCTGTTCCGCAAGTTTTTTGATGGCCTCCACTTTTTCTTCGGGAAGCAGACTTCCGCGAGCTTCGGTCAAACCGATTTCCTCGGCTACAGCGTCGGCTACTTTCTGGTTGTCGCCGGTAAGCATTATCATTTTCTTGATGCCTATTTCCTTTAGTTGGGCAAGGGTTTCCTTGGCTTTTTCCCGTGGCGTGTCCATTAGCCCCAGCATCCCTATAAATTCATTGCCCCTTTTTATTAGCATCGTGGTCTTTCCTTCCCCTTCAAGCGCTCTTACCTTTTCTGATACATCGCTGGGAACACCTTTATCAATATCCTCAAAAAGCTCAAGGTTGCCTATGTAAATGGAATTCCCTTGATAGTTTGCCTTTATGCCCTTGCCCTGTACGGCTTCCAAATCATCGGCATCGGGAATTTTGGTGTCCTTCCCAAGCCGCTCCATCCCATCCCTTACAACAGCCTTTGCCAGGGGATGGTCACTCAGTTCCTCAACCGCAATCGCGATTTCCAACAGTTCCTTTTTATCTATACTGCCAAAACTTTCGACGTCGGTAAGCTTTGGTTTTCCTTCGGTAAGTGTTCCCGTTTTGTCAAAAGCGAGAGCGGTAAGTACCCCTAAGTCTTCCAAGGGGCGACCGCCTTTTATCAAAACCCCGCCTCGTGCTGCTCTTGCCACACCACTCAATACAGCAGATGGCGTAGAAATGGCCAGGGCACAAGGACTGGCTGCCACAAGTACCGCCAGGGAACGGTACAGGCTTTCATTCCACGTTTCATCGATGACCAAAAAAGCAAAATTTAATACTATGACCAATAAGATTACCGATGGCACGTAGTACCGCTCAAACTTGTCTGTCAATAATTGTGTGGGCGATTTTTGGTCCTGGGCCTCTTGAACCATAGTGACCAAGCGGTTGAGGGTAGAATCTTTTGCCTCTTTAATCACCTTTATTTCGAGGGTATTGTTGCCATTGATAGTTCCTGAAAATACACGGTTCTCGTCGGGAATATCGCTTTTTGCTGTATATTCCTTATCGGGATTTTCTATTGGTGTTTTGTCCACTGGAACGCTTTCCCCGGTAATGGGTGACTGGTCTATACTACTATTGCCCTTTACAATAACACCATCAGCAGATATTTTACTGTTGGGGCGTACCACGATAGTATCACCTATCTGTAACTCTTCTATACCGACTTCAACGGTATCGTCATCCTTCTTTAATAGTGCGGTTTTAGGCGCAAGGTCTGTTAACGCTGCAATGGATTTCTTGGCCTTGCCCATTGCATAGTTTTCCAGTGCGTGACCCAAACTAAACAGGAACAGCAACAAGGCACCTTCTGCCCATTCGCCCAAATAGGCGGCTCCTGCAGCTGCGACCAGCATCAGGAAATCGATTTCAAATCCGCCCTTGGAAATCTTGACGATGGCCTCCTTCAAGGTAAAATAGCCACCGAAAAAGTAGGCCGCAATATAGAGCCAAAAAGGAATGTTTTCTGAAACCCCGGTAAATTTCTCCAATAGGAAACCCGTAATTAGTGTGACCCCGCTTAAAATAGCAAAATAGAGTTCGGTGTTTTTGCCGAAGATGCCGCCGTGGTCGTGGTTGTGGCCATCGTCTTTGCTGTGTTTTTCCTTGTCTTTCATATTATTAATGGTTTTGTTATCGTTAATTAAGATTTAATCCAGTTTTGGGCTTGTAATTTGTTAAAGGTTAACATTTTTGCTATTTCCAATTCATTTTTTGCAAACGTATTGCATTGAGAATGGCAACGAACGAAACACCTACATCGGCAAACACAGCCTCCCACATCGTAGCCAAACCGATGGCACCCAAAATGAGAAAAATCCCTTTTACCCCAAAAGTAAGACCAATATTTTGCCATACGATACGGCGTGTTGAGCGTCCAATTTGGATTCCTCGGGCCATCCTGCTCGGCTGGTCGGTCTGGATGATAACGTCTGCGGTCTCTATGGCCACATCGCTGCCCAAACCACCCATTGCAATACCCACATCACTGGCTGCGAGCACGGGTGCATCGTTGATGCCGTCGCCCATAAATGCTACCGTGGATTCAGGTTGTTCCTTGAGCTTTTCGACCTCGTTGAGCTTATCTTCGGGTAGCAAGCCGCCTTTGGCCCAATCAATATTCAGTTCCTTGGCAACTTGTTGGGTTATGGAATCCTTGTCTCCAGAGAGCATTATGATTTTAGCTATTCCGGCCACCCGAATCTGTTGAATGGTGTGATGCGCGTCTTCCTTAAGTTCATCGGCAATGGTCACATAGCCTGCGAATTTTCCATCGATGGCGACCATCACTATAGATTCGACTATCACATCGGTTTCAGGTGGAACATCAACACTATTGGAAGTCATCAATGCTTTGTTGCCGACCAAGACCTGCTTATGGTTGACTGTGCCCTTTAATCCCTTACCGGCAACTTCAGAAACTTCGGATGCCTTAAAATCAGTACCGTCCGCTTTGTATTCCAGAATTGCCTTTGCAATGGGGTGGGTAGATTGTTCTTCCATCGCCATCAGGTATTTCATAAATTCCACTTCCGCAAAAGCGGATGTATTTATCACTTCCTTAATCTTAAAGACCCCTTTGGTAACGGTTCCGGTTTTGTCCATCACCACAGTATTCACTTTGGTCATTGCATCGAGAAAGGATGCACCTTTGAACAGGATTCCGTTGCGCGATGCCGCACCCAGACCGCCGAAATAGCCCAGTGGAATGGAAATGACCAAGGCACAAGGGCAGGAAATCACCAAGAAAATTAAAGCTCGGTATAGCCAATCCCTAAACACATATTCATCGACAAAAAAGTATGGTAACAAAGTGAGTCCGATAGCAAGGAAAACCACGATGGGCGTATAAATCCGTGCAAACTTCCTAATAAATAATTCGGTCTTTGATTTCCGGGCCGTGGCATTCTGTACCATCTCCAGAATACGGGCGATGGAACTGTCCTTGAATTTCTTGGTGGTTTCTACTTCGATGACACCGTCGAGATTGATGCTTCCCGCAAAGACTTTTTCGTTCTGTGTTATGGTGTCGGGTTTGCTTTCGCCAGTAATGGCAGCTGTATTGAGCGATGCTTTGTTTGATAGCAGTTTGCCATCCAATGGGATTTTTTCGCCCACCCGTACCTGTATCTTCTCGCCAATATTGACCGTTTCGGGATTGACGGAAACGAAGTCCCCATTACGATAGACCAATGCCTCGTCCGGTCGTGCATCCAGAAGTGCCCTAATGTTTCCTTTGGCACGGTTTACGGCAGCATTTTGGAACAGTTCGCCCACGGCATAGAACAACATCACGGCAACGCCCTCTGGATATTCGCCTATGGCAAATGCTCCCAAGGTTGCGATGGACATCAGGAAAAATTCTGTAAAGAAATCGCCATTTTTAATACTTTCCCATCCCTCCTTGATGACGGGAAAGCCAACAGGGATGTAAGCCACCGTGTACCACACAATCCTGACCCATCCCTTAAAGAAAGGAAAGGCATCGAAATAGTCAATGGCAATACCAACTATGAGCATCACAAAGCTGAAAATTGCCGGTAAATAGGTTTTGAGCTTTTTTTCGGTTGCTGAAATTACAGTGGACTGTTTCCCTTTTAGCTCCCGTAGCTGTAGTTTTTTCTTTTTCATCCTTTTGTTGAGACCCAGGTCATTGCCTGCTCTTTATTTTTACTATCAAAAAATTTAACTTCAGACTTTATGAAAAAATCAGTTGCCTTCGCGGCCCATTCCTGCCATTTTTTATTGCCCACAAAGGCCATCTTGCCATAATCTCCCAAATGAGCCGAATCAATCTTTAGGTCTTCCCAAAAGCCTTTAAGGGTATAGCCTTTTAAATCTTCCATTTCAAAATAGAAATCCACTTTATGCCCTTTTTCTATGATGTTGTGGATAAGCGGATGCATCTTTTCCATATCCTTTTCCGTAAGTTTCCCGCTGATTTTAGCGGCAATAAGATGTTCTTGTTCTAAGTTTATTATCTGTAACATATTTGTATATCTTTATATTAATCTATTTAAAATATTAGTGCGTTGTATGTGCAAATATCCATTGGCCTACACTTACTTTTCTTAATTATAAAGCGCCTTCTCTTTTCCTAAGTGCAAGATGGCTTCGGGCAAATCGAGTTCGCGCGTTCCGTTGCCCGTTCTAATATAAAACCGTGACCTCCCGTCTTGACTTAGATAGACTGGTGTTTTGGCCGGGTCTATTTCTATGTAGCACACGTCATTTTCTCCATATCTGTAAAAAGATACATTTACAGCCGTACATAAATGGGTTCCCAATTTTAAAGATATCAACTGCATCAGGTATTGCTCAAAACCATCTGTACCCGGTTTTTTCAAGGTGTCAAAATCCTGGTTTAGACCGAGGATGTTGCCGTTATCGTCTACTCCTATAAGCAAATTACCACCGTTGGTGTTCATAAAACCCGCTATGGTCTTGATAATTACAAATTCCAACTGTTTATTCACTTTGGATTGACGTAAATCCCATCGCAGACTTGATTTGAACTCCACCAAATCATTCTCGCCTTTTTTAATGAGTTCCAGCAGGGTTTGCCCATCCATCCGTTTCCTGTTCAGTTGAAAAATCTTTTTTCTGAAAAAGACCATCAAGGCAAGGCTGCTTCCCAATATTCCGAACAACAGGTTTTTAAGGACTTGGTCAACATCGGTAAAACCCCATACGGTTTCAAAAGCCTCGCCAAGATAGCTTGGCCAGTGACCGGAATCGCCCGACCGGTCAAAGAGAAAAAGGGATAGGCCCAAGGGTTGCAGTATAAAGACCCCAAAGGCAAAGCCTGCCAAAAGCCATATCCCTATTTTTCTTCTTTGCATAGATAACGGTGTTATGGTCGTTCGGTCAAAAGCAAAACACTGTTATTTTTTGTCCTTTAACAGGAACGTCTTGCGTTTCTCAAACTCCTCTTCGTCGATTTCGCCGCGGGCGTACCGCTCCCTCAGGGCTTCCATTGCCCTGTCCTTTCTGTTTTTCTGTCCCGGTGTGGGGTAGGGAATCAGGAATATCCAGAAGATGAGGATTATCCATAACCCCCACCATATCCAGTGCATTCCCCCAAAATACCAATCGTCCATCATAATTTTCTAGATTTAAAGATTCATGTTTCAGTTACTATTGCTATTGCTTGTTTGTTCGAGCCAGTTGTTGGCCATGTTTCCATCTTCAGGTCCGAAATATTTTATGTGGGCTTCACTAAACGGCAATAGCGATTCGGTAAACCGTTCTTGCCATGTTTTTTCGCCCACCAAGGCTATTTTCTTAAGCCGTGCTTCTTCGGGAAAGGAAATATCCAACCTCTCACCGCTGCTTTTCTTCACTCCTTTTTTGCGAGGCTCCATTTCCATATACCAAGCGGCCAGTTCATTGCTTTTCAAATGTTCATTCAGGGCCTTGACTAAGGTCGCCCCATCATCGGCATCCAGCTCTTGATCTGCGATGGTATATAAGATTTGGTCTTTTTTATAGATTGCTATCATCGTCGTATTCTTTTGATATTATTGTCCTTAAAGGTTACTCCAAATTGCCATTGCATTTATTGCATACTCCCGTTACGACCAGATTGATATCCTCTGCCATATATCCTTGGGGCAGGTTTACCTGCGGGATTTTACGGTCGGTCAAACAAACGGTCTCGTTGCACCGGGTGCAATGAAAATGCAGGTGCAGGTCGTTGCCCACCTCACATTCACAGTCTTCCTCACAGAGCGCATATTTCATAATGCCCGTACCGTCCTCTATTTGATGTACGATGCCTTTTTCCTCAAATGTTTTCATCGTCCGGAAAAGGGTACTCCTTTCCGACTTCTCGAAGAAACTCTCCAATTCGCCCAAACTGATGGCCACCTCGTTTTCCAGTAACTTTTTATAGGTCAACAGACGCATCGGGGTGGGTCGTATTCCCTTGCTCTCCAATTTTTTGACGATTTTTTCCATGTGCGATGGGTCAGAGGTCGTACCGTTTTAAGGATTCCCCCGTTTTGATCTGGAAGGCATCCTCAATATCCGATAAATAGATGATACCGTCCCCTGGGTCGGGCGTTTTACCGTTTTCCGTAATAATATCGATTGCCGATTGTGCTTCTTCATTTTGACATACCAGCTCCACTTTTACCACCGGACTATCGGTTACGTGAAAATCCAATGAGGGCTTCGCGCCTTTTGCTTTGAATGCTCCAGTACCCTCCGCCTGTGAAAGCGTCATACTTTTAAAACCTTTATCGCTAAGGGCTTCGATGACCCTTTGTATCCTGTTCGGTTTAACAAATGCTTTTATTTCTTTCATTTTTAAAATGTTTAAATTTTTAATCGATTTTGAACCGAGCCTGTTCTTTAATTTTTAACTAACTAAATTAAGTCGATAAACAAACTCGGAATCAAAATCCTTGATTTTTAGAGAATTAATGTCCGTGCTCCAATTCGCCTTTCACCATTTCTGAAGAAAGAGTATAGGCCCCATTTGTTACTATTTTGATATTTTCGGGTGTTCCTGCAGGCAGGTTAACTTCTACAAACCCCAGATCGTTGACCCCCGTGCTCACGGGGATGCGTTTATATTTCATTTTATTTTCAACAGGTTCTTCATCCTCATCCATGATGAAGATATAAGACTGTTCACCTTCCTGGACAATAGCTTCCTCGGGAACAGCAAAGCCTGATTTTTCTCCTTGTACAATTCTTCCCTCCACATACATTCCGGGCAAAAGGTCCTTGTCTTTATTCTCGATATCTGCCAATACCTCTATGGCCTTCGGATCGCTCTCAAACGTCTGCCCTATGGAACGCACGGTGGCCTTTAACAATTCATTAGGTTTTGAGGCTGTTGAAAAATAAATCTGTTGTCCCTCCTTGACCTGCTTGATGTCCTTTTCATATACTTTGAAATTGACATAGATTTTCGAATTATCGCTTATCGAGAACATTTTGGATTGTGGGGCCACATAATCGCCCAGGCTTACCATTACTTCGCCCACATAGCCACTAATGGGCGTAATAATGGGGATGGCAGAATAGATCTCCCCTTCGGCCACTTTGGAAGGGTCCAGTCCCAACAAGCGTAGTTTGGACTTTAGGCCGTTTACACTGGAAGTGGTGGAACGAAATTTGGATTGCGCCATTTGGAATTCCTTGCCAGAGGAAACCCCTTTGTCATAGAGGGTCTTTTTGCGCTCAAAATCCTGCTTTAAAAATACCAGTTCGTCATTCTTTTCCTGGTATTCCTGTTGCATGGCGATGATATCCGGGTGTTCTATATAGGCCAACACCTGTCCCTTGCGCACAATGTTGCCCGGTACTACCTTGATCGAGCTAACATTTCCACCAATAAAGGGACTAATGTTTGCCCTGTCCTGTGGGAAGAGTTCGAGTGTTCCTGTTACCTTAATGTTGTTCCCTAAATTACGTTCCTCCAGAGGTTTCGTTTCCAGACCGATGGTTTCGGCCTGTTGTTTTGTAAGTTCAACAACACCTTCTTCCCCTTCTTCCCCTTCGTGGCCACCTTCTTCTTCGTCGTGACCCTCTTCTCCGTGCGCATCTTCTCCAGGTGCTTCGGTTTTTGATACGCCTTCCGTTTCGTTATGCCCAAGCTCGGATTTTGGAGCATCATTACAACTCATAAACATAAGTGTAAATAATACGGTGCTTACTAATAATATATTCTTCATTTTTCTTTTTTTAAGGTTATAAATTGCCCAATTGATATTGCATATCAATGGTCTGCTGGTTAAACTGATTGATGTACTGTAAATGATTTTGTTTTATCCTGATGGCACTGTTGAGAATCGTGATGTAATTGACATAATCTATTTCGCCTTCCTTGGATGCCAATTGCGCTGTGGTAATTTGTTGTTCTGCCAACAATAGTGCGCCTTCTTCGTAATATTGCAAAATCTTCTTTGTCTTTTCAAGAGATTTGGCCAACTGCGACACGCGACTTTCTGTAACCGCCTTTTGCTCCAAATACTGATTCTCTGCTACCATTGCGTCTGCCTTGGCTGCCTTTACCCTTGACTTCTGGGGAAAAAACCACAACGGAATACTAATACCTGCCTGATAGGTGTTGAAGCCTGACACTTCATCTACTACTTGTCTTCCATAGGAAAAACTGAATTTCGGTAGGAATTGTGATTTCTCAACACCCACGTTTGCTTTACTTACTTCGGCATTTTGTAATGCATATTGCAACATTGGGTTATTGGCCACCGAAATGGAATCCAATGTCGCCATAAAATCCAATGTTTTGTATGGTTCACTAATGGTCTCAATGGATTCATCGGTTCCTAAATATTGTTTTAAGGCGCGCTTGGCAATTTCAATATCATCAAAGGCTTGTTGCCTTAATACTTGAATCTGTTGAAATTCGGAAGAGGCGGCAATAAATTCCAGTTTGCCCGTTTCCCCGGTATCATAGCGAAGTTGGGCAGCAGTCTTAAAATTGACATAAATACTGTCCAATTGGTCTGCAAAACGCAACTGTGCCTTGTAATAATTAATTTGGTCATACGCCTGCATCACATTACGCACCAATTGTTGTTCACTGGCCACATAAAACTTTTCTCCCAAGGCAATACGCTCTTTGTAAAACTTCGATTTTGAAAACCCGGAAAGCAAATCAATGTTGCCCTGTTGCACACCAACGGTTGTCTGCACTCCAGGAAGATTATTTCCATATTCTTCTTTGCCCGTGAAAACTTGAGTGCTACCAAGGTCAAAACTCGTTCCCTTTAGTGCCTTTTCCCGTTCAATAAATGCTTGGCTTTCTTTAAGTGATGGATAATTCTGTTTAGCCACAGCAATGGCCTCATCAATGGTCAAGGTCTTTGGGATTGTACCATCTTGATTGGTGTCTTGGGCAAATGAAGTACTAGAAGCCATCAAACCTCCAACCATCAAAAATATGGTTATAATATTCGTGGATTTGTTGATATAGCTTACATCGCCATCATTTTCTTTCTTTTCTTTTCGTGATTCAAGCCAATAGTATAATACGGGAAGGACTACAAGCGTTAAAAAAGTAGCTGTAAGCAATCCTCCAATAACAACCGTTGCTAAAGGTCGTTGCACTTCCGCGCCACCAGAGGTAGAAACCGCCATTGGGATAAAGCCCATAATGGCTGCGGTTGCCGTCAATAAAATTGGGCGTAAACGCTCGTGGGTGGCTTCGTATATTCTGTCTTTTAAGTTTGTCATTCCACTTTCTTTTAATTCATTGAATTTGTTTATCAGTACCAATCCGTTTAAAACTGCAACCCCAAAGAGCACGATAAAGCCAACACCTGCGGAAATACTAAATGGCATTCCACGAACCCACAAAGCAAATACGCCACCAATGGCCGCCAAAGGCACTGCCATATAAATCATTACCGATTGTGAGAACGAACTCAAGGCAAAATAAAGCAATATGAATATTAAGAAAAGTGCAATAGGCACTACAATCATCAATCGGTCAGAAGCACGTTGTAGGTTTTCGAACGAACCTCCGTAGGTTACAAAATAACCAGGTGGCAATTTTACTTGTGTTTCCAGTTTTTGCTGTATTTCCTCGACCATCGATTTTACGTCACGGCCACGGACATTGACCCCTACTGAAATACGACGGGAGGTATTGTCCCTTGAAATTTGCATCGGTCCGGGTTTATAACTGATTTCCGCCACTTCCTTTAATGGTACTTGCGCTCCATTTGGTAAATCGATATAAAGATTTTTAAGGTTGTTGATGTCTTGTCTAAATTCCTTTGCCAATCGGATAACCACATCGAACCGTTTTTCGCCTTCAAAAATTACACCTGCTTCTTCTCCTGCAAAGGCGGCACTTACATAATCATTCAATTTATCCACGGTTACACCGTATTGTGCCATTTTTGCGCGATTGTATTCCACCGTCATTTGAGGTAAGCCACTTGTAGCTTCCACATTGAGGTCAGCCGCTCCGGGTACAGTTCTAATGACCGCAGCGATTTCCTGTACCTTGTCTGCCAAAACGCCCAAATCTTCCCCATATAGTTTAATGGCAACATCTTCTCGGACACCCGTCAATAATTCATTAAAACGAAGTTCTACAGGTTGGGTAAACACGAAATTTACGCCTGGAACAACTGAAATTTTTTCCTGTATTTTTTCGATAAGTTCTTCTTTGCTGTCTGCTGAAGTCCATTTGCTCTTATCTTTTTCAAGAATGATATAACTATCCGCAATGTCCATAGGCATTGGGTCGGTTGGGATTTCGGCAACCCCAATTCTTGAAATTACTGTTTTTACTTCTGGAAATTCATTGATTAAATTTTGAAGTTTTTTTGAAGCCTCGATGGACTCCGTAAGACTGCTACCTGGTTTTATCAACGCTTGAAACGCAATATCGCCCTCATCAAATTTTGGGATAAATTCGCCGCCCATGTTGCTGAAGATAAATCCTGCGATTAATAGTAGGGTAACTGCGCCTATAACGACACCAGCCCGAAAACGAAGTGCAAAATTGAGCAACGGTACATATCCTCTATTTAGCCCAGACATTATTTTATCACTGAACCTATCAATTTTATTTTCAAACTTGGCAAACCAACCGTTTTGGTTCTTTGCTGGTTTCAAGAACATCGACGAAATCATTGGGACGTAAGTAAGACAAAGGATAATCGCTCCTAAAACGGCAAATCCAAAGGTAAAAGCCATTGGACGGAACATTTTTCCTTCCACACCAGTCAAAAAGAGAATCGGTGTAAATACAATAAGGATAATCAATTGTCCGAAAAATGCCGAATTCATCATCGTACTTGCCGATTCGTAGGCTATTTCATCCATTTCGGGCTGACCTATGGCAGTTGTGGTTTTTTTCATCCGTTGATGGATATGAAAAACCATTCCTTCAACAATGATTACCGCACCATCCACGATGATTCCAAAGTCGATTGCACCCAAGGACATTAAATTTGCCCACACCCCAAATTGTTTCATCAAAATAAATGCGAATAGTAATGATAATGGGATTACCGAAGCTGTAATCAAACCACCACGGAAGCTTCCCAACAATAACACCAAAACAAAAATCACAATCAGCGAACCTTCAATCAAGTTTTTTTCTACGGTACTTGTGGTTCTTCCAATCAATTCACTTCGGCTTAAAAACGGTGCTATATATACACCTTCCGGCAAGGATTTTTGTATTTCATCAATACGGTTTTGTACATTTTCTATCACAGTACCAGGGCTTTCGCCTTTAAGCATCAAAATCTGTCCGCCTACAGTTTCGTGACCGTCTTGGGTAAATGCACCATAACGCACTTGGTTTCCGTAACCCACTTTTTCGGCAACGTCCCTTACCAAGACAGGGCTTCCATTTTGAGTGGTCACAACCGTGTTTTCCAAATCGGCGATACTTCGAGCCAGCCCTTCGCCACGGATAAAATTGGCTTGGTGGTTTTTTTCAATGTAAGCACCACCGGTATTAGCATTGTTCACTTTAAGAGCTTCAAATACCTGATTCATTGTAATGCCAAAACTTTTTAGTTTATCAGGATTAATGGCAACTTCGTATTGTTTTACATAACCTCCAAAGGCATTGACCTCGACGACTCCGGGGACTAACGCCATTTGGCGTTTTACAATCCAGTCCTGTATGGTGCGAAGCTCCATGGCATCATATTTGTCCTCATAGCCTTCTTTTACTTTTAAGGTATATTGAAAAATTTCGCCCAGACCTGTTGTTATGGGAGCCATAAAAGGTGTGCCAAAACCTTCGGGGATTTCTCCGGCAACTTCGGTTAATTTCTCTTGTACCAATTGCCGGGGAAGATAAGTGCCTGCCTCGTCCTTAAAAACAATGGTAACCACGGACAGCCCAAAACGGGATACTGAACGCAGCTCGATGACGTCAGGAAGATTGGCCATTGCCAATTCTACGGGATAGGTAACAAATTGTTCTATATCTTCTGTCCCCAAGTTTGGGGCCACGGTTATTACCTGTACTTGGTTGTTTGTTATATCGGGTACAGAACCCAAGTTTATAGTGGCCATAGACCAAATGCCCGTACCAACCAATGCCACTATAAATAAGCCAATAATAAATTTATTATTAATGGAAAATGAAATGATTTTGTTAATCATAGAAAAAGTATTAATTCAGTTTAAACATCGCAATGCAAAGAGATGCAATGCGTTTATGATGCGATACTTACTTTTAAAAGCATCACGGTAGGATATAGCTATCCTAAAAAAACTGAATTATACTTTAGGGGGTTGGAAAAGCGATTCCAGATATCTGGAAGTGAAGTTTACTTTATGTAAGTTAAACTGTTTTTTCTCTTCAAACTTTAGTCGATTGGTTAAAGCCGAATTGTTGTTCGCAATAATTAATACTAAAGGGTGACAACATTGATGATGGGAATGGACTGGTGTATTCTCCTTATCTGGGTTATTATGATGCCCTTCATTTTTTGCATCATTGTCAATGTAATCTTCAACTACATATTCAAGGAAAGAGTCTCCATAAACTTTATGGTCTTGATAATGGGTAATAATGCTTGAAATTTCTTTAATTGGTCCACAAAAGTCCATATCAATGCTAATTCCCTGAAAAAAGAATAAAATTGACATTGATATGGAAAAGAATATTTTCATAAATTTTGACAAAGATACAAATTAATCGATGCACAGGTTGTGCAAAAACTTGAAAGCAGGGATAAAAGGTTTCATGAAGCACTAAAAACTAGTTATTCTGCAGATCCATAAATCTTTTGAGGGCGAAATAGGCTTTCCATAGGATAGGTCATATATATATATTATATCGTAAGATATCAGACATAAAATTGAGTGCCAAGAAATATATTTATAATATGATTGCCAAAAATTTCAAATTGCAAATATAACAATGATTACGTGCGACTGGGTTACAAAAGAACTTCAAAAATAGGGTAAGGTTTCAAATAGTCACTAAAATTAATAAACTGAAAAGGCTGAACAATAAGACAATAAGATTTCTAATAATATTAAAATTCTCCGTGCTTCCATCTCTCACTTTATCCATCAATGGACTACAAATCGTGTGCCTTACAAAAGTTATTACAGATTTGTTTATTTTCCCTTTGTTCTTTTTTGATGTTATTTTAAACAGAACTAGGTTTAATTCAATTCCCGCCTCGCCTTCTGATGCCCCTTCAAGGGTTATTGTTCCACTTGTAAAAGGAGGTAGACAGTCGTCCAAGTCCTTTTCGCTTGGGTAAACCGCCCTACGGATATCCTCTACAAGCAAACGTAATGGTTCGCTATTTTTCCTGAGTTCGCGAAGTCTTTCTTCTTCTGTAAACCGTCCATATTGAGCTGAAATTGGTACTGAAAAAAAGCAAAAAATGAGAAATAAGAGTGGAACGTGGCTTTCATATTCGGTAATTTTTAAATATTCAAAAAATTAGGGAAGCCAATTTTAGGGTAAGAAATACACACACCTCATTTTGAGTGGCTTTTAAAATGGGGGAGTTTTCCAATTTAGAAAATTTATTTGAGACCCCATTACAGGAAATCCACATAAAAACTGTGGTTTTCCCCTGTGTATATTTGCAAATGAATGCCCCGCATTACTTCAATCTCTTTGAAATTTTGATTATCATTGGTGAGAATAAAGTAATCACTCATTAGAATTACCTCTCGAAATCGAACTAATATCGAACTAATAAAAATATAATTAAATACAGTTAAATCAATATCAGTTATTTAATATAAAATAGACGATATACAGAACGTGTTTCACAGCATGAAAGAGTAAGGTTGTACCTACATCTCAAAAAGTAATCACTTCATCTACTTTAGTTGCATTTTGGACTAAAAGTTAAGTACTTTTATTCTAACTTTAATTTGTTCCCCAATGAAGAACTCCATAAAGGCACTTGGTTTATCCGCATTATTCCTTATTATATTTTCCTGTAGCAGTTCTGAAGATGAAAACTCACCGGAAGTCATCCCAACGGGTGAACCTATAGAGTTTACTGGAGAATGGTCGGCAGAAAAAGCCGTATTTGACATTGAATTTGAAGACTTGACGGAAACAGCTGACTTTATAGCTGAAGGGGGTTCCATAAATCTGATTGTTGAAGAAAATGGAAGGTTTTCCATTCAATTTGTACTGGGGCAAAACTCAGAGAACATAACCGGTCAAATGAGTCTAAATGACGATTTGCTCACTATTGTTTTTGACTACTCCCCTTCCGATAGATCCTATTTTGAAGTCCATCATACAGATACCGTTCTTGAAATTGATGGAGGGCCGTTGGAATATGATTTTGACAACGATGGAACTCCGGAGCCCGCCTTGGTAAGCTTTAGGTTCACTTCTTAATCAATAGATTAGTATACTTTCCCCTCTTTACTAGAGGTTAAAACGTAAACCTGGGAAATGAGAACAGGTTTTAAAAACGCAACATAAAAAAGGGATTACCGATTGGCAATCCCTTTTTTATTTTTTTCAATCAATAGGTTTTATTCAAATTTAGATGCATCCAAATTGAAGAAACGTACGGCATTATTGAAGAATATATCCCGCTTTTGCTCCTCTGATAGATAATTGGCGCTCTCAATAACCTGAATCGAGGTTTCAAATAGTTCTGGCCACATCATAAAATCGGTCCCGTATAAAATCCGTTTTCCAAAACCGGCCTGCACCAATCGTTTTAGGTAATCGTGGATCTCTTCCAACGGATATGACCAGATAAATCCGGCCAAATCTACATACACATAGGCGTTGGCACCCATTAAGGCAATCATTTGGTCGGCCATTGGATATCCGGCATGCATTACCCAAATCTTTAACTTCGGATGTCTGGCCAACATATCTTCCAACAAAAAGGGTTGTCCCAATGAGGCTCTATAGGCCGGTCTGGTAATATTAATGGTACCGTTGCCCCCCGTTCCCATGTGGATTCCAACTGGGATTCCCAACTCTTCGGCTACACCAAAGTACTCATCCAAGGACATATCGCTTGGGGACATTCCTTGATATTGAGGTGCTACCTCCCCCATCACCTTGTAAAATCCAGTGGAAAGAGAATCGCGAAATGCCTCCACCGTCATTTGGTCAGCATTACTGATTGCCAGAGATGGAATAATCTTATCGGGAGCAGCTTTATGCCACCTATGAATCACTTTAGCATCTCCACTTACCACCATTGTAATGTTCAACTCCTTATTGGCCCTAAGAATGGCAGCGTCCATTTCGGCATCACTTCTGGCGGGTTGCAATGGATTGATGCAATCAGTATCCATAAAAACAGGCGGGTCTTGATTTGGATCGCCCCCGGGCATATCCTTTAGGAACCACGGACACATGGGGGAACCATTCGGGTTCCCGCCCATGGCGTGTACATGTACATCGATAATGGGCAATCGTTTTTTAGTTTCCTGGGCGGTTGAAACAAAGACATAACAGAAAGATAAAAGACATGGAAAAATAACTCTACGCAATAATAGGTTGGTTGAAGGTTTCATATATAGTTTGTTAGTTAATAAGGTTTCAATTTAATGCTTTTACCTAAAATATGATTACTCAAAAACCGCTAAAAAAGCCAAGGGGCCTACAAAAATGCAGACCCCTCAGTCACCAAAATAACCCAACCTAAAACTTTCTTTTCTTTTATTACCACATATTTTGTGAGTAATTTCCTATACTTACGAAGAAACAGTTGAACCGGTTTGGTTTTTTTAAATTTTTTTTTGAAATAAAAAAGGGTCCACTAAATGTGGACCCTAAAGACATCTAATTGACTTTCCCTAGCTTTGGATTTTCATATTTTAATTGTTGTATAGATACATGGAGGAAGATCCTGCCAAATCCATACTCCATGATGGGTAAACGTTTCCTTCCGATTCCAAGCTGTTCTCAAAACCAAGGACTTTTCCATTTCCGATTTCGGATATGTAAACGGTCTGTGTTTTGGCATCGTAGGCCACGTCGATTGGATTGCCCAATTCGGTATAAGACCCAGCAATACGCTTTTGACTGCTAAGAGCTATTACCCCACCATTCTCCGTATTGTTTATCAAGCTGGTAAAATTTGCCATAGTGTGTATACCACCATCATCTGTTGTATTTGCCGCATCTCCTATATCCGTCATCACCAGTACATCATCAGAAACGCTATACGTAATGCCATGGGTTCTTACTATACCTTCAATGGTCACTCTTTTTGAGGCTGACAACATGGAATCTTCAGTATTTGCAAAAAAGTCAGCGAATATGGCCAAATCCACCACGGCCAAAAGGTCATCCCCCATAAAAGTGATTCCCCAGACATCAAAATCAATATCAAAAGTGTTCATCAAAGTAAATGAGGAACCATTGTGGGCATACACATAAAAGGTAACATAAAAGGTATGGTTCATGTTATCGGAAACCACTACTTTATTTCCATAGACAGCGATTTCCCTTGGACTCATTAAATCAGCTGAGCTGGAAAAATCAATATCCAACGTTACACCGTCACTGTTAAATCCAAAACCTCCGTAATATTCCAAAGCAAGATTGGACCTTGAGGCTTGAATCATGTAATCGTTTAAACCAGAATAATATATTCCTTCGGAAGTAGCCGAACCTGTGATTATTGTTTTTGAGGTGCCATTCATCAAATCGTACACAACCACATTTCCGTTGGCCGTACTTGTTGTGTAAAGTTGGGTCATACCCATTTCACTGGAATCGCCCATATCTCCATCGGTCTCATCACTGGAAAAATAGATGGAGGAGGCCGCGGTCAAATCCACATTGAACGTTGGCGCAATATTACCGCCGCTACCTATGGATGAAAAACCAAGTACTTTGCTGGTTCCGATATCCGAGACATATACAACATCAGTTTCCGAATCGTAGGCCACATCAATTGGGTTGCCCATTAAGGTTGATGATCCTGCTACCCTGATTTGATTGTCAGTAGTAAGCACATCTCCATCGGAAAGGGCATCAAATTTTAGTGAAAAATCATTAATGATGTGAAAACCTCCATCATCATCGGTATTAGCCGCATCTCCAATGTCGGTCATGACCATTACATCATCGGAACCACTATAGGTTAGGCCGTGTGTTCTTACTATTCCCTCTATGGTCACACGCTTGTCCGGGTACATTGTACCGTCCATAGCTTTGTCCAAAAAGTTGTAATAAACGGCCAGATCACTGGAAATATCCACAACGGCATACAAATCGCCCCCTTTAAAGGTTATCCCCCAAACTGGAAACGGAACATCCACTGTAGTTTGTAAGGAAAACATTGTTCCTGTTTTTTGATAAACAAAGAACCTATTGGAACCGTTATCGGCAACCACATAGTAATCACCGTAGACGGCCAATTCACGTGGACTTTCCAAATCCGCATCACCATTGAAAGAAATATCCAAGCTAAGGTCTACGTCCAATAGGTCGGTTACATCAAAAGATTCCAACCAATTGTTCGATCTTGATGCCTGTATTACCAAATCTTCGGATGCATCATAATAGATACCTTCTGCTGCCGTAGAAGAAGTTCCAATGGTAAGTTGGGTGTCGTTGGTGATATCAAATTTGGTGATGTCGCCATTGTCATTGTTCGTTACGTACAGCTCTGCACGTCTGCCTTCCACCATTTCATCATCATCATCGTTGCCGCCCATATCATCGGGCATCATTGAGTTGTCGTCTTCACTACAGGATACCATGACCATAAACATGGACAGCAATCCCACTTTAAAAATTGAGGTTGTTAATGTGTGTTTCATATGACAATTTTTGATTAGTATTTTGCCATACTTACGGAAACATGTGTGGGAGGGTTTGGTTTTTATCGAAAAAACTACGGAGTAAAACTGTATTCAGGTATTTTTCCCTTTACCCCGCTGTAAAATCTATTGATTTTCTCAAAGTCGCTTTCTATACTGCCCGTTGCATAAAAAGGCTCTCCTATCTTGATTTCCTTTTTACCAAAATCAAAAGCGACCATCACAATGGGCACGTTGGCTTTTTGGGCAATATGATAAAATCCCGTACGAAGCTGTTCCACTTTTTTTCGGGTTCCTTCGGGGGCCAATGCCAAACGGAATACTCTTCTTGCATTGAAAATCCGAACAATATTGTCTACCGTGTTAGAGTTTTTGGAACGATCCACGGGAGCACCCCCAGTCCATCTAAAAAACCAGCCAAATGGAGGCTTGAACAAACTCTTTTTTCCAATATAATTGATTTCCTCGTTGATGACCTTTCGGATTAAAAGTCCTAAAAAAAAGTCGAGCCAATGTGTATGGGGAACCACAATCAATACACATTTATCCAAATTGGGAAAGTTACCCTTGAGTTTCCATCCCAATACTTTGTAGTAGATAAATTTGGACAGCGATTGCATTTTGCGGGTTCTGTTCTATTCTAAAAAGAACAAATCTTATATTTTTTTGTATAATGCCTGAAGACGTTCGGGTGTCATGATACTTTTCCAATCCTTGCCCAAGGCATTCTCCCAAAGCGGCTCCAATCCCAAGGAAATGTTCACCATAACGTCAAAATCGTTTTGCGTAAGATCGGCGCAAATGCCTCTTGGCAAAACTATTCCGTGTTTGTCCATCATTTTGTTGAAAAGTGAAACCCCTTCGGGATAAAACTCTTCCAAATGTTGGAATACCAAGCAGTTTCCTATACCATGCCTGACCCCCAAAAGATAGGACAGCCCATAGCTCATGGCATGTGCAATCCCAACTTGGGAATAGGCAATGCTCATACCTCCATGCCAGGAAGCCATCATCAATTTATCACGGGATTCTTCTTCGGAAATATCGTCGAGAAACACCTCCTTACAAAGTTCCATGGACTTTTCTCCATAACTCTTACTGAAGGCGTTCAAATAGGTTCCCGTTAGCGATTCCACACAATGAATAAAACAATCCATTCCCGTGTAGAACCATTGCTCCTTAGGAACGGTTTTGCTGAAATCGGGGTCCAAAATTACTTGATCAAATGGCGTAAAATCTGAATTGATGCCCAACTTTTTTTCAGGTCCGAGCAGCACTGTGGTACGGGATACTTCGGCGCCAGTACCGCTGATAGTTGGTATACCTACATGATAAAGTGCCGGCTTATGCACCAAATCCCATCCTTGGTAGTCTTTGGCCAATCCTTTGTTGTTCAATAATAAGGAAACGGCCTTGGCCAAATCAAGCAAGGTTCCGCCCCCCACTCCAATAATACCGGAGGGAAGCTCTCTGTACTTTTCCCGAATTTGGGCCACCAAAGCATCCACTTGGGCAGTTTTGGGCTCTTCATCTGCAGAAATGAATATGATTTCATCATTGAACATGAGAGGAACTTTTGCCATGAACTCTTCATTTTCAAAGAAATCGTCCACCAAAAATATAAAGGGTGCCTCCGAACTTTTACGCTGGGGCAATAAAATATCTCCCAATTGCGAAAAACATCCCGATCCAAACACTACTCTGGGTACCATGGGAAAGTTTTTATAAGAGGTTTTATGACTTGAGGCCTTTACTTCTTGCTTCTTCAAATTATTGTCTGTCTTCATTAGTTGTCCAAATACTTCAAAATATCTTTTAGGCCGTTCAATTTAAGATGATTGTTCTCCATTTCGTCTTCCGACACCATTTCATGGGCCCATGTGGTATGAAACGGTACATGTACCGCTTGCGCACCAATATTCAAGATAGGCAATACATCCGACTTTAAGGAGTTTCCTATCATTAAAAATTCGTTGACATCTATTTTTAAATGTTCCAACAAGTTCTTGTAATTGTTCTCTTTTTTGTCGCTCAATACTTCCACATGATGGAAATATTGTGACAATCCCGACCTTTCCAACTTTCTTTCCTGATCTAAAAGGTCTCCTTTGGTGAGCACGATCAATCGGTATCTGCCCATCAACTTGGAGAGAACCTCCTCCACACCATCCAGCAACTCTACCGGGTGAGAAATCATGCTTTTGCCAAGTTCCAAAATTTTGGCAATGGTTTCTTGGGAAACCTTGTTGTTGGATAGGTCCAGGGCAGATTCTATCATGGAGAGCATAAATCCTTTTATGCCATATCCATATATATCCAGATTGGCCATTTCCATCTTAAAAAGCTCTTGGTCTATTTTGTTCTTGGTCTCGTAACCTTCCAATAGCTCTGCAAACTTTTCCTCTGTATCACGGAAATAGGTCTCGTTTACCCAAAGGGTATCATCTGCATCAAAGCCGATAGTTTTTATGTTGGAAAAATCTACTTCCATACTTTTCTTGCTCGTTCTAGGTCCTCCGGTGTATCGATTTCGATACCGGTGACATGGGTTTCGACCATTTTAATTTTTTTACCGTATTCCAAAAATCTGATGGCTTCAATTTTTTCCTTGGCTTCCAAGGGCAACATGGGCAACTTTTTAAAATCCATCAATGCCCGCTTTCTGAACACATATACTCCCTTGTGCTTGTAATATATTGCATCTACTTTCTCATCTCTGGGATAGGGAATCGGTGACCTAGAAAAATACAGGGCAAAATCCTGATTGTCCACGATCACTTTTACCGTATTGGGATTGGCTATTTCTTCCCAATCGGTAATCGGGGTCATCAAGGAGCCCAGGTCAATCTCTTTCTCTGTGTCATTTTTAAATACCTTGATGATTTTTTCCAAGCTTTCAGCATCAATGAAGGGCTCATCTCCCTGGACATTGATCACAATATCAACATCCATATCCTCAACCGCTTCGGCGATTCTATCGCTTCCGCTTTCATGGGTATTTTTGCTCATGATCACCTTGCCCCCAATATTCTCAATCACTTCGGCAATTACCGGGCTGTCGGTTACCACATATACCTCGTTAAAAAGTCCTGTTTGTAGTGCCGCTTCGTAGGTCCTGACTATTACGGGCTTCCCACCCAGGTCCTGCATCAGTTTAGCAGGAAACCGTGAAGCTTGATAGCGAGCGGGAATCATGGAGATTATATTCACTTTATTCTTTTTGGTTGAATGATTTCTATTTTGACTTAGGTCTTATTTTTCTGTATATCCTGAAGATGACCACTAATATGATAATGACCAAAATTGCTGCTATCGGAGGTACCAGTATAGATGCTGTACTTACAGTGACGGCCGCACCGGTCTCCAGTGTGGACACCAAAGGATTGGCGAGCCCTCCAGTAGCGCCCGTAGAGGCCAATCTACCGGTTGCATTGGCTCCTTTTATAGCAGTTGCTGTTCCTCCTCCCGCTATAATGGCCAAGGTCCAAGTTATCACAGGGTCCAAATTGGCTGCCGTGGAAACAACCACCGCCGTACCTGCTATTCCCGCCAAGGGAATCGCAATACTGTCCAAAACATTGTCCACCCATGGGATAAAGTAGGCGAAAATCTCAACAACGGTGGCCACTCCCAACGTTATGAGTGCGGTGAGGCTGCCTATCCATTGCCAACTATCGTTCAATTCCCAAACTCCCATATATGCCGCAAAACTGAGGGCAAAAAGAGGAAGAAAAACCCGAAAGCCTACAGAAGCCGCCAATCCTATGCCGAGGAACAAACTTATTATGGTATCTGGTTCAATATTCATGTTGCAGTCTAAAATAGCCTTTTCCTAGTCAAGAAAAAAATCATCCTTGAAACCTATCAGATAGAGTTGTCGTTCCGCCCTGGTCACAGCGGTATATAGCCACCTTAAATAATCCTTGTCCACCCCGTTGGGCAAATAGGGTTGTTCCACAAAAACGGTATCCCACTGCCCTCCCTGCGATTTATGACAGGTTATGGCATAGGAGAATTTAACCTGAAGGGCGTTAAAAAACCTATTGTTCTTGACGCCCAAGAATTTTTTGTACTTGGATCTTTCGTGGGCATAATCCTTCATCACCTCTTGATACAATTTGTTTCCATCTTCATAAGAAAGCGAAGGGGTTTCCGCGGTAATGGTATCCAACAAAAGAACTGTCTCAAAAGGTTTCTGGTTGGGATAATCCACCATTTTCACCTTTACCTCTGCAAACTTGAATCCGTATAGCTCTTTAATCGCAAAAAGCTCCAGCACCTCTATAATATCCCCGTTCGCTATAAAACCAGCTTCAGAGTTGGGTTTTAGCCAGAAATAATTGTTTTTCACGACCATCATATAGTCGCCAACGGAAATCTCATTGTCCAGAAACAAAATTCGTTCCCTTATATTTTGATTGTAGAGATTGGCCCTTTTATTGGAACGAACGATAATTGCCGTCTGTTCCTTTCCATTGTCGCTGTATGATGAATCTATGGCCTCTTGTATTTCGTTGCCATCGATCAAACGGACAATATCTTTATAATGATGGAGCTCAAATTTAAAATCTTCAAAAAACTCCGATTGTAATTGTTGCCTAAGGTTGGTGGCATTGTAAAGGATCCCTGAATCGTCGGATTGCCTCATTACCTCGTCCAGCTCCAAACACTCCACTTCCTTATCATAATTTAAGGACAAACGATTTTCGTCCAAAGCAGGGCTCAGTTCCAGTTTTACTGGTGGTAACTGTGCAGTGTCGCCAATCAATATCAACTTACAGTTATGGCCAGAGTGGATATAAAACATTAAATCGTCCAACAAAGAACCGTTCTCGAACAATTTGGAATCGGCAGGTGTATCGGGAATCATGGATGCTTCGTCAACGATAAAAACAGTGTTTCGATGTTTATTGGGGGCCAAAACAAATTGAATCCCCCCTCCCGATTGTTTTTTGGGAAAATAGATCTTTTTGTGAATGGTAAATGCCTTGTTCCCCGAATAAACGGACATGACCTTGGCCGCTCTACCCGTCGGTGCCATTAAAACAGAGCTCATCTTTACTTTCCAGAGGCTGCTCACCAAAGTGGCCACCAAGGTGGTTTTTCCGGTTCCGGCAAACCCCTTTAACAGGAACACATCGTCCTTTTTTCCTTCTAAAACAAAGTTAGCCAGTCTATTAAGAGCCTCTCCCTGTTTTAAGGTAGGTGTATGGGGAAATTTTTCGGTTAAAATCTTTAAAAATCCAGGTGCGTTAAAATCCTTCATGAGCGCTAAATATAGTGGTCTTTTTTAAAGCAAAAAGTTTCGCAATAAAAAAAATATTGTAGATTTGTCTGTAACCACTAAATTAACTTTGAAAGACAGTAGCAGATATGTTAAATTTAATTCTTATTGTTGTTTTAATATGCCTTGTGACCGTAGGGCTAGTTTTCTTGATCGATAGATTTTTACCTCAAAAAGTAAAGCCTGTTTTAGTAATTCTATTTGGAATTCTGAGCATTTACCTTGGATATAAAATCTATGATTCGATCAACGCCCCCATAGAGTTCAACAAGGTAAGAAATGAAAGATTTACCCAGGTCATCAACAAACTTAAGGACATCAGGGATTCACAAGAAGCTTATAAAACCGTTAACGGTAAGTACGCTGGCAATTTTGAAAGCCTGATTCAATTTATTGACACTGGAAGCTACACCATTACAACGCAGCGTGATTCCTCTTTCATGAGATATGACAGAGCTTATCAAATCGATATGCAGCAAGACACTATCATCATCGACACTTTGGGTACCGTAAAGGTCAAAGATTCACTTTTTGGAGCAGATGATCGTTACAAAACCATGATGAATGTGCCTTTCGCCCAAAACAACGAGAAGTTTGAAATGAAGGCCGATATCATCGACAAGAGCGGATATAAAGCACCTGTTTTCGAAGCTAAAGTTAAGAAAGAGGTCGTACTATATGACCAGCCACAAGACCTTCTTGAAAAAGAAAAGTCTTATCAAAGTGTTGAAGAGGTAAACGGTACTGAAATAAAAGTTGGTTCATTGACCGATGTTAGCACCAACGGTAACTGGCCACCTATCTACGATAGAAAAAAGAAAAACTAGCTATAGCACAGAACGTACAAAATAGCACGTATAGAAAACTGTCCATTCAAGCTGGCTTGAATGGACTTTCTTTTTGTGTAGTGGACACCATTACCAACAAAATTGTTGCTTTTGAGAGGGTAAGTTTCAAAACCCAGCTCACCCCATATCTGATGCTCAAAGAGCTAAAGGAAAAGTTGGGCAATCAAAATCAAATCGGGAAAGACTTTTCCGAGGTACTGGTCATCCACAAGAACAACATGTTCGGTTTGGTGCCAAAGCCACTTTTCAACAAGGAAGAATTGCCAAACTATCTTAAGTTCAACGCCAAGATCATGGCCAGCGATCTTATAGCATACGATGAAATCCCCAATCAGGATATCGTAAATGTTTATATTCCCTATACCAATATCAACAACTACATTTTTGAGCTATTTGGGGAGTTTGAGTTCAAACACAGCGGAACAGTTCTCATAAATGCATTGCTTAACCACAACAGAACTTCATCCGAGCCCACATGCTACGTACAGGTATCCGAAAGAGAGATGGAGATGTTGGTGGTATCGGAGAAAAAACTGCTCTTTTATAATCAATTTGAATTCAAGAACAAGGAAGATTTTCTCTACTATTTGTTGTTCAGTTTGGAGCAATTGGACATGGACCTGGAAAAAATACAGCTCAAATTATTCGGTGTTATTGAAGAGGACGATCCTATTTACGAGCTCTGTTACCAATACGTAAAAAACATATCCGTTTTTGTTCCCAGCAATCCCTCCTTCACTTTGGAACAGTTGGAAAACGAAAGCATTGACTTTTCCATATTAAGCGCACTTTAAATGCGGATCATTTCAGGAAAATATAAGGGCAAAAGATTGACGGCACCTAAAAAGTTGCCCGTACGCCCGACCACGGATATGGCCAAAGAGGCCCTGTTCAACATCTTGAACAACCGTTTCTATTTTGATGAATTAAAGGTGTTGGACCTATTTTCCGGCACTGGAAATATAAGCTACGAATTTGCATCCCGTGGAGCTAAAAACATTACCGCCGTTGATGGTTTTCCTGGATGTGTCCGATACATTTCGAAGACCGCTCAGGAGCTTGAATTTTCAATTTCCCCCGTCAAATCCGATGTATTTAAGTTTCTGGAAGCCACACCTGAAAAGTTTGACCTTATTTTTGCCGACCCTCCCTATGATTTTAGCACCGAGCAGTTCTTAAAAATTGCCGACTTAGTTTTTGAAAAACAACTCCTTTTGGATGATGGTGTTTTGATCATTGAACATTCTGACCAAAGCAATCTTTCCGAGCATCATCAATTTTCGGAACAACGCAAATACGGTGGAAGTATATTCAGTTTTTTTGAAATAGAATAAAAAGCAGGCCATAAGCCGGATTCTGTGCACCCCAAATTAAATTGGGGACTCCTTATCATTTATCTAGACAAATGGTTGCCCAAGTGTTCCAACCGCCTACCCTCCAACTCGGGCGTGCAGCCCTCGAACATTGGTTTACATGACGTTTCACCGCATAGAGTTTACCTGATTTCACTACAGCCGAACTGTACTTGCTTTCTGTTGCACTGGTCCTCGCCTCTCGGCGGACGGGCGTTACCCGCTATGCCGCACTATGGTGTCCGGACTTTCCTCTTCAAGTTTGGTCGCCCATACTTGCAGCGATAAGGTGGCCTGCTGGGCGCAAAGGTAATCCAATTGTTAATAAAAAAAGTGGTAACTCCCGTATTGGGTTCAACTTTCGCCAATGCTATTTTTATATTTGTATGAAATCTATTTTTTCAGCGTATTGGAACCCTTTATTGTATCAGCAAGAAAATATAGGCCCCAAACATTCAAGGATGTCGTGGGACAATCATCCATTACCAATACGTTGCTGAACGCCATCGAGAACAACCATTTGGCACAGGCCTTACTGTTCTGCGGACCAAGAGGTGTCGGAAAAACCACCTGCGCACGTATCTTGGCCAAAAAAATCAATCAAGACGGAACCGAACGGGAGGACGAGGATTTTGCCTTCAATATTTTTGAGCTGGATGCCGCTTCCAACAACTCCGTTGATGATATCCGTAGTTTGATTGACCAAGTGCGCATTCCTCCACAAACAGGAAAGTACAAGGTTTACATCATCGACGAGGTCCATATGCTCTCGCAATCAGCATTCAATGCCTTTTTGAAGACGCTGGAGGAGCCGCCAAAACACGCCATTTTTATTTTGGCGACAACGGAAAAGCACAAAATTATCCCGACCATACTCTCCAGATGTCAAATATTCGACTTTAAGAGAATAACGGTAAAGGATGCCTCTGAATATCTGAAGTACATAGCCGAACAGCAAGGCATACAAGCCGAGGAAAGTGCATTGCATATCATAGCCCAAAAGGCGGATGGCGCCATGCGGGATGCTTTGTCCATTTTTGATCGCGTAGTGAGCTTCTCGGGAAAAGAATTGACCAGAAAGGCCGTAACGGAAAACCTCAACGTTCTAGATTACGACATTTATTTTTCTGCAACCGATTTGATTCTTGAGAACAACATCCCTGAACTATTGCTCTTGTTCAACAAAACCCTCTCACTTGGTTTTGACGGCCACCACTTTATCACGGGTCTGGCTTCCCACTTTAGGGATTTAATGGTTTGCCAGCATCCCGATACCTTAAACTTGCTTGAGGTTGGAGAGGATGTTGAAAAACACTACCGAGAGCAAGCCAAGAAGACCTCGAAACAGTTCTTGTTAAAAGCCATTGATATGGCCAACGATTGTGACCTGCAATACAAGAGCAGTAAAAATCAACGGCTCCTTGTAGAGCTCACCCTTATGAAATTAGCGTCCATCACTTATGATGGAGAAAAAAAAAACTCTAGTTTCATAATCCCTGCTTCCTTTTTCAAGGAAAAAAACATCAATACAAACGGAACCAAAGCTCCAGAAAACAGGGTTGTCAAGACCCTGCAATCCACATCGCCAGTCGAGGAAGAGAAAGAAGCAACACCCTCGGAAACTAAACCAAGGTCCACCGAAGAAGTTTCCATTCCCAAAGAAAAAGTTGAAAAAGAATTGGTCAGTGAACCCAAGGAACCTTATCAGCCCAAAAAAATACAAATTAAGGGATCCGAAAAAAGGGTTTCGGGGCTTTCGTTATCTAGTATCAAGGTAAAAAAGGCCCATGAGAACACAAAATCAACGAACATAGACGAGAAAGATCTTCCCAAAGATGCTTTTGAAGAATCGGAAATGCAACAACATTGGGACGATTTTGTACATGAATTAGAAAGACAGGGGAGAAAAATATTGGCGAGCAATCTTCAAACCGATGTGCCCAAACTTAAAAATGACCATGTAATCTGGATAGAGCTTCCCAATGGCACCATGAAAAAGGAGATTGAGCGAGAACAAAGTTTAATGCTGGATTACCTCAAGCAAAAACTGAACAACTATTCTATTTCCCTTTACATCACAGTAAATGAGGAGGTTGCCAAAAAGTTTGCCTTTACGCCAGAGGAAAAATACCAAAAATTGAAAGAAAAAAATCCCAACATCGAGCTCCTGCGCAAGGAGTTTGACCTGGATTTTTAACATACCGTAGTTTCCAGTTATCTTTGCACCCATAATATCAAAAAAACATATTCATGCTAGGCCTAAAGCTTCCAACGGACCCGAGATGGGTGAACATTGTAGAAAAGAACATCGAGGAAATTTTGACAGACCATGCCTATTGTGAACAGAAGGCTGCCAGCACCGCCATTTCGTTGATTATTGGTTTCCCTGAAAAATCAGAGCTGGTAAAGGAAATGACCGCCCTTGCCCGCGAAGAAATGGGACATTTTAATATGGTCCATGATAAAATTTTGAAGCGCGGATGGGTCTTGGGCCGCGAACGCAAGGATGAATATGTAATCCAGCTGATGAAATTTTTCCCTAAAGGCGGAAGTAGGGATACACATTTGGTTCACAAACTTTTATACGCCGCTTTGATTGAGGCCCGAAGCTGCGAACGCTTTAGATTACTCTCCGAAGAAATAGACGATGAAGAACTGTCCGAATTTTACAGGAACCTAATGGTAAGCGAAGCCAACCATTATACCATGTTCCTAAAGTTTGCACGGAAATACGGCAATACGGAAGAGGTAAACCAAAAATGGGAAGACCTCTTGGAATATGAGGCCCAACTCATGAGGGATCTTGGCAAAAAGGAAACCATGCACGGATAAACCGAAGCATGGTTCATTTAATTTTCCAATTTCTTTTTATAGTAGTCGTACATTTCAAATTGCGACCTTAGTTCGGGTTGACCTTTCAACTTTTTCCTGTAGGCGTTGTCCTGCTTTTCGGAAAATATCCTTGCCTTGGAATTATCCTTCCACGATATCTCGAACGTATCGAGCAGTTCTTGCCTAATATCCGGGTCGTAAATGGGACAGCCAACCTCTACCCTAAAATCGAGATTACGTGTCATCCAATCCGCTGAAGAAATATAGATTTTTGGGTCTCCATCATTACCAAAAATGAACAGTCTGGGGTGTTCCAAAAATTTATCCACTATACTAATGGCCTCAATATTTTCACTCATGCCTTCAACTCCGGGAATCAAACAGCAAATACCCCGAACGATCATTTTAATCTTTACTCCCGCTCTACTGGCCTCGTACAACTTATCCACCATTTTATAGGAAGTAAGGCTGTTCATCTTTATTTTGATGCAGGCCTCTTTGCCTGCTTTGGCCAATGCGATCTCTTTATCGATCAACTTGGTAAAAGTCGATTTGGTATAATGCGGGGAAACAATCAGGTGCTTATACTTATTGATTTTATAGTTGGTCTCAAAAAATCCGAACACTTTGCTCATATCCTTAAGAATACCCTGATGAGCCGTAAATAAGGTATAATCGGTATAGATTTTCGCCGTTGACTCATTGAAGTTACCGGTACTGATGAATCCATAACGCTTGATACCTTCTTCCTCTTCCCGTTCCACCAAGCAGATTTTACTGTGGACCTTGAGACCGGGCACGCCAAAAATTAGGTTTACGCCTTCATCTTGCAAGTAATTGGCATACTCAATGTTGTTCTGTTCATCAAAGCGAGCTTGCAACTCAATCTGTACGGTAACCTGCTTACCGTTCTTTACGGCATTTACCAAAGCGGACGCAATCTGGCTGTCGCTTGCCAATCGATAAATTGTAATCTGTATTCTACGAACTTTTGGGTCCAAAGCGGCCTCTCGCAAGAACTTGGTCACATAACTGAAGGTATGATAAGGCGCATAGATCATATAATCTTTGTGGGCGATCATATCCAACAAACTACCCTTCATGCTGAGTCCTTTCACCGGAAGTGGCTCAATTTTATCGTACATAAGGTCATGTCTCCCCAAGCTCGGGAAGCCCATGTAATCCCTTCTGTTATGATAACGGCCACCAGGAATCACACTATCCGTGCCCATAATGTCCATTTTTTCCTTTAGGAACTGTAGCGTATCCTTATCGATGCTTTTATCGTATACAAAACGTACAGGATCACTTATTTTTCTGTGCTCAACACTGGAAGATATTTTCTCGATGAAACTCTTGCTCAAATCGTTATCGATATCCAGTTCTGCATCCCTTGTTATCTTGATCATGTGGGCGGAAATGGATTCGAAATCGAACATGGTAAATACACTGTCCAGGCAAAAGCGAATCAAATCATCCAACATGATCACATAGTCCTTATCCCCTTCTTTGGGCAACACAACGAAACGGTCGATACCTTTGGGAATCTCGATCAATGCATATCGGTTGTGCTTTTTTCGGGCGGTTCCGTTTTTCATCACCACTTTAACGGCCAAATAGGCTGCTGTGTCCTTTAGAAGAGGAAACTCGGTAAGGTCGTTTAGTATGATGGTCATCAATTCCTGGTTCACCTTTTTAAAGAAATAGTCCCGAATAAACTCGGCCTGACTTTCATTTACCTCGGTCTCCCTGATGATGAAAATATTCTTTTCCCGCAGCTCCTTATCTATCTGTTTAAAAATTTCAAGGCTACGTGTCTGCTGGTTGATTACAATTTTGGTGATCTCCTCCAAAAGATCCTTGGCCCTTTCACCTCCCAGAACACTTTTACCCGTTTTTCCAGCATCTACAATCCGCTTTACCGTTGCGTACCTTACTTTAAAAAACTCATCCAGATTATTACTGAAAATCCCTAAAAAGCGAAGTCGGTCTATCAGTGGGACTCGAGGGTCCTTGCTCTCTTGCAACACCCTTGCATTAAAATGCAACCAACTGATTTCCCGATTTATATATTCGTTCTTTGTTTTAATCATTTATTTCTTCAAGTGTTTTGGAAAGACCATTTGTTTAGTGGTTCCTTCTAATATTTTAGACCATTCATCCACACCAAATGTAATATGGACAAGTCCGGCAGTGGGAACGTTCTCAATATACTGATCTCCCCAAGTATTTGCAAGCGACGTAAAAGCATAATTGTGTCCGAATATAGCAACGGTCGATAAACGATTGTCGAGCTTTTTCACAAATTGCTCTACACTGTTGCCCGAAAAATCGTAAAGTTGATTGGTCACGTTAAATTTTGAAAGATCAAATTCAAGGTTCCTCACAAAAATCATACTGGTGTGCAAGGCCCTATTGGCGGGACTCGAATATATAAAATCGATTGAAGGTGCATGTAGTCCAAAGGTCTTGGCAACCATGTGGGCGTCATTAATGCCTCTCTCCTTTAATGGGCGGTCCTTGTCGGAGACATCGTAATCCCAGGAGGATTTTCCGTGCCTCATCAATATGATTTGTTTCATTGTCGTGGGTTTTTAGGGTGCCAATCGTTCTATTTTCCAATCAAAATCTTCTTGCAGGGAATATCTAATTCTATCATGTAACCTGTTGGGGCGTCCCTGCCAAAATTCAATGGAAATAGGCCGTACGAGATATCCTCCCCAATATTCAGGCCTAGGCACTTCCTTATTATTGTATTTTTGTTCAAGGTCCATTAACTTATCCTCTAAATATTCGCGGGACGGAACCACTTCACTCTGGTCGGAGACCACCGCACCCAATTGACTGCCATGGGGACGGGATTCAAAATAACCGTCCGAAAGGTTTGGTGCGATTTTTTCGGCCTTGCCCTTTATAATGACCTGACGTTCCATATTCGGCCAAAAAAATGACAGGCAAACTGCTGGGTTCGCTTCAATGGCCCTGCCTTTTTCACTATGGTAATTGGTGTAAAAAATAAAACCTTCAAAAGTGAATTTTTTCATCAACACCACCCTACTTTTGGGGAAGCCGTCCAAGCCTATGGTGGAAACCGTCATAGCGTTTGGCTCATCAACTCCATCGGAAGCCTCTGTCTCATAGAACCATTTTTGAAATTGTTCCATAGGGTTTTCCTTTACTGATGCTTCGGTCAGTTCGCTTTTTTCGTAAGATTTCCTGTAATCGCCAAGGTCTTTTTGCATAATGTGAAGTTCGGCAAAAATAGGGTCACCTCAAAGCAACGGATTTGTAAAAGTTTGGTAATTTTTTCAGAGATCAAAATCGAACACCTTGCCATCGTCTGCCAATTCTACAACCGGAAAAACTTCTTGCGCCTCTTTTTTGAACAGTTCTATGGATTTGTAGCGCGTTGAATAGTGCCCGAGTATCAAAAGCTTTGCATTGGCCTTTTCTGCAATCAGTGCCGCCTGTTTGGATGTAGAGTGCTTTGTTTTCTCGCACAGATGTACCTCAGAATCTAAAAAAGTGGATTCATGGTACAGCACGGTAACATCCTTAATAATGGGCAAAACAGCTTCGTTATAAACCGTATCGCTGCAAAAAGCATAGCTTTTGGGTTCGGGAGGGTCTAAAGTGAGCTTTTTATTGGGTATTACTGTTCCATAGCCATCGACGCCGTCAACCCCTTTTTTAATATTGTTGAACTGGCTCTTGTCCACACCAAATTTTCTCGCTGCCTCCACGTTCAATGTACGGGGTGCTTCCTTTTCTTCAAAATAATATCCGTTGGTGTAAACCCTATGTATCAAGGGAACTGTTTTTACCGTAACCTTTTCATCTTCAAAAACAAGTTCGGATTCCTTGGATTCCAGTTCATGGAATATTAAAGGATAATTGGTCCAGGAATCACCTAGTTTTAAAAATAAGGTAATGGCTTGCTTGATTCCTTTGGGACCATAAATGTGAAGCTCCTTGTCCCTACCCAATAATCTAAAAGTTGATATTAGCCCTGGAAGCCCAAAAAAATGGTCTCCGTGGAGATGGGAAATAAAAATATGGTTGATCCTGGAAAACTTAACCTTATATTTTCTAAGCTGCACTTGGGTCCCTTCACCGCAATCAATCAAAAAAAGATGGTTCTTTATTTCGAGTACCTGGGAGGTGGGATTGGTAAATGTTCGTGGTGTAGCGGCATAACAACCAAGCACGGTCAATTTCATATTCCTAGGTCACGTTCAATTTCCTCCATTTCGATAAGGTCCTTGGCCTCTTGCAGGGTAGGTACCACGCTGATCTCGTCGGGAACTTCATCATAACTTAACTTATCGGTCACCAAAACGAAGGATTGACCACCAGCTTTATGGGTGTTGGAAAGCTCCAAAAATTCCAAGATATCGTTGACCTTTAGTTTGTCAAATGAAAAAAGGTTGATGACAATGTTGTCGTGCTTTATTTTGGGATAAGCCTTATTGAGGTTCTCCAAAAATCCCGATAGTGTAGTTTTTTCCTGAAAAACAATGGTTGTTGTCCCGTCTTTGTCGAAAATCATGTTACTTAATTTTTGATGCCAATAGGTAAAGTACGGCCATTCGCACGGCCACTCCGTTTTCCACCTGATGTAATATGATGGACTGGTCGGAATCGGCCACATCACTGGTAATTTCCACGCCTCGGTTGATAGGGCCCGGGTGCATGATCACAATTTGTTTGTCCAGACTGTTCAGCAGTTCCTTGTTGACCCCGAATTGCTGGGTGTACTCACGAGTCGACGGAAAATAACTGATATCCATCCGTTCGTTCTGCACGCGGAGCATGTTGGCCACATCGCACCATTCCAAGGCTTTTCTTAGGTTCGTTTCCACTCCGACGCCCAAGGATTCAATATGCTTGGGAATAAGCGTTTTTGGACCGCAGACTTTTACATTGGCTCCTTGCAATTTAAGTGCAAAAATATTGGAAAGGGCCACTCTGGAATGCAGGATATCCCCAACGATCACCACATTTTTTCCGCCCACATCCCCTAACTTTTCCCGTATGGAAAAAGAATCCAACAACGCCTGTGTGGGATGCTCATGCGCACCATCACCTGCATTTACAATAGATGCCTTCACGTGTTGGGACAAGAAGATTCCAGCTCCTGGATTGGGGTGCCGCATCACCACCATATCCACCTTCATGGACAGGATATTGTTCACGGTATCGATCAGTGTCTCTCCCTTCTTCACGGAAGATTGCCCTGCCGAAAAGTTGACCACATCCGCGGAAAGCCGTTTTTCGGCCAATTCAAAAGAAAGTTTTGTACGGGTACTGTTCTCAAAAAAGATATTGGCTATGGTTATGTCCCGTAGCGTGGGCACTTTTTTAATGGAACGGTTGATCACTTCTTTAAAATGGTCTGCAGTTTCAAAAATGAGCGATATATCCTTTTTGTTCAGATACTTGATTCCCAACAAGTGATTTACACTTAACTCGCTCATTTTCTATTATTTGCTTACTAAATATACTTTATCTTCACCGTCGTTTTCTTCCCACATTACCTTGACTTTTTCCTCGTTTATGGCATCCACTTGTCTACCGCGATAGGTTGGCTGTATGGGCAAATGTCGGCTAAATCGCCTATCAATCAAGGTCAAGAGTTCTATGTTGCTCGGTCTTCCAAAGGATTGGATGGCCGTAAGGGCCGCCCTGATGCTTCTTCCCGTGTAAAGTACATCATCTATGAACACGACTTTTTTGTCCTCCACCAAAAAATTCATCTGTGTGGAATTGGCCTTGAGGATTTCCCCTCGTCCAAAATCGTCCCTAAAAAAAGTGATGTCCAAGAAACCAAGATCAATATGCTTGATCTTGTATTCCTTTTTGAGAATCTTTACCAATCGTTCTGCCAAAAAAACACCTCTGGGCTGAATACCGATCAATGCGGTATCGGTAAAATCCAAATGATTTTCCATTAGTTGACAGGCCAACCGGTGCAGTATGATGTTGATTTCCTTTGAAGTAAGCAGAACTTTTTGACTCATATGCTATGTGCGACCAACTCGGTTGAATACAAAAGTAAGGAATTCTTTAAATTTTCGGGACATAAAAAAGCCCCGTCTGTTTCCAGCGGGGCTTTGTATCATTGAAAAGTCTGATTACTTTTTCTTGGAATCAGCTTCCATCTTGTCTTTCAATGCTTGCAACTGTGAGTTGGCATCTCCAAGGGTCGGAGCAGCTTCATCACTAGATGCAGCTCTTTTCTTGGCAGCAGCCTTCACATTTCTATCTTCTTGCTCTCTAAAGATGGCTGTGTGGCTGGCCACAACTCTCTTGAAATCTTTGTTGAACTCGATGATCTTGAATTCGGCCTCTTCTCCTTTTTGAAGTTTTTTACCGTCTTCTTTTTCCATGTGACGTTGTGGAACAAACCCAACGATATCCTCGTTGAAGTTGATAGTAGCTCCTTTGTCAACAACCTCTGCGATTGCAGCAGTGTGCACTGTGCCTTCAGCGAACTCATCGGAATATTTGTCCCAAGGATTCTCTGTGGTCTGCTTGTGACCAAGGCTCAATTTGCGTCCTTCTACGTCCAATTCCAATACTTCCACTTCCAACGTGTCACCTACGGTAACAAATTCGGATGGGTGCTTGATTTTCTTTGTCCAAGAAAGGTCGGAGATATAGATCAAACCGTCGATTCCTTCTTCCAACTCTACGAATACACCAAAGTTGGTAAAGTTTCTAACGATTCCTTTGTGACGTGATCCAACAGGATATTTAGAAGTGATATCGGTCCATGGGTCTGGAGTCAATTGCTTGATACCCAACGACATTTTACGATCTTCTCTATCCAAGGTCAGCACAACAGCTTCAACCTCATCACCTACATTTACGAAATCCTGGGCAGATCTAAGGTGAGTGCTCCAAGACATTTCAGAAACGTGGATCAATCCTTCAACACCTTCTGCAACTTCGATAAATGCACCATAATCAGCAATTACAACTACTTTACCTTTTACCTTGTCACCAACTTTGATCTCATCACCTAGGGCATCCCATGGGTGCTTCTCCAATTGCTTAAGACCCAACTGGATTCTTGATTTGTTATCATCAAAATCAAGGATAACAACGTTCAATTTCTGGTCTAGGTCCACAACCTCGTTCGGGTGGTTGATACGGCTCCAAGAAAGGTCGGTAATGTGTACCAATCCATCCACACCTCCAAGGTCGATAAATACCCCGTAAGATGTAATGTTCTTGACGACACCTTCCAATACTTGACCTTTTTCCAACTGGCCGATGATTTCTTTTTTCTGTTCTTCGATGTCCGCTTCGATCAAAGCTTTGTGAGATACCACTACGTTCTTGAACTCGTGGTTGATCTTCACTACTTTGAACTCCATGGTCTTGCCTACGTACTGATCGTAATCACGGATAGGCTTCACATCGATTTGAGAACCTGGCAAGAATGCCTCGATGCCGAATACGTCAACGATCATACCTCCTTTGGTACGACATTTTACGAATCCAGTTACGATTTCTTCTTTGTCGTGGGCGTTGTTAACACGCTCCCACGCCTTAATGGTTCTTGCTTTTCTGTGGGACAATACCAATTGACCGGTCTTGTCTTCACGGATATCGATAAGCACCTCAACTTTATCTCCAACTTTCAGGTCTGGATTGTATCGGAACTCATTCAAGGAAATTACACCTTCGGACTTGGCATTGATGTCAATGATGGCCTCACGGTCCGTCATGTGGACAACTTCTCCTTCCACTACTTCCTCATCGGCAGTGTCCACAAAGTTTTCCTCTACAAGTGTTTCGAATTCCTTAAGCTTAGTATCGTCTACGCGCTCAATTCCTTCTTCGTACTTGTCCCAATCAAAATTTTCAAGAAATTCCTTTGGATCTTGTTGGGGTTGTGCTTCTTCTTTTACTGGTGCTGCGGTAGTTTCTTCTACCTCAACGTTTTGCTTTTCTTCAGCCATGCTTTGCTGATTAAAATTTGTATTCCACGTTTTTACAAGAGTTGAACAATTACCGCGGAAGTGGTTTTAAATTGATTTTCTAAATTCCCTTTTTTCTCTTGCCTCCTTGCCAAAAGGGGTGCAAAAATACAATTAAATTATTGATATACAAAGTATACAAGCAAGGTTTCCGCAAAAAAAGTATTACAATTATTTAATGGCAAAATAAAGCCAGATTGATTATCTTGAGAGTTCTAATTTATTAACTATAAAAAAGTACCCTTATGAGTGTAAAAGCAAAGTATCAACCTGTATTGGACCTAGGTGAGAAATTGGAAGTGAAAAACGGCGATGTAAACGTTGAAGGCGACGTTTTAAAAATAAAGGGAATGACCAAGACCCAGTATGAAAAAAACTTGCTGTGGGACAAAATCAAAGAAATAGGTGGCGAAAACCCTTCGGACATTAAAGCAAATATAACGGTGGAGGATGATTCCGTATATGCATATCACACTGTAAAAAGTGGGGAATCTTTAAGCAAGATTTCCAAGCATTACTACGGGGACCCGATGAAATACAATAAAATATTCGAATCGAACACCGATCAATTAAAGAATCCTGATGTTATACATCCGGACCAAGTGTTGAAGATTCCGAATCTATAAGAATTGATACCAAGTACAATTTAGAAAAGCGCCCTATGGGCGTTTTTTTGATTAATAAAGTTTAAAATGAAATTTAGCCCCCCATTTATTGATCAATAGAATTCATTAAGAAATGAATCATTTCTTAAACTTTCTAAGCTATCTGAAAAAAATAAATATTCTACAACTGTTATAATGATTGAGATTCTTTATAAAATTTTAAATGATTTCTTTTTCAGCAGTTTGATTAAAATATCTAATACTTAATAACGTTTTAAAATTTAACCATCATATATAATTGAGTATCCATGACAAAAACGTTATTCCATTTAGTAATGATGCTATCATTGGCTTTATGCATTTCTTGTGCTAAAGATGATATGGTAGCTAGTCCTAATTATGTTTCTGATAACAATTATTTCAACGATGGTGACATTGAAATTATTTTTGAAAATGATAAATTAAACGGAATAAACGTAATATTTATGGGAGATGTTTATTTCCAAAACCACTTAGAGGTAAATGACGGTGTATATCGAAAGCATGCTTTAAATACTATTTCTTACCTTTTTAATTCAACTCCATTTTCTCAATACGAAAAACATTTCAACGCTTATATTATTTATGCAGAATCAAAATTATTGGTTTCTGAAAACGAAGAGACCGAAGTTAGTACACCCTTTGGTAGTTCTGTAAGTCCTGATGGATTGCCCTCAATTGCTAATTGGTGGGCCATTGATGATTACGTAAGCAAATTAACTGGCAAACCGCGCAGTGAAAAGGATCTAATTCTTATATCCATAAAATCGCATTCAGGCGGAGGAACTGCTTGGCTCAATAACAATGTAGCTATATTTGGTTCAGAAGATCAGAAGGTTATGCTACACGAAGTCGGTCATGCATTTGCTAATTTAGGGGATGAATACATAAATGAGAGTTATATACCGATAAATCTTCATGAGGTTGCAAACATAGATTCTATTGGTAATCCAGATTTAATTAAATGGAAACATTTCTTAGGCCTATCTGATTATAAGGAAGTTGGCACTTACCAAGGTGGAAATTACAGGGAATTTGGCTTTTGGAGACCGGAAGAACAGAGTATAATGGGTTCAGGCCTGTATTTTAATGCACCGAGTAGAGAAGCAATCGTTAAAAAAATAATGGAGCTTAAAAATCTAGATTACAGTTTTGAAGAATTTTTGAAAATTGACAAAATCAATGTCAGTTCTTCGAAAAAGAAAAATTCGAACTTAGAAAATAAAAATTCAATAGCATTCAAATGCGGAGCTAATTTTTAACAACCTATATTTAAGAACACATAGTTGAAGCTAATTTGCAATCACACTGGTCATTGTATTGAAAAACGGTTAGTTCAGGTTCTTCGACTGAACTCAGGATAAACTCTAGTCGAGAACAGTAAGATATAATAAAATAGAGAAAGCGCCCGTTGGGCATTTTTTGTATCAAAATTCTTTTTCGTCTACAAAAAAACAATTTTCCATGCTCACCGACATTAATCCGAAACTTCCGATGCGAGATAAAAAAACGACACGTGATTTCTATTGCGGTCAATTAGGCTTCAACATATTTGGAAACGCTGATTATGATGGATATTTAATGTTGGAAAAAGATCAGGTCCAAATCCATTTTTTTGAATTCCGGGACATCGACCCCAAAGAAAACTACGGCCAAGTCTACATACGCACGAACAACATCGATGAGCTTTATCAATCCTTGCTGGCAAAAAATACCAAAATACACCCGAACGGAAAATTAGAGGTAAAACCCTGGGGGCAGAAAGAGTTCTCCCTTTTGGATCCGGACAACAACTTGTTGACTTTTGGACAACATCATCAGTAAGGGGCCGCACAATAATACATTCCCTTAAAAGCAAACCAAAAATTCAATTTCATAAAGAAAAGTTGTAAAATCATTTTGCGAAACCAAACAGTTGCATATATTTGCGACCAATCAGTTTCATTTAAAATTATGAGAAGAGATGTGTTTCAGGCGATTGCAGACCCCAAACGAAGGGCAATTATCGCACTTATTGCGGTACAGGCCATGACACCTAATGCCATTGCGGAAAATTTCAATACCTCACGCCAATCCATTTCCAAGCATCTCAAAATACTATCAGAATGCGACCTGGTAAAACAAGAACAGCAAGGAAGGGAGATTCATTATTCTCTCAAAATAGAGAAACTGCAGGAGGTGGATGCATGGATCGAACAATATCGACAAATATGGGAGTCACGATTCGATCAACTTGACAATGTATTATCAAATCTAAAAAAGGAACTCATTTAAACTTTTTTGGTTTGATTTTTTTCAGGGCGATTACTATGAATGATAAGTAGTTGAACCCTTTCCAGCTCTCAATGGTGGTATCGAACCTGTTGAGCAGTGACCTGAAACTGTCGAT
>Ga0208449_1000224_pt1 | contig 46103 bp, 62 predicted proteins | sample MalvireepMed_s17_FD_184247 | JGI IMG/M metagenome (GOLD analysis project Ga0208449, IMG submission 184247) | Marine viral communities from the Global Malaspina Expedition - Malaspina viral metaG DeepMed_s17 (SPAdes) (version 2) | ecosystem: Environmental > Aquatic > Marine > Oceanic | place...
TCCCCTGCTTTTTATTGTATTTCGTCTAGTCTTATTAGAGGGGATAAACACGCATTTAGCAATGCGATTGATGGAGGGATTATGCCAACTTATCGTGTTAACTATGAGCACATTGGCTCGAAAGGCGACATTACCGTTGAAGTACCAACCGAAGCCGCGTCAGGCGACCAGCAGCAACTAGAAGATGCCATTGCCCGTCGCGTAGGCGAACGGCTATTACCACATGCCGAGCTTGCCTTTCGTCATGACGACAACCTAACACTGACAGAAAAATTGAAGAAAGCTTACGACTTAATTATTGAGGGGTATGAGCGGGTATAAAGCCCGCTTATGATAACTAAACAGCGTGATGTGTCGTAAAATTAAAATTTAGTGCTTTCATTACTTTAAAGACCGTATCCCACCGAGGTTTAGTTTTGCCACTAAATGATTTGTATAGACTTTCACGGTTCAAGCCTGACGCTTGTGATATGTAGCTCACCCCATGCTTTTTAACCAACAAACCAAGCGCTTCAATAAAAGTATTTGGATCATCATCAGCCAGGCACTCTTGTAAAAACACCTCTATTTCCTGTTGCGTTTCCATATAGTCGAATGGATTAAACTCAGTTGTTTTTAAAGTCATGACTTTCCCCTAATTCTTTCAGTAGCCTCTTGGCTTTCTTTATATCTTCACTTTGTTGGCCTTTATGGCCGCCATAAAGCAAAAATACTACTTGGTTATATCTCACTGTGTAGTAAAGCCTATAACCTTTCCCGACAAAAAGTCGCATTTCATATAACCCACCGCCCAAGCTTCGTACGTCTCCAAAATTACCATTTATAGCTCGGACTATTCGCTTAGCTATTAACATTACCGCCCTGCGGTCTTTTAGGTGGCGAAGCCAAGCGTCGAATGCATAAGACTTCCTTATCTCATACTTCATAACACCCCTATTGTAGCTTACAGGCTACACATTGACAAAATTAAATAAGATATTGAGAAATCAAGCATGTGAAATCACCTTCTTGCAGCTATGAAGCCAATGGTGTAGCCTCATTTGGGTCATGATCGTGAGCCACTCACTTGTTGACGTTGCTTTGGCCTATACTTTAGCTAAAAAAGAACAAATCACCATTCAGACAAACACATCAAAAGCCGTGCGAAATAAGACATGCAGCCAAATTCAAATAATAAAGAACAAGAGACTTTTTACTGGCACGATTAACTTAAAATCTAACTGCAGCCCCTTATTTAAGGGGCTACAGTTAAGTTAATTAACTCAAAATAGCGCACCTGTAGCGCGCCCGGGAACGCTAACGTAAACTTGAAACTTTAAAAAATAGATAGCAAATACATTCAACGATATCGTCGTATGTTGAAGAGTACTCATCAACCTCAGCAATGTGTATTCTCTTGAATTCAACGTTCTTATCCTCAACTGAGGAAAAACCAACCAAAGAAGTGGCTTCAATCGTAAAGAAGCCAAGTTTTTTATAATCATCCCCGTCGTCGTGGAAAGCATTTACGATAAGAGACGTTTCACCTTCAATGTTGAATCGATATTCTGGAACTAAATCTATATTAATATCTTTCAAGGTTATCAAGGTGACTGGTAGATTAGTATTCTTCTTGGCGTTTTTAATGATTGATAAAGGCGCAAGAGCCTGTTTGAGTTTTGACTGAACCTTTAGCTCACATATTCGGTCTATCAACATATCATGTGTTTTCTGCAGTTCTTCCGCGTTTCTTATAAATTTGGACACTGCCCGTAAATATTTTAATGACATCTTTTCCCCCTTCACTATATCGTGGTAATTGGATTTAGTGTGCCTCATAATTTGCGACAACGCACCGAAAAAATACACGAGCAAGGTAGAACAACCTACCTTTGAATAGCTTTTTAATGCATAGTAAACGGTCAATTAATTAGGTGGTAGCGGGTTAATTATGAGACTTATTCATTACACTAATCTCGATGGCTTGGTGGGTATATTACAGTCGCAAAAGCTGCGGTTAACAGACGCGCAATATCTGAATGACTCTAGTGAAATTCGAGAAGGCATAAAATGCCTATACGATGCGCTAGATCGGCTAGCTTTCTCAAGTGACATCAACCCAGAATTTGAAAGGGCTTACAAGGGTGTGTTTACGCAAGTAGAAAACTATGACCATTTTTCGTCAGAACTTGAACCAGTATATCTATGCTCATTTAGCGAAGCACCTGATTTATTAAGCCAGTGGCGCTCTTATGGCATGTTCGCTATAGAGTTTGATTATGTTGCCCTTCAGCAGGACGGATTCAACTTACGATCTTGCATATATGACAGCGAGTCAAAGGAAAAAATCTCAACCCAAGAATGCGCAAGTGTGATTAAGTACGCGCTAAATCCTTTATCGAGCGGTACGATAAATCAATTAGTTTTAGATAGAATTTCAGAGCTCACTGAGTTAAGCGCGGTGTTCAAAAATTCGGCTTTTTCTGAAGAGAAAGAAATCCGCCACGTTGAGTCCATGGAAAATGACAGCCTTGAAGTAAAGTTTAGAACTGACGGCATACAGATAAAACCCTACATTGAGAAACCGTTTTCTATTGAATCAATCAAAGCAATTCACATAGGTCCTATTGAGAGACGAGAGGCGGTTCAACAGGCTATCCGACGCCTTCTGGCTCAACTGCATCGCGAGGCCTGTTGTAATATTGAAACAGAGGTTGAGATAATCCAGTCTGAAATACCGTACCGCTCCTGACCTCTCCTGGTGCTAATTTGGCATTCCTGGCCACTCAATATCGAACGGGAAACCTGACTGTTCGGTTATATCCCGCAGAGCCTGTCGGTACTCTTTCAAATCAGCCGGACAAGCAGGAGCATCAGGCAGCATGTAGAAGTCGGTTTCAGCTATCAGTTTGTCACGCTTAATGCGGACAGCCTGAGCAGCGGCTTCCTCTTTTTCTGCCTGAAGCTGGCTAGTATCTTTCATAGTTTCCCATTTAATTGCATTGCTCATTCTGGTGTCTCCTTCACTGGCTCTGGCTTCCGCTTAATAGGACACGGGCACTCGCCAGATTCAATGTCAAAGATATAATCGTTAACATCTGTAGACTGTTCTGGTTCAGCCGTTTCTGTGCTGTAGAAGTAGCGAAGAGTTGCATGGATAACCCCGTTTACACGGGTAATCTTACCCACAAAAGGTTCGTCAGCTTCAACTTCGGCACCGTTTGGAAGATCCGTTAAGTCGTATGTTTCTCCTCGATAGGTAATTAGCTCTCCATTAACCACTGGAGGTGTATCATCTATCTCATTATGTGACTTTTCAGCTAATGTAATAACCATAGGTTGCTCCTTAATCCCAACGACCTTTTACTGTTTGCACCAAGGTATAAGTCAAAACAGTTGAGTTGCTGACAGCTGAATGAATCCAACCTTGCGGAAAGCCTGATGCGTTACTTAAATTACTCGTGCCCGCAGAAAACCATATAGGGGCGTTGAAGGAACTGCGTCTAACATAGTTACTGGCACTTTCAATAGTAGTAAATTGAGCTGGGTAACTACCGCCCCCTATTTCACTCGAAAAGAATAGATTCCCAAAAGCGGTGTCACAAGCCATGTCTTTAATCGTAGTTTTGCTACAGATTAATGTTCCATCAGCAAACTTAACGTATTCCCCGTTACTATTACTGCCGCGCTCAATAATAGCCCCTGTAGGTATTCCTGCTGACTGTGAAACCGTTCCTATAATGCTTGATTGCGAGTAAACCTGCTGCCAAGAAGTCCAGCTAACTGTGGTAAACACTCTCGTGTACATTTTAGGGTTTGGTCCAACTTCAAAATATAATTGATGTATATTCCCAGTGCTTCTCCTGGATACAAATAAAATGGCAGAAGTCGACGCTCCAACAGGGTATGAACCATTTTGGCCCGAAGCCACAGTGTACCAACCGTTTTTTAGCGTTGCATCGTCTAAATCAAAGCCCGTGCTGGGAGTGAACGGGGCTCCTCCACCCAAACCAAAAGCCCCGACACGCATCAACGCATTAGCCGTCTCGTCTGTAGGGCTTTCTTGCGCCTGGCTTTTTACCAAAACATCGTTGGAATCAACCCCTGGAGCCGCCTTTACTCGCCCATTACTGTTACGTTTAACGAAACTATTGGCGACAGGATTAACTTCAGCACTTTCTACGAATGCCTGTAACTGCTCACTAAACCCTCGTGCTGACTGCACTGCATCCCTCAAGCCTTCAATGGTATCGAACGCTACAAAGGCATAGCCCCCGGTGGAGCCTGCCCAGTTATCCCTGAGCAGAAACTGATTTGGAATTACATCGCCGCTTCCATCTTTGGGTAGTCCTGTTGCTTCAATGAGCTGGCCTTCCGACTGAACGAAAACGGCTGTGCCGGAAGCGAAGTAAGCCAGCTGACCTGATGTTAGTGAAACACTGGTAACGGTTTTGCTTCCGTTGGTAAAGTTCGCTGTGCCTTTAGTGAATGCCATAAGTCCTCACGAAAATGATATTCCAGCAGTGCTATTTTTCAGCACAGATTCAACCTGGACGAAGTGATAGTTTTCTAATACGTTGTTCGCTAATGAGACACCTGCAATCAATTCAAAGCTCGGGCTGCCGGTTACGCTATGCACCTGAATTGTGAAATCGACAATGGTGTCGTTCGCTGAAAGTTGAACATCATCAATAACGTTCATTTCCCCAAACCCAAAGTCGACGTAGAAGCCCGCATGGGCTCTCCCGGTCAGGTCGATATTCCATGTTTTTAGTGTCTGGCCATTCGACCTTTTTGCCCGGACAGTACCGAGGGCTGACTCTCCACTTGTGAGGTTTGCATTACCGAAGCCGAGAGTTAGATTGGTGAACTTTAGAATGCGGCTTTTATTGAGCGCCGGCATGCTAACGCGTAACACTCGACGCTCGGATACGGTGGAAGAGAAGTTACTTGAGTACCAGCGGTTAGAGTATGGTGGGGTCACGCGTTTTACGTTAAACACATCCCCGATAATCTTCTCCGCTCGGACAGCTCCTTCAAAAGTTCCGGTTGCGCCGGTAATACTTCCCGAGAAAGAACCGCTAGCCGCGATAAGGCTGCCGGTAAACGTCCCGCCGGCAGCTTGCAATAATCCTGAAAATGTTCCGCCGGCGGCTTCAAGGTCACCTGAGAACGTTCCTTTAGCGGCCTGTAAATCGCCTTTAAACGTGCCCGTTGCCGCTTGAAGCTCACCCGTGAAGGTTCCGGAAGCGGCCTGCAATTCACCTGCAAATGAGCCGCTGCGAGCGACTACATGGCCATCAAAGACAAACCGGCCCTGAGTCAAACTGAAGTAGACTTTTAACTGCCCGTTACCATCAACAAAACGGGCGCTGTCGCCAATGAATTCGAGCTTACGTTCAATGCCATCGTCTTCTATTACCATCCCGGTGATACGGTCGTTAACGTCCGTAACCAAGGCGGCTCTCGCTACCAATTGGTCGAGTTCGTCATCATAGGTCGCATTCAACTGAAGCTGTGCGGCAGCAAACTCTTCGTTACTCTCAACCCGTGAATCTAATCCGCTTATGGCACTGGCATTATTATCGGCTCCTGTCTTTGCTGACTGAGCCAATGTATTCGTTGCTGAAAGCCCCGTACTTTCATCATTAACGCTGTTTTGTAATGTGTTTATTGCGTCTGAATTGCCTTCTGCAGTAACTTTAATTTGTTGTGCAAATGCGAACGCGGCACCCAGCCCGCTGACAGGGTCGTCTATTTCCGCTCTTATTCCATTTATAGCCTCTAAAGCTCCGTCCGCGGCTAGACCGGCATCTCTCGCAACCTCTAGAGTCGCTCGATTATCTTCCTGACGCTTATGGTCACTAAAGATATTAGTCAGTTGCTCAGAAACCTCCCGCGCCGGGTTCCAGCTATACCAGTTATCAATGACTAGATCGACCGCATCCAGCTCTTCACGAATCCCCTGAAGCCAGGGAGAAAGTTGCTCGTCGTGTTCTGTTGTCGTAAAGGTCTCTGATACCCAGTCAGACTTACCCAGTGGATTCACTGTCCGGGCGAAGAGCGTATAGTCGGTTGCTGGTTTTAAGCCAGGCTTAACGATAGTCATGCCAAGCCCAATGATGTTGGTTACCTCATCAAAAGCGAATTCAAATACTGTGCCCAGGCCAACACCACTTAATACCGGTGCAGACGTTACTTCCCAGTTGCCGGCAGTAATGCCTAAGTTGGTTGGAGGCGACGGAATATTCAGGGTTAATGAAATGGTGGCCGGTAACGACGTCCGGTCGTATCGGTTGCGTGCGTATATTTCAAGGCTGTACTGACCGGCATCAAGCCCGTTAATGTCCTGCTTAAGTTGAGCGCCACTTCTTGCAATAACCGGATACTCAACAATGTTGTCACCGTCTTTGCGGATGACCACACGGTACTCAGTTACTGCTCGTGGTATCGGATGCGACCAGCTCACATACCCCTGCCGGTGCGTTGATATAGGGTCGAGAGTAAACAACAACGACTCCGGCGGATCCGGGCGTGTTAAATCGGGTAGCTCAGTGTTGGGAGTCACGTTGCCTTCCGAAGGCACCAGACTGTCACTATAAAGCTCGGGGGATTCTTCCTCGAGAATGAGCTTTGTCTTTTTCGCCTTAAAGTCGAACTGCCAGTCCGAGACGATGAATTCTTTATCAATCCCCTCGTTTGGCAAGTCAACACGCACGGTTGTGCCTGCCAGTGCTAATAGCCCTTTCGATTTACACGGAAACTCCAGACGCATACCCGCCCTATTCCGTTCCAGGTGGTATTTCATCAAACGTTGAGCCATCGTCGATGAATTCGTGAAGTTCAGCTGAAGTTCATCCTCTAACTCCATACCGTCGCGATCGACATAAATACTGTTTGTTACCACCGGAGCGTCGGTTGGTTGATAACCTTTCTTGGGGTTCTGAAACGCAGCACGCACAGTGTTGGTACGATCCTTTAATTCCCGATGCGGAGTAATGGTTATCTCGCCAGCGGCGTCTATGTCCGTCAGCGTTATTTCAGCCATGCCATGATAGCTTGCTGTTTGCAGGTACATTTTCCCGCCGCGGCGATATGGTTGCCCTCCACACGAGCCCATTAACCGCTCGAGAACACGGGATGGAGACTGATCGAATGTCCATGAACCGTTACAGGTAAAGCGCTTCTCGGTTTGTTCTTCGCCGTCTGCGTCTGTGTAACTCACCAACTCATCACAGATATTCGCCTGCTCCATGATGTGAGGGAGGTCAAACTTATTTAATCCAAGAAGCTTGTATCCATGAAATCGTTGATAGTCAAAAGCACAGAGAATAGAGTTATCTGACCATTCCCAAGTTGTTTCATCATTCGCTCTATGCGGACCATCACCACCAACCATTGTATCTTTTCGGGGATCATAGACACGCTTACCCTTGACCTTGAACGTAATGTTTTGAAGGCCTGACGGCATTTCTTCCGGATCTATAGGAATGGTAACTACCGCATAAGAGAGACCAAAGCCGATATGATCCTCAGTCCACCCATCGGCATATTGTAAAAGTGTTGAACTTGCCGAGCTTTGGCCACCTTTAAAAATTTCAGTCGTTGTTCCGGAGGGCTTAGTCTTACCGTTAACTTCATAAAGTTCAGCGGCTTCAATGTTGTGACCGGCTAGAGTAACGGCAACAACGTGAGCTTCCTTATCTCCCATCTTACGTTTGCCGTAGCCAACGATTGAGCCTGATACAACGCACTCACCGTAAACTCCCCGTCTTGGCTGTAGTGGCTCAGTTGTTAGGGTTTGCGCCTCCCGAGCAGACTCATCTACTCCAGGCATATCAGGTTTTAATGAGTTCTGAAGTGCAACCGTCCCTATTGCAACGGCAATACCTACAACTACTGAGCTGGCCGCGACACCGGCAGCGACTCCAACCGCAACTGCAGCAATAGCCGGAGGCATTAACTAAGACTCCATGACTGAACAACAGATTCCAATGGCATGCCCTGCAAACCTCTCTCAGTCAGCGCCCACGGCTTCTGATAAAACACTCCCGCGACTTGTTCGCCATTAGAATCTACAACGATGATAGAGCCACGAGTAATCACTCCGTCTGGCTGACCTAATCGCTGCGTTAAGAGCTCAACGAGAGAGCCAGCGCCGAGCTTTTTCATTATCCGGTGAGCACCAATAGCGGTTTTGTAACGACCACGAACGTCCTTTGCTACGTCTCGCCCTCCCATAGCTAAAATTGCATCGGCTGCAAACAGGCAGCAGTCATTACTTCCCCACTCAAAAGGCTGCTTTTGTTTCTCCAACAGGAAGTTGGCGAGCTGTGTTGGCCAGTCATTTAATCGTTTCATCGCTGCTGCAAGGTCCTTCTTTGATGAGTAGAGCCACCACCGCCACCAGGAGAGCCAACGTATTGCCCTGGAGCATCGCTCTCAATGCCTTTAGCCAGTTTTTCTACCTGGTCGAAGAACTTATCACCCGGATGTTTTGCCTGTTGCGCTTCGTCAGTCATACGCGCGTTCTGAACAGGGCTGCTCCAACGCTCGTACCAGTCGGTAAGTTTTAAGGTGATAACGAATGGCTTGCCCTTCTTGACAGATACTGCACCGATATCACCGTCAAATAGTAGCGCCCCCTCAGTGACTCGGCGGTTCTCATCAAGACCAACAAGGTGGAGCCTAGCGGTACCATTTGTAGGATCTTCCTGGACGGTATCGGCAAAGAGCGTAACGTCGTGCACAACTAATGACACATCAAAGCCGCGACTGCTACGTCCTCCGCTTTCTTTAAACGAACCAATTTTCGCCAGTTCACCGACACCTTTGTAAACCTGTCCCTGGTATGTACGATCACCAATACCTGTATGCGCGCGAACCCAACCAGAAGGAAACTGAAGCTCACCAAAAACTAACAGACGCTTCGGGTCATAGCCTGCCAGCATCTGTTGAATAGACGCGTCGCTAAACCTCACTGAGTGCCTCCACAAACTCTATTTGGACATTGCGAACACCAGCTTTAGTACCGGACCAATCAGGGATTTGATTTGGGTTGGATAGCCGAAATAAACCTTTAGGCTCATCACTTATGATGGGATCACCATCTACTGGGATAGTTTTAATTTCGGGCTGGAATGTCAGTAACGCACGCCCTGTACCATCGCTTAAAGCGTCTTCGGTAAGTTCATGCAGTCGGTTGTTGAGCTGGAAGCGGTCTCCACGTTTAGCAACAACCTGAGAAACGGCAAAGTTCCGGACGTTCAAAGTAACGCCATATTCGTCCATTCCATCAACAACTGGCACACCGTTCCAACTGCCTTCGTTACTATGCGCAGTATCGTGAATAAACAAAGTGCCAACATGGCCACGCAAACTGGTAAGTGCAACTCGCAGTTCACGCGCTTCAGCTTTTGTCAGAAATGAAAACCCGAGGCGTGCCTGCCACATATCCCCCGGTTCCTCCCAGATTTCTTCTACCTGGTTGTACGGGGAACGGATAAGGCGAGTCGCCGGCTGTATTTTAAAGCCGGACCGCGTTCTTGGTATTTCTGGGAAATTTGCGGGCATTCAGCCATTCCGTAATTAAACGACAATGGCTGGATTGTGGGAATTTTAGTGCTGGGTGACTACCCGTGTTTTGTTCCGTGAGCAGGTACTTTACATGTCAATTCCATAAGGTATACGTAATCCTGCTAAAGGGGTATTAAGCAGTAAGCTCTTTAAAGTGTTTGTCGCAGATGCTATTGCGATAGGTCTAAAACTAGCTTCATTCTCTTCAAAAAAGCGAGCAAGCTCCTTTTCACCTACTTTTGAATAGCTCGTTGGAACACTATAAACATGATCAAAACCCACGCTGGCTTCAAAAACCTGTTCTAACTGTGTTTCACTTTTCTCGTCAGAGGTTTGCTCAACATCGCCTATTAACCCCTTAACTCTTGCTTCCCAACCGACCAATAAAACACATTCTTCTTTTTCTTTTATAAAGTCAAAACCTGATATAGCCAACCCTAAGTCTAGGCTCATTGACGTATTTTCAGATTGGGACTCAACAGTTTCTCTATCATATTCAAATGCCGATTTGTTCACAAACATGTATGTATGTTTGAAGTCAGATATTTTTAAAGGACTTTGAGTTGCGGCTTTTGACTTTTCCATCCCGATCCACCTTGATCTGAAGTTAACTTTTTAGGTTCGATGACTCTATTCTCAACTTGAGAGCGCTTTTCGGTCTCAAAGTTATATATATGATTGAATACGTGACTTTTGTGAACACCATCGTGTTTTACATAATCAGAGCAAGCACGGACAACATATTCATTTATGCTAACACCCTTGGCACGGGCCTTAATGGCTACATTTCTATGCAACTCCTTACCAAGACGGACATTCAAAGTCCCGGAGAATGGCTTCTCTGGCTTTTTACCAACCTCTTCACAAAACTCCAAATAATCATCTACCGCTTTTTCAAAGCTCGCGCGCAGTTCAGCTACGGTGTCACCGAAATAAACAATTTTATCTTGTACATGTAAAACTGTACCAGCCATGCAGTCGTCTTCTAGCGAAGCCTCTGCTGTGCCATGGTAGCCTCTATATTCGAGCAAGCTCATTTTGAAATTTCCTTGATTCTGAGTTCTTCCAGAAGGTTAACAACTTGGTTTATGAAATACTTTTTACAGTCTTTCTTTGGATGAGGATCAGCTAATATAATCACCACATCATATTCTGGGTGATATGCTTTGCCGTGGTTCCCCCCACCATAAACCTTAAAACCAACAGACTCTAAGACCGAAACGACGTCCTTGAATTTCATCGTTTTAGGGCGCTCGAGTAGCTTCTCGAGCTTTTTCTGTTTACCTGACATTAGTATTTACCATGCAATCCAAGTTTGCAACTAAAAAATAGTACCACGCTGAGCGTGAGATGTATCCTTTACGTTACACGGTTGCAGGAAATACCACAAGATTCCTTTACCCAGACGCCTTCAACCGCTGATAAAGCGGCCCACCATTGCTGAAGTCGTCGTATAGGTCTTGTTTAAACTTTTCGTTTGCGCGCTCCATGGCTTCTTCGACTTCCGTTCCAACGCCCGCTTCCGCATTACGTGCGTCTACCTGAACATGTTGAACTATCTGAACCGTGCGTGACGAACCTCCGCTCTGTTGACCTCCTGATTGAGCGCGTTGCTGCTTCATAGCACTGATCATAAATTCAAAGTTCTCACGCTGCGCTGGATTCATTACCATCTCGCCACGCTTAAGCATCCAGGTGCCTTCGTTGGCTGCTGGCACCCGGCCAATACCGTCGTGAGCCATTCCGGTTATACTCAGTCCTTTAGCGGTAGAAGCTGCCGCTGTCATTCCCGATATCGCGCCGGCAGAGTTACCGCCCATGGTAGCCAAACTGGCCATGGTGGCCGCTGGAGTGTAGGCCGCTGTTAAGGCTGTTGCACTGGCAACACCTGCAGCTGTATTTGCTGCCGCAGTAGATGCAGCCGTTGATTGTTCAATCCCCGCAAGAATCATGCGTTTAACGCCAATTTCGACAAGCCCTGATATAACTGTTTTCAGGACGCTTTTAGCCAAATTCTGCATCAAGTCACCAAAATCTTTGGCTTCCAGAACTGAAGTCGCGACAGCATCGCCAATACCAGCTGCGAACCTATCAAACGTTTCTGACCACATCGCGTCAATTTGAGAGGACATTTCCCCATTGATGCGAGCCATTTCACCGGCGTGGCGCTGCTGCTCTAATTCAATCATCTGATTGATGCGCATACGCTTCTCTACTTCCGTCTCGTCACGGAAACCACCTTGGCCATCGCTAACTTGCAAAGTAGACATCAAACTTGGGTCTTGCTGTGCTGCCGCCAGATTATCCATATTGTTGGCGTGTTGATTTACAGCAGCCATGCCTGGTGTTAGTTGCTGAGTCAGAGAGCCAAGAGAATTCTGCATATTCTGGCGCTGGCGCTCTAATTCGAGATCCTTTTCCTTCTTCTGAATCAGTTTATCTCGGATAGCGATAAGCCCATCGAGATTCTTCATTTCTTCACTATCTAAGGACAACCCAAGTTTACGAGCCATGCTCAAGCGCTCGTATGCCGCCTCGCCTTCCTGCAACTTATAAATCTGGTCAGTTAACGAGAGCGTTACCTTTCCATACTCTTCGGCCTGAGCTTTGAGTGACTTGTTCAGGTTGTCTAGTGAATCAGAGGATTCTTCGGCTGGCTCTTTGAGGTCTTCAAGATCCTTTTTTAATTCCTTAACGCGTGCCTTTAATTCATCAATATTTGATTGTGAATGCGTTGCCGCGTCACCAATGTTTTCTAAATCCCCAGGCTCCAAACCAATGTACTGTTCAAAACCAGCTCTCTCGCCATCATTCTCAGCAAGAGTTTTCTGGGTATACTTTAGTCGTTCAGCCGCTTCTATCTCATCCTCAATTTCAGCTATACGCCCGCTAATTTTGATACGAGCACTCTCGCGCTGCGCAGCGGTCATATTCTCGAAGCTTTCAGTCAGCCCATCAATTTGCTCTCTAAGAGATTTAGTAGGTTCAGTCGCAGCATCTGCTTCCGATGCAAAATCATAAATAGCCATAGCAGCCAATGCTGCAATTCCAACAGGGCCACCCAGCATGGCCATGCCTCTAGAAGCGAATCGTGCAGCTGTTCCCACCACTCGTAACCGTGTAGCCGTTGTGGTGGCGATACCATTCATCGCGGCATAACGTGCTGTCACCTGCTGCTGGTAAGCCATGTGCATAATAAAAGCCTGGCTGGCAGTTCCAATCGAACCGGCCATACGTGCAGCAAAGACCGCAGCAATAGCTTTGCCGACATCAATAATCTGCTCGCCGTTTTCATCAACAAACTCGGTTAACCCAGCTAAAGCTTCGGTTGCGACATTAACTCCTGAAGCAATAGCTTCACCCATACCACCTTTTTCAAGCGTCCGAACAGAGTCAATCCATTGGTTATTAAACTTAGCAAGGGCATCGTTCACGCCACCGAGCTGGCTTTCAATGTAACCACCAAACTCATTTTGCCCCAGGGCTGTCATGTATTGTTCTATGGCCTGAGCATTATCCTCAACCAGTTTAGTGGTACCACGGAAGCGAATAGCAATTTTATCGCCTTCTTTCTGCGCCTTAATGCCAAACTCGTTCAGACGCTCGAACTGCCCCATGGTCGCATCAGCAACTGCCTCAACAAACTGCTCAAGGCTCTTACCCGTGGCGCCTGCCGTGTTCATGTAACTTAGAATTGCATCTTCGGATGGGTTCAGGCCTACGTTCCTAAGCTGAACAAACGCTTTTGTGACCTCCTGAACATTAGCCCCGATGTCTGAAGCAAACTTATTAAGTCGGTCAAACTTTCGTGTTCCGGCTTCCATACTGCCCATAGCCACACCCAACTGAGAATTAAGGCGTTCAACTTCTTTAGTCGTGTCGAATATCGCCCGGGCAGTTGTTGCTGCTCCGTAGGCACCGGCTAGCGTACCCGCAACATTTACTGCAGTGCTCTTAAACTTTTGAAGTTCAGACCGACCTTCACGAGTGGCTTTTTTTAGACCCCGATTATTACCGGTAAATAAGACGGACAGACGCATCGGCATGCTATTTCTCCAGACGGCTATTGAGCTCTCGGGTTACACACTTGGTTAAATACCGAAGGTGCTTATATTGCTCAGAGGTATGTTCTCGCGCTGACATTTCGGCATCAGCCTGGATGGACGCAATATCGATACCGGTACAAACGCCATTCACATACGAAAACTGATCATCAATACTCAGGAACCACTGCAGTACAGGCCAGTTTTCCTCTATGACAACGCAGTCATTATCGGTTGCGTTTGCTTTTAGGTAGCTTTCGATATCATCATCAGTCGCGCCAAAGGCTCGCATTTCTGCAGTAAGCTCCCGGCGCTCCTGTTCGTTAACGGTGGGACCATGCGCCCAGTAACGAGCCACCGCTTCTAGTTTTTTGCCGGGGTATACCCAAACATCAGTTCGTTGTACGCGCGCAGCAGAGCCGTTCGCACAAAGGTGTACTCACAAAGCTGAACCAGGGCTTCTTCAGAAAAAGGAATGTCGTTGCCACTGTCGTCTTCAACACCGTCCCAACCTACAACAACCTCTTTCAAAAGCTCCAAATCATCAGAGCGCTTTTCAGTACGTTCGCGGTAGTCTTCATGCTTCATGATCAGAAACTTCGCCGTAAACTCCTGAGGCTTCTTATGGCCAGGCACAGATACTGAAACTGTCGCGTCTGACTTAATAGGGTTCTTCGCTAATTTAAAAGCCACTGAATTGCTCCTTATTTGCTTTCGATGATCGGGTCATCAATAAAACGAAACGGCATGCTTAGGGTCAGTTTCCCTTCGCGGTCGCCGTAGGTTGGTTTACCCAGCTGAATAGCCGTTGAAGTAACCGAAACGATATTGCCGGCTGTTAGCCCGTGAGTGATTGAAAGCGGTAACTGAGCATTTGACGTTGCAATCGCGAAAGGATCGAAGTCACTTAAAGCTGGCGCTTCAACCACAATGGTCCCATCCGGTTTCCAGTCGGTAATGTCGATTTCTTCATCGATGGTATTTTCTGAATAGCTGACTTCGTTATTCTCCTCATACTCGAATTCAAACATCGGGTATTCGGTACCATCGAGCATGAAGGTCGTATTCTCATGGCCGACTTTCAACGGCGTTTGGAACCCAGAGAAGTCAGGCGACGAAGGCATTCCGGTCTCGACCACACCGCCGTACAAACCGGTAATTTCAAACGTGAAGGTGGGTAGCTCACCAACCTTTAACGATGCACCACTGGTTGCTCGTGCGCCGACAAGTTTATGGAGTGCACCATCGTTGTAGTAATAAAACGTAGCATCAGGCTCTGAGTTATCGTTGATACGGGTATAAGTAACTTCCGTTGTACCAACGGTTGCAGTGCGTCCGGCGCATTGCAAAATAGCCTGGTACTTAACCGGAGTGATCGCATCCCCTGAGCCTGCAGCCTCAACACTTCCGCTTAGCTTGACGTGTATACCGGACATGATCATGGGCTTACTGCCGGGTTTACCGTCGTCCAGCTCTCGCTCAATTTCTTCACCTTCAAGGGGCGTTATTTCAAGACCGGTAGTCTGTATTGCCTGGCCGGTACCACCGGCATCAATGAAGTCGGTTCCGTAAGCACTGGCTCCATCGTTGGCTAATCCAACAATCAGTTTTTTCTTAGATCTGCGGCTCATTTCTCACCACCTTCTTTCTCTTTGATGTGCTCAACCGACAGACGATCGTCGGCTTCAATTTGCGCAAGCTTCGCAGCTGACAGCTGCTTGAATTCGTTCTTGCCCTTTTTGAAATCAATACCCGCGCGGCGGCATTTGCTCTCAGCGGTCACAATGATCATGATTGCCCCTCGTACATTGTTTCGGTGATGTATTCTTCCATCCAGAAAACGCCACCTCGTTTGAATTCCAGTAGATTGCCCTCAACCAAAGTGATGGGCTCGTAATTAGTGTCAGGTGTCCACCCCATAAGAGCGCCGCGGATCTGTTGCTTCATAAACTCCAGTCGCTTTGTCACGCCTTTCCCAATCCGGTCGTTCACCGCACGGCAGACAATGAGAACGCCAAAGCGAGGCCGCATAAGCTGACTAAAGCGCCCTGTTGTCCGCTCATTTGGCTCAGCGCCATCAGATACGGGAACTACAAAGGCTGCATCTTTCTTCACCGTATTGGCATCGACAATGGTCTGTGGGTCGATGACCTGGTCAACACCACTAAACAGCGCCTTGCCCTCAAACTGGATCGCCTCAAGGCGTTGTTCTATTTTCTCAAGTAGCATTACCTTCGGCTCCTAGCTCTCTCATATACTGACCGAACACCCGGACTATCTTGCGTTGCTGTGGCCGCTCAATACCTAAGAATGGGCGAGCCTCAATGTTCATCTTCCGGGTATGACTTTTTACTGTCTGGTACACACCTGTCCGTAACTTGCGTCCGAATGCCTGGTTAATGAGTCGCGTATGGGTTGGAACCGTAACGGCCTTATCAACACCGTCCTGTTGCGCTGGTCCGTAATCGACATTGGTTCCTACTTCGGTGCTGTCGTTTGTTGCGCGAACAGTCAGGCTCCCTTGCAACCGGCGTGTATCCCGCAAGGGCTGGCCACCACGCCGAACAGCTTTCCATGGGTTCCCAAGCGGTGATCGCCCGCGGCGAAAACCCATATCAAAGTCACTTTTGAGTGCGACCCCAACACGACGGAAAAACACTTTGCGCTGATCACTCCCCATGCGATCGAGCGCCTTCCGAATTCTGAGAAGATCCCTCTCATTGAACTCGGTGTGTATCTTCATTTAAAAACCATCCAGCTTGCTGCGGGTAAACTCGCGATCTAATGAGCTGCGTGAAGTCGTTGCGTAAAAGGACTCTTCTTGGTTTTCAATGCCGAGAGACACATCGCCTTTCACTACTTTTTTAAGCCAGGCAACGGCATCTTCGTAGCGTTTACGAACTTCCTCACTCACAGCATCATCCCAAAGCCGAAACCTTGTGATATCGCAACAGATGGTTTTTAAATAAGGATTCGGGTCGGTAAGCGGTAGCGAATAAACCGAGCCTAGGTACGTGTTCATCTCAGCCGATGCATCACTCAACGCGGAGTCCACTTTGTCCTGGTCAAAGCTCTCAGCAGTATCAGAAGGAGCCAATTGCTCCAGCTCCTCCTGACCAAACCGAGTGACCATGTCAGTCGCTTGTGCGTACATCGCTATTCGCTCGCTTCAAGCTTTTCGATAGCCTCAACCAACTCTGCCTTTTTCATGCCGTCAGCACCGTCAACGCCTTTGGCTACAGCAATAGTTTTCAGCTCATCAACTTTCAGGTCATTCAGCGAGCGTTCTTTTTGTTCTTGCTCTTTTACAGCGCCCGCCGCGCGTAACTGCTCAGCAATATCAGCCGACACATTAATCGGTTTGTCGGTAACTTTTACCAACTTGCCATCAATGCGTGCCGGTAGTGCGAGCACAATGCTTTCGTTCTTCTCACTCATAATGTTCTCCAGTTAAGGTGAGTGAGCGGCGCTTAAAGCACCGCGTTAAAGTAGTAGCCGGCTTCCTTGGCGACCAGGACTTCTTTCACCGATTCACCAACACGAACCCGCACACCGCCGCGTAAGCCGATATCGCTGTCCTCACGCGTCATGGCAACACGTTCACCATGCTCTGCCGTTAGTGAGAACGTCACATCGTCACGCAGTGCTGCGATTGGGTTGATGTACAACAAGGACGCACCACCCGACCATAAGCGCGACAGGCTCATGTCCTGGCCTTTGTTGGCGGTGTTGTAGCGGCTGGCTCCTACCATAATGTTTTCAATCTCGAACAGTTCGCGAATGAACTCCCACGGCACCATGCCAACGTCACCGGTTGAGCCGTTAAAGGCTTTAACCAGGCTTGCATTGCGACGCATAGCGGTTGCTTCTTTCTGGCCTAAGATAAGGCTGTTAGGACGTACAAGCGGTGTATCGAGCGCATCACTGATTTGTTCAATCAGGTTAGAACCCGGGTCATTCCACTTATCAGTACCACTTAGCGTTTCGGTATGGTTATAGCTGTTAGCGTTCATTACCATATCGGCTACACGCTTTTCGCGACTCAGAGCAATCAGCTCGGACAGCTTCATGGTCGCACGACCCTGAGGGTCAATCGCCGGGTTGTTGCGTGCTTCTTCAATGTCCGCGTTTGGAATTGGATCTTCCAGACCCCAGTCAACGACTGAATCAGTGTTTTCCTTTGCACTAAACTCGACTTCGTTCGGACGCGACTTACGACCCACCAACGTATTAGGGATAGTGAACGTGTCCTTAGCTTCGAACTCAGTCCACTTAAAGTTAGTAGCCCCGACAGGTGTGCGCGGTGACACCTGATCAGCAATGAATTGCGCGTTCTTATAGCCCAGCGCAATTGCTGTTAGGTTGGGCTGTTGTACAAATGGTGTGCTCATAATTTAGCTACCCCTTAACCTTTCTGAATTTCGATGCTGATGATGTCACCAGCGGCATTAGCAGCCGTTAAAGCACGACCGATGGTTGAGTCAGTGCCAGCAGCGGAAGCAACAGCGCGCCCCTGAGCGTCGACAGTTACACCTGCGTTCTTAGCGAGAGCCGCACCGGCTTCAACCTCAACGATGCCTGAGAACGTCACATCAATACGCTGGCCTGCAGCGATATCCTGCGGCTCTTCGCTAACACCAATTAATGGATCCGCAACGTCTGTTGCGAGAGCGACTTCGTTATCGCCGGCGGCCAGTTTTACAACTCGATTTTTAGGTATGGCCGTGGCGGCGATAAACTGCTTGATCAAACCTGAGTTTTTCATCTGCGTTTACTCCGCGTCTTTAGATAAATGATTAACCGCCTCAGCAATAGAAACATTGCGGCCGGCCTTACGTTGTTGCTCCTGGTACTCGACTGCTTTTGCAGCTAAGCTTTGAGCGGTTTGCGGTTCGTCACCACCGTTTTCGTCACCAGAATGCTCGTTAAAATCAACAGCAGGGCTACGTTCTTCCAGTGACTTCAAATACTCTGCCTGGGCATCCAAGCCTTTTTGGTCGTCAGCCTCGCCAAAATCGACGGTCTGGTCGCCCAGGCGCTCAGCGAAGGCAAGTACCTTTTCACGCTCTGCCGGGGTTACCTTTCCGTCTTTCACTAATGCATCAACCTTGGCTGTTAACGCTTCTTTGCGGCGTTTGTTTTCAGCTTCAGTAAATGAGGTAACCTTTGATTTCAACGACTCGTTTTCATCGGTAAGGCTTTGCTTGTCCGACTCTAACTGAGTGTTTTTGCTTTCAAGGTCAGAGACCTTATCCAGCGCTTCTTGAAGTTTCATATCGTGCTCCGGGTCAGTTTCGCTTTCGCTAAAATCAGTCACCGGAGAGGCTTCTGCCTTGCGGCGCTCTTCCGCTGACGTTCGTAAATCATCAATGAGGTAATCCGGGAGGGTTTTGTCGGCTTCGTCCTTGCTGAACTTGTCGATGATGAATTCGCGCATGGCTTTGAATATCTGTGCGATAGACGACATATCCATAGAAGTGCGCCAGTCTTCTTCAAACTCGACCACGCCCTCTTCCTGCTCAGCAAAGTCGACGGCAGCAAGGCCTTTAATCGCTGGCGGCTGAGCACCGAGAAAGCCCACATGGCGTAGGTACAAATTACCGGGGCTTGGGTTATTCGGTGCATCAGGAAGGTAGAAGCTGGCGCTGACCTTTTTAAAGGAGCCCTTCTTAACCATTTCGGAAAAGTCTTCGTTCACCTGGTCAGGGATAGCATCGAGACTCCCCTCTGAAAACTCCATAGACTTAACCCAGCCATAAGCAGGGCCATTATCTTTAGGGTGACCAATAACGATTGGCGCTTCGTGAACGGATGGGCTGTAAGACTCAGCAGAGCCTTGAAGCTTATCTTCGGAAAAGTCCAGGGTCGTACCATTCGAACTGGTATGCGTCCCGGTTTTAAAAATGTTGATTCGTTTCATACACGGCAATCCTCTATGACTGCCGTGATTGTCAACCTATGGGGTTGGGGTGACTACCCGTGTTTTATTCCCTATTCTAATGAAAGTAGAAAACAACCGAGTGGTATGCTAACCCGAAATAGTATGCCAAAACAGGAACTAGGCAATAAAGTGTAACAAGGAAGTTTTTGGGACTTAGACCATTCCAATCTTCTCCCTCCGAAACCGACTCCCGACGACCACTTATAACCCCCATAATTCCTGATACACAAAGAATTAACGATATAGAAGCAATAAACTCTATCGCATTTTGAGTATCCAAAAACGTGCTCCAAGAGGAGTCGTCTTGATAAAGTTTATTAGTTATTACCATCCAAGTTATAGATATAGCCATGGAGGTTCTTAAGGATGCACCTGCATTTGATATGAAAAACTGACGAGAGTGTTTATTATCCTTTACGTTAAGAGTTTTAGGTTTTGAAAATAGGATTATCAGTACTTTTATTGGCAAAAATATGGATGAGATAATGAATAAAACAGAAACTGCGACTTCTATTGACATGACCTTCCTCTATACAAAAGTCGGATCCACTCCCTGTGGGTGAGCTATTTCGCGCCCATCCGCAGCCGTATGTACTTGCCAGTTGATTGATGGCGGCTGTGACACTCGTAAGCCGTAATCCTGCAAGTCCTGCCAGCTTAGCTGAATGACGCCACAGCGGCAATTGTATCCATTAGGCGGGTAATGACTCTCCCAGAAAGAATGGTTAGCCGGTAGAACGATACCGTCCCATTGAGCGTGCTCAGGTCTCACGCGAGAGTCGTCTACCGCGTCGTACATGAGATACGGCATCGTACTCATGTTCTCTTCAATCGACTCCCACTGACCTTTTGTGTAGGCGCTTTGTAGGTTAGTCCGGAATATCGTTTCAAGGCGGCTGGCACTGCCCAGGCGAGCTTCGATAACCTGACCACTGTATGGGTCGAGTACATCACGCTTACCCCACCAGCCGTGACGTTGAAGTGCGGGCGTTATCTTATCGGCAAAGTCATCAAAGGTGGCGCCTGAATCGATAACCTTAGTGAGTTCCTTTTTCACAAAGTCCAGCAGGTCACCGTTCATCAACTTAGCAACAGTGAACGCCACATCATGCTCATTACGAACCATCTGGTCCCAGCGGAATGAACGTGAGAGTCCTTTCGACAGGAACAGCTCCAGTGCTTCTTCCGCTGTCAGTTCAAACTGCGCAGCTGCTTCGTAATAGTTAACGATACCTTTAATGCGCATGGTTAACCCGCGTTCTTCGTATAACCACGCATACGCGCCATGATATTGGCATTTCGTACCCGCTCAACGACCTTATTATCCGGGGCCTGCTCGGCCAGTTCGTCTAAGCGTTTAACGAACTCTTCTTCACTCCCGGCGGTTCGGGCAAACTCTACGATTTTCCGAACCAATGGTCCCACAGCCTGCTCCGGGTCAGTTGCTAAGTATTCACCCGCATCCACGATGTCGCGCTGGTCACGGCGGTGTTGAACCCGTTTCTCGGTCAGGGGCGATACTTCAGCAAACTCAGCACCCATCGGTTCGACCTGATTACCAAATGGTATGGATGGTGCTGCCTGACGTTTTCGCCAGCCTGGTCCATAGGTTTCTTTTACATACTCTTCGGTGGGTTCATAGCCCAACTGATAGATCTTATGGTCACGCTCAGCAACTTGTGCCAGGTCTTCTTCTGGCTCAGTCTTACGCCAAACCTTAGGCGGTTGAGCATTAGCAAAGTTAAGAGCGATCAACGGTTCGATAACCTGCCGATTGAAGCTGTCGCACACCATGTCCGCATCCGATTTTACGATGTCGTCTTTTACGCCCTTGTGAACCTGCGCCTGGGACATACTCGAACCATCATCAGTGGTCATCGTTTGCGACAGGATGATTTTGGATATTGCCCTGTCCATAGCGCCCTGCAATTGGGAGTAATCCGCGGTACCACTCCGGGACGCTTCGACCAACTCAATAACCATATCTTCCGGAACGACTACGCCGCTGTCCACCTGAATAGCATCTAACACTTCCAAAGCCTGTTCGCGTTGCTTTCGGTCTTTAATTTGCGAGCTTGGAAGCTTAGCGGTTGCGGTGGGCATACCGAACTTCTCGAGGAATATGAGCCAGAACTTAATGCCATTGCGTTTGAAGAATACCGGCCAGTACAGTGAGTGTGCCAGCCCTTCACCATAGGGGTTATCATCGTGGTCTGCACCGTGACTGAATACCCAGAACTTATTAGCCGGCATAGGAAATGTCTTACTGTCTTTTTTCAGCAGTAAGTCGTTGGTTGCGCTGAAGGCAAAGCGTCCACGGTCACGAACTTTAACCTGATCTAATATAATCCGGCTTTCGTCCTGACCAAACATCAGCTCAGCAACACTCCAACCGAAGTGAATAGCATAAAGCATTTTGTCAGTCAGCTGATCAAAGCCAATATGACTGAGCATGTCCTCAACGAACATTGCCGCTTCTTTATCCGCTGCGCTCTCACTTGCCGGTGTTACCTGATATTCAGACTGAGTTACTGCAGTGCGTCGTTGTTGGAAACAGCTCTTAACCTGATCGTCCCGCAACAGATCCTTATAGATATTCAGCTGACCATTCCCTTTCGATTTCAGAATGGAATCGGGGTTGTCGATCATGATCTCGATAAGCGCCTTGGCCATCTGTTTTCCATGGTCAACCTTCGATAATTCAGTAAACTTTGGCTTCTTGGTATCAGCCATTATAAATATCCTCCAAAACGGCCACGGCCACCACCGGAGCTCATATCACCTAAACCTAAATCGTTGCTCGTCTCTCTGCGCCCTGTACTTGCGGAAACAACATCAACTGTCCGATTACTAGCCCATTCCAAATACTGCGTAGTACTGTCCACCTGGTCATCATGTGTCGCCAGGGGGAATCCAAATAACTCTGACTCGTAATCAATTAGCCAGGGCTCATGCTCTGGTAACCACACCCGCCCTGCTTCAAATTGTGAACTGACACGTATTGCCCGGTTCAGCTTGCTGCCGTCAGGCTCAATGGCAATAATCGGCATCACTATCTTGTTCGGGTATTGTGAAAGCTCTACGCCCTGCCTCAGCTCCTGTATCAGCGACTGGCCAGAAGCCTTGTCCTCAATCAGTACTGCATCCGTTCGCCAATTCATGTAGTAGTTGGCCACGATGCGTTTCAGCTCCGGATATTCCACCCTGTCGCGCCAGACATGAAGCAAGTAATGCCCCTGTTCAGCCTCACCCCAGATACTCAGCACGCTCGGGTCGTTGTGCTGCTCGGGTTTGTACGCCGTATCGAGAGACATAACCAGGCGCATGAATTCAGCCGGTCGAGTGTTATAGCGCTTAGGCCAGATGCGTTTGATGATGGAGCCTTCGAGCGGCTTCGGCCTCTGCTGGTAAAGCGACTCCCAGTTGCGGCTACCCTGCGATAGCTTCTCCTGTGCCCAATGCTCCGGAGTGAACCAGTCGGTCCATAACCATTCGCCAATTTCACGACCAAGCGGATCGTCCTCACGTTCACATTGCGCCTGTAGACAAACGACGTACCATTCCTCGCCATCCTTCGCGGTGACATAGCCGCTTTCACCATCCCAGTCATCAGGGAGTATTCGCCCGGCTAAGTCATCCTCATGCCAGCGCGTTTGTATGAGCAGGATCCAACCGTTAGGCTTTAGACGTGTTCGAAGGTCTGAGGTATACGCTTCCCACGTTTTCTCTCGTATGGTCTGGCTGTCTGCCTGTTCACGCCCTTTCACCGGGTCGTCAATTACCAGACCATCAGCACGGTTACCGGTAATGCCTGACAGGATACCGCCGCACATGTAACTCGACTGGTTCTTCAGCGACCAGAACTCCAGTGCCCGGTTGTCCGGTACCAGCTCAGTATTAAATACGTCACTGAACTTTGGGCTCTTAACCACCTGGCGAACCTTACGAGAGAATTTGAGCGACAAGCTCGAGCCGTAACTGGTACTGATAACCGACTTACCCGGGTTACGCCCCATGTACCAGGTCGGGAATACCACGGTGCCATAAGTCGATTTAGCAGAGCCCGGCGGCATTGTCACAATGACGCGCTTTTTAATGCCTGACTCAAGATCCATCATCACGTTGTTAATGAGCTCGTGATGCTCTGCCGGCGTCACGCTATCGGGATAAAACTCGTCACAATCTTCATCGTCATTAAGCGGTGCCCCTGGCACATCGATATAACGACAGTAAGCATTGAGGTCGTCACGCGCTCTCAATGCTAATTTGCGCTCAAGTAGCGCTAATAATTCCTGCTTGGCCGCCAGCGACATTACCCCAACTTAGCCAGTAGCTCATGGATCCGTGCGTCTATTTCATCAGGAGCGACTTGCTTATACGGCTCGTCACCATCAGGGTTAGTCGGAGCCAGTTTGGTTGGCGCATCCAGACCAAGGAGTTTACTGCGGCGCTCAATGATGTTCAGCATGACAGTCATGTAGCGCGGGTCTCCGGTCTGCGGTGGCCCCTCTAAACCTGGCTCTTTATCAAGTTCAGGGTTACCACACGAACGTTCCCACTCACGCCAGAGAGATGCTTCCATCAGGTCTAACCGAGCAAGCTGCTCTTCACGGTGCGCATCAAAGTCACGCACAGAGCTCTGACGCCAACGTTTACGAACCTCTCTCAGGTCGTACTTAACCTGATTCATTGAAAGCCCACGCGCATCAGCGATTTCAAACATCTTGAAGCCCTTGAGGTACATCTCAGCAATACTTGCCTGGTCCCGCATTACCTGGTCGGGTGTTCGCTTTGTCGCTGCCATCGTTCGATTACCTCACTACTTCTGGGCGCGCTGCTTCATAAACTGGGTCATAAACGGCATAACGTTCTTCACTGCGCGTTCACCAAACAGGAACCCAAGCACCAGTATGTTGATGACCCAGAGTGCCGATTCTTGCTGCTCGCTTAAGCCTGACCAGTTACCATTGAACCACTGAACATCCATGTACATGACGAGCCCGCCCCATACCGGACGCTGACAGCCACGCAGGAAGACGACAATGCGACCGAGCCAGCCGAACTGGGTCAGGTCTTTAGCTGTGCCCTCAAGGTCTCGGATGCGATTATTGAACTCTTCATCCTGCTCAGTCGCTAAAGTGAGTAGTTCTACTTCTCGCTTATGTGATTGGTCTTTAATAGCTATCTCGAGCTTTGCCTTTTGCTCCGGTGTCATATCAGGCGGGAAGTACGCCTGTACGCCGTCGACAATCTTTTCACCCAGCCCACCTGTGAAGAAATCTGTTACCTTGCTTAAAAAGCTCATACGCTCACCAGTTCAAAGTGTGGTCCATCAATAAAGTCGTGGTCGCTTGAATCGCCATCGCGATCCCAGTCACCACCCCAGAGAAGTTCAACATCAAGCTCACGCGCGGCCTGAAGCATCGCATCGGCAACACGACGAAACTCACTTAAGTCATCCCAGGGAATCTCCCCTTTCACCCATGGCCATAAGTCGACAGCGTGGCTCATACCATCAGCTTGCGGCAGGTGCTTGCTGTTCATGATCTTAGAAACACCTTTACGCACGTTCTCGCGCTGCTCTTCGATGCTGCGAATACCGGCACCGACAATGAAGTCGACTTGGCTAATTTGAATAGCTCGGGTAACCACAATGCAGAGTTGTGGATGACATTGCTTGAGGCGTGAAAGGCTTGTCTTGCTCAGTTTAAAAGCCATTACTCGACCTCCTTCCCACGGTAGATTTGTCCGGTCAACTGGCCGTTAAGGCCAATCAGCGTGCGTTCGGCATCGTAGAAAGCCGTTTTAAGTGCTCCTAACACGGTCGAGAGCATTGCACTGGTTTTGTAGCGATGGTCTGTTGCTATCTGGCTTTCCTCGAGCGTACCAATGGTGTGCGTGATGAATCCAAGCGCCGGCACATTCCAGGAGCGAAAGCGCTCAATAACCACCTCAGGGATGCCCTGGTCTCTGAATTTGTGCTCGTAATCGGCAACGGCTTTACTCAACGTATCTGTTGCCTTGCGTTGCCAGTCGGCGTTGCTGTCGGCGCTCGAGAGTGAGTCAATGTTTGACTGCAGGTGATCGGTCATCGTGCTGATAAGAATTTTCAGCATGTCACGATACATTTCACTGCGAATGGGGAATTTATCCGGAAACGGAATGCGGTCAATGCCAAGGCGGTTCCAGTAATTGCAGACCAGGAACAATCGGTGTTCATCGAGCGAGGCACCGTCCTGAACATATTGAAGCTCTGACGCTTCGCTGGCTTCTTTACTCAGGTAACGGCTTTCCAGCCATCGGTTAACGATTTTACCGCCAACGGTAACCACCGCAACTGCCAGTGCGGCCAGCCAACCGTACTGCTCGCCAACCTTAAACAGCATTTCCGTTTCAAACATTGTAACCGTGCCTCTCGCGTAGGATCTTTTTGATATGCTTTGCGTGTAGCCGGTACTTTGAAGCGAGCTCAGTGATTGTTCTACCCGTGTTTTGTTCCCTCTCGATAGACTCGTTACGCCTCATGCGCCAGAGAATGGTCGGCACGTAGACATCGAGGCCACCACATTCAGCGCTGAGTTTTGCAGCTGCTGACTTCCCAATGGCGGCAATCACTTCTTCTTTCGGTTCGACATGAACGTGTAAGTACGAGCCCCCGAAACGGGCTTCCAGTTTGAGTAGCGCTACCTCCCCGATGATTTCGATTAAGTCCTGTTCCCACACGCTGTTTGTTTTCGTTGTTGTCACCGGTGTTCTCCTTTGCTTGTCAGTGGTATGGCTCGATGGTTACCAGGGCATTGCCATCTTTGACGATGGTTCCGAATTCGACTGTCAGGCGTTTTATCAGACTGTCGTCGGTTATCACGTTGGCGTGAGTCAGCGCATCAAAGAGCGCCTTGTTGTAGTTATCGATATCCCGCCTGTGGTTACTTGGTGGGTTCAGGGTAATGTTGACTGCCAGAGGTTGACTGAGTCCTTTGCAGGCTCGTTGAACCCGGCACTGCCAAATAGCCTCTTCACGATAGGCTCGCCCCTTCTTGCTGATGAGCGTTCTGGGTCTACCGCGCCAGACGATGTTGCGCCAGTAGGTATTGACGCTTGGTGGAAATCCGAGAGTGAGTTTAAGCGGCGTCATCAGGCGTATTCTCATTCTGAATCCGCAGATAGATTTCTTCCCGGAAGACTTTGACGTCATCCGGAGCATTGACACCAAGCTTCACCTGGTTGTCTTTCACGGCCAATACGGTGACGGTGATGTCATCGCCGATGTTGATGGTTTCTCCGGGCTTTCTGGTTAAATTCAGCATTCTGTTGGTCCTCATATTTTTGAAAGTGTGGCGGCGTTTCCAGCCACTGGCGCCGCCTCTCCAGCTATCGTTCCTACTCACATGCATCGGCTGTTACACGTTACTCACGGTTGTTCCGCGTCAGTTGCTCACGTAGTGCGTGTGAGCTGCTACCTGCCATCCACGGCCGTATAGCGCGACGTGTCACGCGCCCCTTCCTGTTTAAACGGATTAATGCCAAAACGCTTCTTCAGAAAGTTCCTGGCTTGAGAAATATTGAGTTGTTTACCCATCTGCTCGATGCGGCTACGCTCTTCAGCCTGCCGGGGTAAGCGCTTCTCGTGCGTGCCCAATTGGCCATTACGAGCCAGTTCAAGCAGACGCTTGTATTCGGTCTCACAGCGCTTTTTAAATTGGTTCACGCTCGTTTGGTAAAACTCAAAGCCAATACGCTCGCTCAGGAGTCTGGCCACCTCATGGCTGAACGGGTACTTTTCAAAACGCCAGCGCCCTTTCGCTTCTCTGACTTCGTGCATACAGTCATCCAGCGACGGAATGCCAAGTTCTTCAGCTGACGGCTTGCACATCTCGACAAACTCAGCCGGCGTAGGCGTAAACCGGCTCGGTGCGTTACCGGCTTTCAGTTTCTCAATGCCGCGGTTGAGTCCCTTGCGGCCAATTTCATTTTTTATCAGCTGCTCTGCGTACAGGCGCATGGTGTCCCTGGAATGCTCACCAAAGCGTGACGCGAAGTCCGGACAGCAGGTAACCAGTATCGGTACCAGTTCAGAATTTAGTATCTTCATCAGATTCATCTGCCTGGTCGTAATATCCTGTTTGGGCAAGTTGCTCTGAGTGCTCTTTTGCTTCACGCAGGGCTTTTGCAGATGAGTTCTCCGGACGCTGGTTGCCGCCAGTTCCGAAATGGGTCTTGGTTTGTTGTTTGGTTGCATATCGTTTCTCCCTTGCCATCCAAGCACGCCATTCGGCTAACCAGTCAGGTTGGCTTCGTTGGGTGCTGTGATGTTTTGCGTGGAATCGGAAATGATCGAAGATGGCTTCGATTTCTTCCGCAGTGGTTTGAGCTGGGCCATGGAGTTTGGCCAGATGTAAAAATTCAGAGGTGAACTGTAAGTCTGACCCCGTCGTCGCGCCCGCGCGCGTTAGAGAGAGATCTTTTATATCGGAAGTAACGGAGGTGTGTCGCTCCTCTCGTGTCGCTCCCTTGTCGCTCATCGTGTCGGGGTTAGTGGGTTCAGCCCCCGTGGTTACTGGGTTTTCTCGTGTCGCTGCTCTTGTCGGTGCTCTCGTGTCGCTCCCTTGTCGCTCCTCATCCAGACGGTTTAAGTCTGTGGTCGCGAAAACAAGCCTGAACACCATGCTTTCTTTGAGGTGGTTACCGTGCATTCTCTCGATGGCACCAAGCGTTTCAAGCTTGCGCAGCAAACGGTTTATCTGCTGATTACTGGGCTTATACTCAGCTGCAGTAGAGCCCCTTGGAGGAACAAACTCCAGGAACTCTCTGATTGACTGATAACTGATGCGCCTCGGCGTACCGGTTAAACCCGTCTTGTAATCCATGTGGCGACGCAGATACCCGTAAAGCAGCTTAGACGGATGACACAGGTCTGATAGCATCACCGTATCAAACTCTGATGAATTCATGACCGTTTGCTACTCTCAAGCCCATCGAACTGGCGAATTAAGCACATAGCCGTACTCACCACATCCATCAGCTCTGAGCGGGTCTCATGCGCCTGCTCTAATTCCGACTCACTAAGCTCGTTATCCGCCAGTACCTCACTCAGTTTCTGAATAGCCTCGCCGGTTTCTTTTACGAAACTGCCCAGGTCGGCCAGTCTGTTTGACTGCCCCGAATCAGGCTTTTCCATCGGTATAAACCCATACCGCTCGCATAACACCCGTGCGCAGGTTGAACGCTCAGGCTCTGGTAACGCTTCAACCAGTGCTTCTTCCAGTTCACTCGGTATGAACAGCGCGTGCTCGCCATGTGGCGTGTGAACAATCCGCTGAATACGTTTATGCGCTGCCTGTAACCCTTTTACCGAATCGATATCAAACGGCTTTAATTCCCGATTACGGTCCCACACACTGCCGTAATAGTTCAGCACCACACTTTCAACGTACTGCTTGAATAAAAGACCTCGTCGGTTAATGGCCGCGCTAACGTAATACCGAATGACCTGAGGCCTGCTCAGCCCCTGCTCGTGAATTTGTACCTGATCAGACGTGCGACTTGTTCGTGACACTTTGTAGACTCCCTGTATACGTAGTTGCTTATTAATCGAGTTGCCGCTCGAGTAGAAACGCCATATTGTTAGATCATCTTAGTTTAATGATCAACAAAAAAATTAAAACAGATTAGATTTATGCATATTTCTTAGTATCTCAGTGCGAGAATACTCCATATCTAAAATTAACTATTTTGGTAAGCCACATGTCGAAGATCGGAGATAGAATTAGAAGCGCAAGACGCGAGTCTGGTCATACACAAATCACTTTAGCCAAAGCTATTGGCGTTACTCATGGCAATGTATCGATGTGGGAACAAGGTCTTACTACGCCAAGAGTTAATAACTTGGGAAAGCTCGCCGACGCCTTAGGGGTTTCAATCGACTGGCTAGAAAATGGTGATAAAAGTGCAAGCCCCGAATATGTGCCACCGGTCAACGCCTGGGAACTCCCTGACGATGTAGACCTATTTAATTCCGAATACCGAGATATCATGGTTCCGCGCTTGGACGAAGTATCTAAAGATAATTACCTGGGCGAAGCAAACTATAATAAGCTGTTCCCGGTTCGTAAGGAGTTGCTGCAGCTGTACAGTCTTCAGCCCCGTCACCTCGGCGCCTTAGTCATGCCTGATACGTCCATGGAGCCATCGATATCAAAAGGCGACATTCTGCTTGTTGATACGAGTGTCAGAGAGATTGAGCGAGACGCCAAGCATATTTACGCGCTTGTTAAAAACAAAACCACACTCTTGATACTCCGCGTGAAAGGTGACGCACTCGGGAAGTTGCTATGGACTGATTCGCGCGGCGAAAACAGTGCGACCACTACTACTGACAGAGAATGGGCTCAGTATGAGGTGGCCGGGCGTGTTGTTATGCGGACTGGGGCTTTATAGAAGTTCAGGGAGGAATAATGAGTAAAACGAAATTGGGTTACCCCAAAATTGGACATGGATGGTTAGCATTACTATTGGTTATAGGTGTGGTGTTACTGGCAAGCCCACATATTGAACTTTTTTTGGATAAAGTCACTTTTACAAAAGGACTGCTGTCGTTCTTAGGAGACCTTGGCGCATCCTTTATAATAGGTGTAGTTTTAGTTTACACTCTAGAGTTATTCACTCGAAAACGTCAACTTCAGGAAAATCAAAAGTTTATCGATGAAGTGAACAAGAACGTACTCGCATCAGTTTACAAAAGGATTATTCCGGAATCTTCTTTTAAGGAAGTTGAAGATACCTTGTTAAATGCCCGAGTAGAAAGAACAAATTACGAAATCTCTCTGGTCTTAAAGGAGTTTCCGTCAGAATTGGCTGATGACGGTATTGAACAAGTAAATATTGATGAGCATTTCTTAGTCCATATGCACTCATCATATACGATTAGAAATCTTAGTAGTTTCAGGCGGGAGCACCCAGTATTATTCGGTGTTGAAGTCCCAGTTGAAAAAGCATTAGAAAAATTCGTCCAGATTGACAGCTTCAACATCGACGGGGAAGAGTATGTAGATGATAGTGATGGTGAAGACCCTGGAAAAGCCAATCTTGAGAAGGCAACCACAGTAACATTGGAACCTTACTCATCAATATCAGTTAAAATGCAGGGAACGACCGTTAAGCGAAAAATAGACTCTGAGGTATGGGCTTCCATAGTCCCATCAGATGGTGTTGTTGTTCGCATTGAAGCGCCAAACGACATAGAGTTGAACTGCCGAGCAAATCACTCAAAAGAAATAGTCTTCTGCGAGGGGCATGAGCAAAAACAGGAGAGAGTCTGGAAACTAGAGCACGGCATCCTACCATACCAGTCGATTGTTGCATGGTGGAACGGAAGCAAAAAGTGACACTTTAATGTTGCTGGTTTTGTCTTTTAGTGCTAGAAAAGGTATTATTACATCAACAATTTTTAGTGGCTATGAAGGAGCAGGTCATGAAAAACAATCTTAAACTAGTAGGCGGCGGGTCCTACAACTAAATAATCAGTCAGTTAAAGGGAGTCTTATGACTCCCTTTTTATTGTTCTCTGCCTCAATAAACTACAAATACAGACTTGTATTATTAGATGACTGAGGCCCTTTAGTCGGCTTACTAGCATATTCATCCATCTCTTTTATCATTTTCTTTTCTAAAGCTTTTAGGCTTAACTCGTACTGAGAGCCACCGTCAGCATTGACCTCATTGTTCAATTTGACAAAATTGGCGACTTTAGCAAATTCAGAAACAAGTTCGTTCTTAGTATCTAACATTAAATAAACATCACCATCACAATCTAAATATTCATCTATTAACCGGATGATATGCTGGCCTCTGTCATAGTACCAAGATAAGCTTCTCTTAAGTATTGGAAATAATTCAGGAATTCCTGTGTCACTATCTATAAAGTCAATCTTCTGGAGTTCTACATCCTCTAGGTCAAAATCATCATCAATGTCGTTCGGTTCTTCAAACTGCTCTTTAACTTGCTTAAAAAATTGCATGTGTAATTGGCGAGCCCTAGGTAGTATTCTCTCAATCTGCTTTTGCCTATCAAAGTTATACCTATGAATCTCCATTTTAAGTTGCAATCCCCTTGCGGCCCGCATCTCCTTCCTAGTTTCGGCCAACTCTTCTCTCTGCACGATAATAGAACGAAAAAATAGAACTGCTGAACATAGAGCTACAATTGGCGTGACTATTCCCGAAAAGTAAGCAGCGAAAGCTCCCCAGTCCGTGGGACCTCCTAAATCGTAATTTCTAAAAGAGTAAGCATAAATTCCAGGCGCGGCCACCATTGCTATAAACCCGATGGCAACAAACCAAAAGATCTTCTCATCTGGATGTCCTGCTTTCTTATCATCCGGCTCCTTTCCCCTGCTCATAACTTCCCCTAACCCATCAACTGGTTGCTGATAAATATCATAAAGATTTGTGATGTTTCGATAATTACATGACCCAGCGTGCTTGTCACGAGATCCGGAACACGATAGATTTGAAAAGCGCACTTCTTTTAAAACTAAAAATAACAAAAATTTAAATATAAAAGGACTTTAAATGCCTATTCACTACTTTAATACCCAACTGAAACCGATGGATATTCAGAAGTATGGCTTCGTTGGTGATAGTGGCTACAAAGAGCTCTTTACTGCACTTAAAGCTCGTGTAGAAGAGCTAAAAGAAAGTAAAACACTTCATCAAAATGGCGTTCGCATTAAAAACTCCACTAGTAGGCTTGTCTTCGAAAAGGTTGTTGTAGAAGAAGACTACGCATGGGGAAGAATAAAAAAGTATATGCCAGTGGATAAAGTTGAAGACTTTTATACTGACGAAGAACTGTACTCAGCGACAGGAAAAAAAACGGGAGTATCCTCCAAAAGTGATTATGACTTTGTTTTTCAATATTCCAAGCACACACTGGCAATTAATGGAAGCGCGTTACCAAAGCCAGTCAGTTTTGAGGAAGTCATAATTTTGCTTCTTGAGCCGCCTTCCTATTTAAAGTTCCCCAATCATACCCTATCATGCAATGTCTTAACCGAACGCACAGCAGCGCAACCTCTATACGCCGCTGAAAGCGTAAGGAAAGTGCACGTGGAGTTAACTTTCTCAAATCCTAACGACGCACTTAATGACTTAGAAAAAGAAATTGAGTCAGACATTCGGGAGCATGGTATTGACAAGTATGAAGTAAAAGAAAGCGCTGCTTCCGGTAACTATATGAGCGGGCTCAGGGATAGAACAAAAGCCCTAGTTTCTCTGGCTACGAGATGGGGAAAAGCCAGTGCAAAATACCTCGGAAACGATAATAAGCTAAAAAATTATTTTTCGGTTGATAATCCAGTTAGACATACGGTGCGTCGGACAAAGGCAATGACTGAAAGTGACTTTTTAAACAAAATGAAAAATTCGATAGCAGAAGCTTGGCAACAGGCCTCGGGAAACAGGAATAATGACTAACGAAAAGAGTAAAGCTCTCAAGTTTTTTTCTGAATTACCGATTTTTGGCAACCTTTTTGTTGCGGCTAATGGATATGTTCTCCGAGGGGATAACAGTTTTGTTAAGAAAGTTGCCCCATGGAGAGCATGGGTCTGTATATTTGTAGATCTGTTATGGGCTGCATCGCTAGGTGCGATTTCATCCGCTGCTTTCTGTTTTTATAATGTTAGCAACGTAAATGCCGCAAGTTTAATACAAGCATTTACTCCAAGCTTTATTGGTGTATCAGTCGGCATTTACGCTCTTGTTTTTGTTGTTCCAACATTAGTCACCGATGACTCTTTCAAAGAGCTTGAGTCTTCAATGAAGTCAATCTCTTTCAACATGAGCTACCCAATACTCGCATTGGTATTTATACTTTTACTATCCGTCTTTACTGGTCACTTATCAGAAGGCAAATATAGCAACTTTATAAACCTTTCACTTCTATTCTATAGCTTCATGCTAGTTATGGAAGTTGTAACATACGTAGCTTACTTTGGGCGCTCAATAGTATCGCGCAGAATTAGAGAAATGAACGGAAAACAAGAAAGCTAAAATTAGCCTGTTATGCTCGCTAAAGCCCAGACATTTCAAAACCTTTAAATAATTTAATCATAGACTAAAAAGCAGATTTTTAGCTAGAAAGTACCAAAAGATTCTCGCAGACCGACGAAATTCCCCTCGTCTGCGGAACCAATACCCTCAAAATTTGAGCAACAATAGTGACTCCATTAACCCATTGGAGGAACTATGTCGACAAATGAACTGATTCGACCAGCGTTTACACCCCAAATTAGCTACCTAATTGCCGGTCAGTTGCCAGTTTTGTGGTTCATCATAGTGTTTCCACTAACCAACAAGGAGGCAGCTATGCGCAAACCTACAAGCAATGCTGAAGTTTTAGCGTTCATCGTTATCGCAATATGCGCTCTCGCTTCAATAGCATAAAAATCAATTTGTGCAACTTAATTGGCAGCGCTCCCCAGTACAAAAAAGTGTGTATGCCAAAAGAGTAGCGCGATTTAAGAAACGTGTTTTCATGCTCTCACCAATCGCACACGGAAGGAGGTTGTTGAGAGCTAACTAGACAGCTTTTAGGCGCATTTAACAAACAAAGTCGTTAAACGACATTAAATAATTGCATTTAACACGCAAAGCGCTGTTAAAGCGCCATTTTTAAGTGCATTTAACAGAAATTGTTAAAGTTAAAAGTAATTTTCCGTTTCTCCAAAACGCGCATTTTTATGTGAAATCATTAGTAGTGCGCGTGATTTAAAAACGAGCACAGTCTGACCTTTCCCCTGAACTAACACCATCTTATCGATGAAATTTCAGTTTTAAGCTACCTGTTTTGCAAACTCCACAGGCGGTAAATAATTTAACGAGCTATGCGGGCGTTCGTAATTGTAATGACGCTGCCACTGTTCTATTTCATATCTCGCTTCGTCGAGCGTTCTAAACCAGTTCTGGTCAAGACATTCATTCCTAAACTTGCCATTCAAACTCTCAACAAAAGCGTTCTGTGTTGGTTTTCCTGGCTGAATAAAGCTCAACCTTACATCGTTGCTTTTGCTCCAGAAAAACATGGCTTTACTGGTAAATTCGGTGCCATTATCGCAGACAATATGCTCTGGTTTGCTGCGCTCGTCGATAAGCTGAGACAAAAAGCGCGATACTTGCTGTCCCGAAATCGATACTGAGACCAGTTGCCCAACCATTTCCCGGCTAAAGTCATCGACAACATTCAAGACTCTGAAACGTCGGCCACTTGCCAGCTGATCAGACACAAAATCCATCGACCATCGCTCATTAACACGCTGCGGTGCGTCCATGACGACACGCGGTCGTGTCAGCTTTTTACGTTTCTTGGTCCGAACCTGAAGCCCTTGTTCGGTATAAAGGCGATAGGTTCGCTTCTTATTCTTTACAAGCCCCTCGCGCTTAAGCAACCCATGCAGCAGTAAATAGCCATACCGTGGATATTCCACGGCAAGCTCCTTTAGGCGAGTCGTTACCCGTTCGTCATCTCGCTGCTTTGGCTTATATCGGTAAGCTGTTCGACTCAGCCCGACCAGTTTGCACGCAAGGCGCTCGCTTAGCTTATACGCAGAGATTAAATGCTCTACGACACGCTTCTTGCTGGCGGGCTTCACCACTTTTTTGAGACGACATCCTTTAAGGCTTCTGTCTCAAGCATCTTCTCCGCCAACAGCTTTTTAAGCTTGTTATTCTCAGACTCAAGCTCTTTTAGACGCTTGGCCTCATTCACTTCCATTCCGGCATATTTACTACGCCAGTTATAAAACGTGCCGCTGGAAATTCCCATTCGACGACAAATTTCGTCGACTTTGGCACCGGCCTCATGCTCTTTGATGGCCTTTATAATTTGTTCTTCGCTGTAACGTTTTTTCATATCGAGATCTCCACTTGACCCATTTTAATGGAAATCTCATCGATGTCATGGTCCTATTTTTGGGGGAGACGTCAAGTCGGGCTTGGCCACCCGGCCTGATTATCCGGATAAACGCTCCCTAAATTAGGGATTAAGATAATGAAAAATGTTCAAAAAGAAATTTACTATGTAGTTTTCACAGACAAGGCCACAGGCCTAATTGGAGCTAAGAACTACGTTGATTATGAGACCGCGGTTGAAAGAGCGATACTGACAAGGCAGCATGAGCGTTATGACGACGTTTATGTTACTAGGGTTATAGACGTGGAGATGCCCCACTCGGCTCTTTAAGGTAGTGAGGAGCCAGGCGGCTCCTCTTTATTATTCTTACTTCAATTCGCAGGCTTTCTTTAAAGGTTCAACAACGTCGGATAGACCAGAAACATCGAATATTGCAATAACTGGGTTTTCGCCATAAGGAGCAACCCTAGCCAAGAATCTATCGGCGTGCCCCAAATAGGAGATTACTAAAATCGGCTTCGACGAAAATGTGGCCGTGTTGTCTGTGGATATATCCCAAATTTCTTCTTGAGCATTATAAGAGTCATAGCGAGTAGTTAGTTTGGCTGTACCTGTCCCAATGAAAGTTCCCCAAGATATATAGGCACTCGGCTCTCCCTCCAGGCAACGAAGATGCAAGGCCGGTCTAACTTCTTCATAACCGGCAATAATCGGTTCTTGCGCGTAATTAATAAGAAATACCGATTTACTATCATCTACAGGTGACGTCTCAGTGACAACTTCCCAATTTTCAACTTCCGCTTTCGCTTCAGCTTCAGCATTCTCATCAAGTAGCCCGCTTTCGTTAGCCAATTTGTCGTAGCAAGCAAGCCTGGATGACATCTCAGATGTTTTTGCACACTTAACAAAATCCGTTTTAAAAGCTCTATCCTGAGCATTTGCTGAGAACACAAAACAAATTAGTAAGCCTACTCCATAAATCCCTTTCACTTATATCCTCCATTTAATTAAAGTTACTGATCACGCGGTATTTGATGCTTTGGTTAGTCGCTTCGATTATCTCGAGCTCCGCGCCTTTGTAGCCAATGGTGTTTGAGTCCGATAAGTCATACTCAACCTCGTTACTAAATGCTGCACGCGCCCTATTCGACTGAAACTCTCGATAGCCAATATTAATTTTATTACCAACTTTTCCATTATATATAAGTGTCTGCTGGAACGAATCCTCTGCTACTACAGGCAACATTGTCTTTTCATAAATAACATCATCATCGCACGTGTAAGCGTTTGTCCAAGTGATAACACAAAACTCTGAATCCGACTTATCGATCATTACCCCAGTATATGCGTCAGCTAAGGCTGATTTTTCAATTCGAGCAGCGCCAGCTTGACTACTTAGCCTATAATAAATGCTATCACCATCCTCACCCTGCTTTAAAAAATGACCTGGATATACCGTGTAGGCAGCAAGACCTATCTGCTCTTGATTTTTAACTTCGATGGCCTCCGATTCGATGTACTTGCCTTGGGAAAGCAATTCATCACCGACTCTGGCAATAGCAACACTGTCCACTTCAGGAAAGCTCAGGTTAGTCGTTTTCGGCATATAGTTGTAGTTTGGTGAGGCGCAGCCCGCTAACGCTAGAATCGCGCTAATAATTAAAAATTTTCCATAGTTTTTCATATTAATATCCCTACTTTATTTCATAGATAATTAAAATGCTTTGTAACCTTCTTCAAACCTAAATTTGGAGGTCATTCCTGACTCAATTACGGAGCAAGAGTAACTGTAATTGCTCCAGGCTCCATAACCATTCTGCAGTTTTTCCTGTCCTTCAATAATTATTTTGTTACTACCGAATTCGCTATGCGTATAGCCCTTATCTCGGACTTTGGTGGAAATAATTTCGGCCTGGTACTTCGCTTTTCCGTGAACTCGATCGTGGCACGACTAAATTTCTGACTTATAAAAAAGTCACAGCCCGCCAATAACATTGCTAATGAAAGGATGCCTACTAGCCGCATTCTCCGCCCCTGAATATCACAAAGTATTAACATTTTAATACTGCCCTACTCAGCTAAAAATTGGAAGCATCCGAAGCGGTCAGAGGAATACAAGAGTATTTAAAAGACCTAACAATATCGCGCAGGAACTACTATAAAAAACTAAATGTTAGATTTTCTTTGTTTTGTTATTGACACTTAAATCGAGATAAACTAACTTTACACGCAGCGACACAGAAAGACGCATTGAGAACACAAAAGCGAATCTTTCTATGGTCCTTAAATAAGAAAGCCCCGCAGGCGGCAACCTAACGGGGCGACCCAGAAAACTGGGTTAAGCAACATTGTATTCGGCTGGGCCGGGCGGCAACCCGGAAAAGCCTAGGGAGGCAAATGTCACCAACGAGACGTTGGAGATTGCCAACCAAACAACATCATCACGTCGGTTAAAGCCGACATAACAACGATTGGAGTATAGCAACATGGCTAATACCGCACAACAGATACCTGACGTCCGTCAGAGTACATTGAACGACCTAATAGAACAGGCCAGCAACCATCACGCCGCCCTGCTTCGTACACGTCAATTCAGCGGCGAGATCCTTATCGACGAGCACGCATTCCGCATCAAGATTGAGGAAGACGATGCAGTCTTAATCGCACGAAATGTTAATTTCACCGAACCGTTGGCTATTGAGCGCATGCAATCCCTAGTTCGCACCATGCAGCAACTTATGCCAGCAACTGCAGCGTTCAGTGTTGGGGGTGTGGCATGAGCGAACAACTAGCACAATTTCAGAATCAAGCGCCAGCAGAGCACCGCAACACCACTGACATGGTTCTCGACTATCAGGCAATGAGCCAGATGAGTAACCTTGCAGATATGATGGCCAACGGTCGTGCAACAGTCCCTCAGCACCTGCAGGGGAACCCCGCTGACTGTATGGCCGTTATTATGCAGGCCGCACAGTGGCGCATGAATCCCTTCGCGGTTGCACAAAAGACCCACGTTGTCAGCGGTACATTAGGTTATGAAGCACAGCTGGTAAACGCCGTTGTCTGCTCCTCTACCAAAGTTAAAGACTCCTTTCACTATGAGTGGTTCGGTGAATGGACAAAGGTCATTGGTAACTTTGTCACTAAGACATCTTCAAAAGGCAATAACTATCAAGCCCCCAACTGGACTGCCGCAGATGAAAAAGGCTTAGGCATTCGTGTGTGGGCCACGCTTAAAGGCGAAAATGAGCCGCGTGTTATCGAATTGCTTTTGTCCCAGGCACAAGTGCGTAACTCCACTTTGTGGGCATCCGACCCGAAGCAGCAACTGGCCTATCTTGCGGTTAAGCGTTGGGCCCGACTCTATGCTCCGGACGTCATTCTCGGCGTTTACAGCTCTGATGAACTGCAAGACCAGCCAATGAGCGAGCGAGAAGTTAACCCTCGCGAAGAAACAACCAGCGGCCGTCCGGAACGGGAGCTCTACCCCGACGCTGACTTTGAGCAGAACTTCCCGAAATGGCAGAAAGCTATTGAAAGTGGCAAGCGTACCGCCCAGCAAATCATCGACATGGTGAGCTCTAAGGCTGACCTGACAGCTGAGCAGCAAGAGCAAATCAAATCAGCTGAGAAAAACCAGCCAGAAGAAGAACAAGCGCAGGGAGACGAATGATCATGAATATTTTAAACCTAGTTCAAGGCTCTGATGAATGGCACGCGGTTCGCGCTACTCGAATGACCGCATCAGAAGCACCGGCAATGATGTCTGCGACGAAGAAAATGTCGCGTAACGAGTTACTGAAAGCCAAGTCGCTTGGTACTGAGAAAGAAGTCAGCGAATACGTGCAGAAGTTTCTGTTCGATAAAGGTCACGAAATGGAAGCATCAGCTCGCCCATTGGTGGAAGAAATTGTTGGTGAAGAACTTTTCCCTACCACTGGTGAAACCGAAGACGGTGAATACCTGGCATCGTTCGATGGCATGACCATGATGGGCGATATCTTGTTCGAGCATAAAATGTGGAACGAGACACTTGCCGAAGCTGTACGCAACGAGAAACTGCCGGCTGAATATTACTGGCAGCTGGAGCACCAGTTGATGGTTGCTGATGAAGCTGAAAAGGTCATCTTTGTAGTATCTGACGGAACTAATGAGAACTTCGAATATATGTGGTACACGCCCGTTCGTGGACGTCGCAACAAGCTCATTAAAGGCTGGGAGCAATTCAAAGACGACTTGGCCGAATACAAACCAGAGCCGGCCAAAGAAGAAGTCGTTGCTGAAAAGCCAAGTGATCTTCCTGTACTGATGATCAATGTCGATGGCGAAGTGAAGAGCAGCAACCTTGCCACCTATAAAGATACTGCACTTTCCTTCATTGAAAACATTAATACCGATCTGCAGACAGACCAGGACTTTGCCAACGCCGAAGAACTGGTTAAGTTCTGCAAGAAAGCCGAGGGCGAACTTGATACTGCTAAGAAACACGCCCTGGCACAAACACAAAGCATCGATGAGCTTTTCAATACAATTGACGAACTCAAAGAGCAGCTGCGTGGCAAACGCTTGAAGCTGGATAAGCTGGTTAAGTCCCGCAAGGATGAAATCCGTTCGGATTTGAAAGCGAAGGCCTGCGAAAACTTAAACGCTTATGTCGATGGACTAAACGAAAAGCTCGGTGAAAGCCTCATACCTGACGTTACCCCTGAGTTTGGCAACGCCATGAAAGGGAAAAAGACTGTCGATAGCTTACAAAACGCAGTTGATGATGAGCTCGCTAAAGCAAAAATCGTCGCGAAAGACTGGTTTCATACCCTACGTGAGAACAAGTTTATTTACTCCGAGCTAGCAAGTGACGATGTGAAGTTCCTTTTCCCTGATTTGCACCAGTTACTACTGAAAGACTCAGAGAGTTTCAGAGCTATGGTCAAATCCCGTTTAGCCGAGCATAAGGAAGCGGAGGAAGCCAAGCAAAAGGAAAAACCGGAACCCGAGCAGCGTAAACAAGAAGAAGCGCCTGCCGAGGAACGCCCTAACCCGGTTACCACAAGCAACCCTATTCGGGACGACCAAACGCCAACCGATGAGGAGATCATTGCCTCCGTTGCTTATCAGTTCAACGTTTCAAAAGGCAAAGCCACGCTATGGATTTCCGGCATGAAGATGCACCAGGAAAGCGGCACTGTGGTCTCAAGCCTGGCTAACTTCCTTATCGACAAGATTGCTGATGCCACGAATAAGCGTGACCTTGAGGACGTGGGCAAGGAAGTTTGCACAGCCAAAGACCGGGGCTACCTGAGCGAAGCCGACTATGAGGCGTTACAGACCTCTTATCGCGCTCAGAAGACAGCAACCCGTAGCGCGGCGTGAGGTGATCTATGTCTAACCAACGACAAGTCCAATCAACGACAACCAGCAAGTTGAAGAACTTTTGGCGTACCAGCGAACGTGCGTACCGAGATGCTTGCCACCTTTGCGGAATAAAGGGTTTTGGCATCGATGTAGCAGCAGACAGAGAGAACAAGCTGTGTACTTATTACATCAATGAAGAAGCGAACGCCCTTACTTTCCCTAGTTGGTTCAACGATGAATGGGTGAGCGTAGATTCAGCCTGGTGCAACCCTCCCTTCGACAAAAAAGAAGCCTTCCTTGAGAAGGCATTCGAACAAGTTAAAAGTCGTAGCGGCAAATTGGTTTGCGTGATGATCCCATACGAGCCGGCCACTCAGTGGTGGCGCAAGTACGTCCAGGACAAAGCCAGCATCATTTACGTGCCGGATGGCCGCTATAGCTTTGTTCACCCCGAAACTAACGAACTGGTCAGTGGCGTTAACTTCGCCTCCTGCTTTGTTGTGTTTACAGGGTTAACCATGGCCACTGTTTATCACCACTTCGTGCGTGGCTGCGGAGAGCTTAAGGAGGCCTCATGAAATACCTTTTTATTGGCTCTCAATCTGAGCAGCGCTTCGAGCTTCTTCTAAGCCTGACACGCATTAATAGCGACGATGTGGTTGCAGCTTTATACGACCACCTGGTTAAAGGCGCCACCGAAAGCTCAGCAGCCATCATCAACGGTATCTCAATGTCGAACTTCAACCGGGCACTCAAAAAATTAAACGACGTGGCTGAGACTGTTGAGCGGATCAAGGAAATTGATTTGCGCACCCGCTAATCAGTTAACTGATAACAAATATAAAACTACTTTGGTGATTTATGAGTGATTTAGTCGATAACGCAAACGTTACTGCAGAGTACTTAGCTAGACTGGCAGTTAAAAATGCGCGAACAGAAAAACAAGGCCCCAAGCCAACAGGCCACTGTCTTAACTGTGGCGAAACTTTAGATGAAGAACGCCGTTGGTGTGATAGAGATTGCGCCACTGACTGGGAAAAACTTAATTCAAGAGGATTAGCATAATGGCATCACGCGGAGTAAATAAGGTGATCTTGATTGGTAACCTCGGGGCCGATCCTGACGTTCGCTACACCCAGAACAGTACGCCTATAGCCAACCTGTCGATTGCGACAAGTGAGTCCTGGAAAGATAAACAAACCGGAGAGCCTCGTGAACAAACCGAGTGGCATCGATGCGTAGCCTACCGCCGGCTGGCTGAAATTGCAGGAGAGTATTTAACGAAAGGCTCGAAAGTTTACGTTGAGGGGCGTCTGCAGACTCGCAAATGGACTGGCCAAGACAATGTAGAGCGTTACACCACTGAAGTAGTGATTAACGAGATGCAAATGCTCGATAGCCGCAACGAAAACCAAAGTAGCAGTGCGCCAGCTAGTCCAGTCCCAGAGCCGCAACCACAGCGCAGCGGCTTAGGAAGCAGCATGCCGTCAGGTCAGCAACGCCCTAAACGAAAAGAGCCTGAACCCTTTAGCCCAGGTGATGATTTTGACGACGACATTCCGTTTTAACGAGGTAAATATGATGCAACAAACAGTACAAGACAACCGCGATATAGAGGTTATGACAGTGAAAGAAGTTTGTAATCTACTTCGCATTTCACGCTCTACATTTTGCCGGGTTACGCAGAATCATGACCGTTTTCCTGAACCGATACCTGGCACGGGAAAACGCTTTCTTTACCCAGCTAAGGAGGTCAGGAAGTTTGCTGGTTTAGGCTGATATGATATTGTGAATTTTTTGCATAAAAGCTCAATCATGAAAAAGTTTCACTTTATAACCTCACTACGATACGTAGATTTCATTGGGTTTCAAAAGTTTCAAGCTCGATTAATGCCCGGAATCGATATAATAATAAACCATAAGGTTAAACAGAGAAAGTGGCTAGCTTTAGATAATCTAGAGCTAGCTGCTGGGCTAATCGAATATGAGTTTTTAGAGTCAGCTGAGCACCTAGTCGTAGGAAGTTTAACCGAGGAAACACTAGGTGACGTCAGTAGTAACCAAGCTCTAATTATTTGGTTATCATGGTTAGAATATCTTCTCACCGACTCCTGGTTAATCAAAGATAATGCGATGACATGTGATGCAGCTTATTGCCGAATGGAGACAACCGACGGGCATCAAGAATGGAGCTCAAATTCGCTGGCATCTTCGTGTTCATTGTCTTCCGGAGAGCAATATAAACCAGTTTCTTTTAACAGGACTGATTTAAAAGACTGGAATAAAAACAGTTATCAATTAAGATCATATCTACATGAAAAATCGTCTAACATAACAAGAGATTTCATTGGTAAAGGTTTTTCTCGCTTGGGTAGAGCTTTAAAGTTTGTACACACAGCCAAATTAGAGGCACACCCAGCTCTAAAGGTAGTCCATTATTGCAGTGCTTTAGAAAGCTTATTTGGCACAGATACCTCGGAACTATCACATAAACTATCTGAGCGAGTCGCACATTTTTTAGGTGCTAATGATTTTTCAGCGACTACCGTTTTTCGTGACGTAAAAAGGCTCTATGGCGTCCGCTCAAAGGTAGCTCACGGCAGCCATTTGAAATATGATTTAAATAAACTATCTGAAGACAGCGTCTCTTGTGATAATTACGTTCGTTCGATAATCAATCTTATACTGCAAAAGCCGCAGTTCCTTACAATGCTCGAATCGTCAAATGAAGAGATTAATCTCTATTTCGAAAAACTAATTTTTAAAAGCCCTTAACTACCGCTTGCTTGACTGCGCTTTCAGATATAAGAGTAAACCAAAGCTTATATGCTTCATTTTGCTTATCTATCCAGTCATGGCGGTTGTATACTGCTAAAACACCGCCAAGACTGTGCCCTAATATTTTTTCAACGATATGAGGCTGAATTCCCTGCTCTGATAACCGTGTTGCTAACGACCGTCTGAAGTCGTGCACGCGCCAGTCATCCATTTTCAATTTAGCTCTTAGCCGCCGAACAGCTCTCTGTATTGCATGAGTTGTTATTGGCTTTTGAAAGTCATTATCCATTGAGCCGAATACATACGTCGGACTGGGCGTAGCTCTCATTGCATTAACTAATTGGATCATTTCATCTGTGAGCGCCCGGCGAATTGCGACGCCTGATTTGCTTCTCTCTTTTGGTAGCGTCCAAATTTGGTTTTCAAAGTCGAACTCATTCCACTTGGCTTCACGCACTTCTGAATTTCGTGCACCGGTTAGAAGTAACAGCTTAATGCTATTCCTTACCGCCAGAGATAGCTTAGTGTTTTCAATGGCCATCCAGATACGGCCGATTTCATGCAGCTCAAGCGTTCTGTCTCGCCTGCTGTTACCTGTGCCTACCGTACTCACTTCAAGATTCATTACTGTCGGCTGGTTAATAAGCTCACGGCGCATACACCAGCCCAGGGCGCGTTTTGTAACTTTTAGAACCACTCCGGCATTATAAGGAGATGTCTTTTCAGCAATACCATCAAATAGACTTAGCCATTCATCCATCCGGATACGCTCAACAGGGATCGAATAGCGACCTTTTAAATTCTTCTCAGCGATACTCGAATAGTTCACCCGCGTGCTATCTTTCAGTTTGCGTGCTACATGCTTATTCAGCCACTCATCAATGCATTTATCGAGCGTCCATTCGCCACCAGAGTAGCGTGAGCGGGCAGCCACTTTCGGATCGCCGCCTTCTTGCAGCACCACAGACAATCGTGTAGCCTCATCTCTAGCTGATTTGAGCGCCAGCAAGGGGTATGAGCCAAGCGTAATGCGTGTGTTGCGGCCACCAATACGATAGCGAAACTGAAATGAAATAGTGCCCTTATTCGTTACCCTGGCATAAAGGCGATTGCCAACTGAAATCTCTTGGGTTTTCTCCGGAGGATTCTTGGTCCAGCTCTTGAGTTGTCTGTCTGTAAGCATAAATATCCAAAATAGCACGCAGGCATCAATTTATAGCACGCTAGTAGCATATAGAATTTTGCAATAGAAGAAAACAAGAGAATAAAACGAACAACTGGCGACACAGATAAACACAACCAAAGCCGCGCGGTATAAGACATGCAGCCATATTCAGACAACAATAACGGACAAGAGAATCAGCCGACCTTTTACTGGCACGATTATGAGACTTGGGGGGCTAACCCGCTGATTGACCGTCCGGCGCAATTTGCGGGGCTTCGCACCGACACTGATTTTAATGTGGTTGGCCGCCCGTTAACGCTGTATGTTCAGCCCACGCCTGATTTTCTGCCGAACCCTGAGGCAACCTTAGTTACCGGAATAACGCCGCAGCTCGCATTAAAGCAAGGTGTTAGTGAGGCTGCGTTCAGCAAAGCCATTGCCGAAGAGTTTCAACAGCCCAACACCACCATTATTGGTTACAACAATATTCGTTTTGACGACGAAGTAACCCGCTCCCTGTTCTATCGTAACTTCTATGACCCTTATGAATACAGCTGGCAAAATGGCAACTCACGATGGGACTTAATTGACGTAACCCGAGCCTGCTTTGCATTGCGTCCTGAAGGTATTAACTGGCCGGATAATGATGATGGTCAGCCTAGCCTGAAACTCGAACACTTAAGTGTGGCGAATAACATTGAACACGGCCAGGCGCACGATGCAATGTCCGATGTTTACGCCACCATTGGTCTGGCTAAACTCATTAAAGAAAAGCAGCCAAAGTTATGGCAGTGGGCGTATAGTATTCGCCGTAAGCAAAAGCTTCTTAACCTTTTTAACTGGCAAGCACCTGAGCCTCTAGCACACGTCAGCGGCTTTTACGGCACCGTAAACCGGTATTTGTCCGCCATATTGCCACTAGGCTTTCACCCTAAGCAAAACAGTAACGTCATAGCCTGGGACTTACGCATTGATCCTAAACTCTTTGCTGATAATTCAGTCGATGAACTCGTTGAACTGACTTACACCAGCCGCAAAGAGCTGGAAGCTCAAGGACAGCAAAAAAGTGGTCTACAAAACATTCATCTAGGCCGCAGTCCGTTTCTTGCGCCTATTAAAACAATCTCTGAGGATGCTTCTGCACGAGCTGACCTCAATATGGAAACCGTAGCTGCCAATGCGCAGTGGCTGCAGGAAAACAGTGCGTTCAGAGACAAGTTAATGCAAGTGTTCGAGCAAACCAAAGAGTTTGCCCCAAGGACCGATGTTGACCACCAAATTTACGACGGATTTTTCTCGCCGCAAGACAAAAAGCACATGGAAATTATTCGAGCGTCCGAGCCGCAACAATTAGCTGGGTT
>Ga0208449_1000237_pt1 | contig 44726 bp, 47 predicted proteins | sample MalvireepMed_s17_FD_184247 | JGI IMG/M metagenome (GOLD analysis project Ga0208449, IMG submission 184247) | Marine viral communities from the Global Malaspina Expedition - Malaspina viral metaG DeepMed_s17 (SPAdes) (version 2) | ecosystem: Environmental > Aquatic > Marine > Oceanic | place...
ATACCCCACAACCCCATCACCCCACCCAGCAGCATCATGAAGGTAGTTAGTTCGCGGGATCGAGGCACCTGACCCTCTTCGCGGGCTTTATCTAATCGCCTGGGCGTGGCCTCTTCGGTTTTTTCCTGATCGCTGTCGTTATCTGCCATGCTGTTATCCGGCTGACGAGTGGCCAGTTGACCAAAATAAGGCATACCATAAACTCAGCCGCCCTAAAGGACGGCTGAACAGTCTACCTATTTTGCCAGATGCAGCGGCTTACAATGAGCTAATAACCCAGCATTAAAAGCCTAATTCGTCCAATAAGTCGTCTACCTGATCCTGGCCGGTAACGATATCAGGGGCGTTCTCTTTCACCTGCGGCCCATTAAGAAGATCTTCATTGCGGCGAGCTTTCTCATTTTTCCACTGATCTTCGGCCTTGCGCTGCATCGTTTCACGAGCTTCAACACCGGGAACATTGTCGATGAGTACCTGTACCAGCTGATGCTCGATCTCACGGATCACATCCATCATTTTCTTGATGACTTGACCGGTAAGATCCTGGAAATCCTGTGCCATCATAATGTCCATCAGCTCCTTGTTGGTCGCTGAGGTAATTTCTGGCACGTCGCTCAGGTAGGTGCGCGTCTCTTTTACCAACACCTTTGCGTCGTCTAGCTCTTTTGGTGCTTCGAACCACTCGGCCCAACGCTTGTCGAGTGCTTCCGCACGCTCAGAGAGCTGATCTTGCAGCGGCTGCGCACGATCAATGGCGTTCAACGCCCTGTCTGCAGCCTGCTCGGTCATCGTCGCCACGTAGTGCAGCCGGTCACGGGCGTCGGGGATCGCTTCAGCGGCCTTTTCAATCTCTTTGTCTAAGCCCAACTCGCGCATATTGTCACGCAGCATGCGGGTAAGCTTACCAATACGAAAGATAAGGTCTTCTGCGGCTTCTTCAGACAGTTGGGCAGAACCACCCTGCTCATTCTGACTCATTGTGTTGTCTCCTCGTTAACCGAGCGCCTTGGCTCAGCCGCGTCATTTACCCATTTTCTCGAAGATTTTATTCAGCTTCTCTTCTAGGGTCGCGGCAGTGAACGGTTTGACGACATAACCATTGGCACCCGCTTGTGCGGCAGCAATAATATTCTCTTTCTTTGCTTCGGCCGTTACCATCAGTACTGGCAAGTCTTTTAGCGCATTGTCCTGGCGAATCTCTTTCAGCATTTCCAGGCCATCTAGGTTGGGCATGTTCCAGTCGGAAACCACAAACTCAAAATTGCCCGCGCGCAATTTATTAAGCGCATCTTGACCATCTTCGGCTTCTTCAACATTAGTGAAGCCCAGCTCTTTCAGCAGGCTACGTACGATCCGGCGCATAGTGGGAAAATCGTCTACTACCAAGAAACTCATGTTCTTATCAGCCATTGGTCATCCTCTCAATAACGACATCTATAGGGTGACTGGGAATTCAGTCAGGGTTAAAATTCTTCCCACTCTTCGTGGTGCTGCTGGGCAGTTGCTCGACGATTCGGCGGTAAAGCCGTTGACTGAGCAGCAGACGCCTTAGGAACCGACGTGTGCGATGCTGATACACGCGTAGGTAACGCATGTGATGCCTGCTGAGCACTTAGCACCTGAAAGACCGCGACCGCCTCTTCTAAGCGATTTGCTTGCTCTTCTAGTGAAGCGGCCGCTGCGGTTGCCTGCTGGACCAACGCGGCATTTTGCTGAGTCACCTGGTCCATTTGCCCCACTGCCTGACTCACCTGCTCAATACCGTCGCTCTGCTCTTGGGACGCCGCTGAAATCTCATCCATGATATCTGTAACCCGGCGCACCGCGGTGACGACTTCCGTCATTGTCTGGCCCGCCTTTTCTACCAGAGATGAACCCTGGTTGATCTGACTAACAGACGCCTCAATCAGCGTTTTAATCTCTTTTGCCGCATCCGCACTGCGGCTAGCGAGGTTACGCACTTCCCCGGCCACCACCGCAAACCCGCGCCCTTGCTCGCCAGCCCGCGCTGCCTCAACCGAAGCATTCAGTGCCAGAATATTGGTCTGAAACGCGATGGAATCGATCACATTAGTGATATCTGCCACTTTTTGAGAGCTGGTGGAGATACCGTGCATGGTTTGCACCACTTGTTCAACGACTTGACCACCCTGCTCTGCTGTGGTGGAAGCATCAGCGGCTAGCGTACTGGCCTGTCGAGCGTTGTCAGCATTCTGTTTCACGGTGGCTGTCATCTGCTCCATACTGGCCGCCGTTTGCTCAATGGACGCTGCCTGCTGCTCAGTACGCGATGAAAGATCAGCATTGCCGCTGGCGATTTCTCGGGTGCCGTGGTGAATCTCTCGACTCCCCTCGCGCACGCGTGCCACCGTTGCGCTAAGGTTTTGCTGCATGGTGGCCATAGCCGAAAATAAACGGCCAATTTCGTTTTTACCGGCCTCTGGCAGCGGCTGCGTTAAGTCTGCCTCGGCAATGCGATCAAGCCGCTGAACGGCATTGTTAAGTGGCGCAATGACTGTGCGGCGTAAACCGATATAAATGGCCAGCGTCACTATCAGCGCAAGGCCTACCGCTAGCGCGTTGATTAAGGTAAACAGCTCTCCCTGAGACTCAGCATCCACACGGATTGTATCAACACGCCCAAAACCATAATCGACGAAGGCATCAATACTTTCGGAGAGTGCGTTTAGTGGCTCGGCCAGTTCGCCTCGTAGCTGGTTAAACGTATTGATATCCATGAACTCAAAGCTAGCGTGTTGCTGCTTTACCAGATCAAGCACAGCGCGGAAGTTTTCATCGACAGCGCTTCCCAAAACTTCATCCCGTGCTGTACGCGGCGCGGCCTGATACTTCTCAAAGCGACGCTCGGCCCGTTCGATACGATTTGCCGCCACCTCTACCTGCTCATTAGATTGGCGAGTCTGCCCCACCATCAGTAAATTAGAGGCAGTCTCCATGGCTAGCATGGCTTGGTTGAGTAGAGAGTCGGCGCGGTTCAGCTCGTTAAGCTGTTCATTTCCAATAAGATTCAGCGTCGCTAAGTTACTCTGAGCATTACGGTCAGCCACGACGCCAAGCCCACCCACAACCAACATCAGCGTGACGAGGCAAGTTAGCGCCGTTACCACGGTCGAATGAATACTTAAATTGCGCAGTAAACGCGTCATTGTTATGGCTCCCCTTATTAATGCATGAACCAAGAAGGGTTTGACATTTCTTGGTACTTAAACGCGCTGCGCGCGCCCTGAAGCAGCAACCAGCGCCATAAGACGCGACGGTATATCGTCGAGTGCAACGACCTCGACCGCTCCCCCAACGGCAATCGCCTCGCGCGGCATACCAAAAACCACACAGGTCTCTTCATTTTGTGCGATCGTCGGCGCACCTGCTTGACGCATTTCTAATAGGCCTGCCGCGCCATCTTTTCCCATACCGGTCAGAATGACGCCGATGGCGTTTTTACCAGCATGCTTAGAAGCGGAGTGAAACAACACATCTACCGAGGGGCGATGGCGGTTAACCGGCGGTCCATCGTTTAGGCGGGCTACGTAGTTGGCGCCACTGCGGGCAAGCTCTAAGTGCTGGTCGCCAGGGGCAATATAGGCATGGCCTGGCAGAACCCGCTCACCGTCCGTGGCTTCCTTCACGGTAATACTACACAGTCGATCCAGGCGTTCTGCAAAAGAGCGCGTGAAGCCACCGGGCATATGCTGGGTAATTAAAATGGCAGGCGCATTGGCAGGTAAAGGTTCTAATACGGCACGGATTGCTTCAGTGCCGCCAGTAGAAGCACCAATAATAATGAGCTTCTCGCTGGATATCATGGGTGCTTTAAGCCGAGTGGGCGGCGGCGTGTTTTTATGGCGTGCCTGACGCGGACGCGAACGAGCTGCAGCACGCAATTTTTCAGCAATTTCGTTAGCATACTCCATCATACCGCTGCGAATACCCAGGCTTGGCTTCGCTACAAAATCCAGCGCACCGAGCTCCAGGGCGCGCAGGGTAATTTCAGAGCCGCTTTGGGTTAGCGACGACACCATCAGCACCGGCATAGGGCGCAATCGCATCAGCCGCTCAAGAAAATCGAGGCCGTCCATCCTCGGCATCTCGACATCAAGCGTCAGTACATCTGGGTTATGCTGCTTGATCAGATCTCGGGCAGCGATGGGGTCAGGCGCAACGGCGACAACTTCCATGTCTGGCTGTGAGTTAATGATTTCGGTCAGCAAATCACGAATCAGCGCCGAGTCATCGACGCACAACACTTTGATCTTGGCAGCGCTCAAAGCACGCCTCCTCTTACGGTATCCACCGCGGCATCACTCCCTGCTGGCAAACGCCCTCGCCGGAGCTTAGCTCACGTCTATTGTTCACTTATTGTTCACTTATTCGCGAGGGTATAAACCGTTTGCCCGCGCAACTTAAACGCATCGCTGATATACGAGAAGTTTTCGGAGTGTCCCGCAAATAGCAGACCATCCTGTTTCATCAGCGGTGCAAACCGCTTCAAAATCTTAGCTTGCGTCTCTTTGTCGAAATAAATCATGACATTACGACAAAATATTGCATCAAAAGGGCCTTTGATAGGCCACTGAGGGGCCAGCAAGTTCAGTGGCATAAACTCAACAAGTGCCGAGACTTCTGGGCGCACGCGGGCAAGCCCGATGTGATTGCCGGTACCTTTTTGAAAGAACCGCTTCACTCGCGCTTCGTCCAGTTTGCGCACTTGCTCCTGGGGATAAATCCCCTTACGTGCTTTCGCCAGTGCATCGGTATCAATGTCGGTAGCAATCACTTTGGCTTGGGAGGCTTTCGCGCCAAGTGTCTCTAGCAGCGTCATGGCAATCGAGTAGGGTTCCTCCCCCGTCGAGGCAGCTGAACACCAGATGGTTACCGGCTCCTGCTTATGCTTAACATGCTCTGCCAACAACGGGAAGTGATGCGACTCACGGAAGAAGGCGGTTAAGTTGGTGGTCAAAGCGTTGGTAAACGCCTCCCACTCTTTTGCGTCAGGCTGACGCTCCAACCGCGACAGGTAGTCAGTAAAGCGCGTCATGCCATGATGGCGCAGCCGCTTAGCTAAGCGGCTATAGACCATTTCGCGCTTATGCTCAGCTAATACAATACCAGCGCGCTGGTAAATCAGCTCTCGAATGCGCGCAAAATCAGCATCGGTCAGCACCAGATCTCGTTCGATCTGCCCACTAGACGTCCATTGGCCTGCGTCGCTACCCCGTTCGCGTTGGTCTGTCAAAACTCTTCCCACTCCTCTACAGAGGCCATTTGCCGTTTCTTAGTCGGCACAGGCGATGTGGCACTGCTGTTATGTGCAGACCCCGCTGGCAACACGTTTGCCTTTGGAGTTGCGGTCACAGGCGGCTGCAAGCCAGTGGCCGCTAGCGGGCTTTGGTTAAGTCGAAACGCTTCAACGGAAAGCGACAACAGTCCTGCTTGTTGCTCTAGGGCAACAGCTGCCCGTGCAGTTTCTTGAACGCGCAGAGCATTTTGCTGTGTTGCTTGATCCATTTCCGCAACGGCTTGGTTGACTTCCGTAATACCGCTGCTTTGTTCCGCAGAAGCCGCCGAGATGTCGCGCATAATATGACTAACGCTGCGTGCGGCTTCGGCAACCTCACTAATCGCTGCCTCAGCTTTTTCGACTAAGCCAGCGCCTACGCTCACTTCCTGGCTCGAATCGTCAATAAGTGTGCGAATTTCCTGCGCTGCTCCAGCACTACGCCCAGCAAGCTTACGCACCTCTTCGGCCACCACAGCGAAGCCACGACCATGCTCTCCCGCCCTGGCGGCTTCCACCGAGGCATTCAGAGCCAAGATATTGGTCTGAAACGCAATCGAATCGATGACGTTGATAATGTCGGTCATTTTCTGCGAGCTTTGTGTTATCCGCTGCATATTAGCGACCAGTTGTGTCATCAACTCCCCGGTTTGTGTAACCCTTGTTGCATTGTTATCGGCCAGTCGGCGCGCTTCTTGAGCATTATCGCTATTTTGCTTAACCGTGGTTGTCATCTCTTCCATACTGGAGGCCGTTTGCTGCAGCGAAGCTGCCTGCTGTTCAGTTCGCGTGGAGAGTGCTTCGTTGCCACTGGCAATGTCTTTAGCTGCAGGGGTGACTACGTCAATGCCACTTTTTACATCACTAATGATGTTGCTCAGGCTTTTACGCATGGTGTTGAGAGAGTCCATCAACTGACCAATTTCATCACGGCGTTTGGGCGGTACATGTGCCGCTAAATTGCCGCCTGCGATTTGCAACGTAAAACGTGACGCGTGCTTCAGTGGCGTAATAATAGAGCGCAGCGTTAGGACACTAATCAGTACCAGTAACAATAGTCCTGCACCTAATACACCAGCTTGTACGCTAAGCATGGCGGTTTGACCACGCTCGGCCTCTGCTGCCATTGCCTCCGCTGCTTCCTGCTTTTGAGCGATCAGTTGATTGACCATAGCGGATAGCTCCCGCCCCTCCTCGTTCATCACACTGATAACAGCATCCAGGCCGGTGAACGCTTGGTAAGTCTCTTCAGCCTGTAGCACGCTAGCCGCTTGGTTCATGCCTTCAGACAAAAAAGCTTGTAGCCGCTCGTTGAACGAAGTGGCCAACGGCGTCGTATTCACATCGCGACTGAAGTACGCCTGCCAGATATCAACGATTTGTGTAGCACTTCCCTCTATCGCTTCCCCCATCTCGAAACGCTGGTTAATCAGTTCCATGCGCTCAGGCTCAATCAGCGCCTGACGTGTTTGCGCAATCGTTTGATCAATTTGCTGAAGGCGAATAACATCCCTTAAGCCATCGTTATTTAGCTCACCCAATCGTTCGCCTGCCACATTAAGGCCATAAAGCCCCACGCCACCGCTCGCTACTAGCAGGGCCCCTGCCACGACCACCATGCCAACTAATTTGGCACGTATTGTGTCGAGACGAATGCGCTTAATGCGCTGTAACAAGCCCTTTTGGCGCACGCGCCCTTTATCCAAGTAGAGGCGCTTATTGCGCCCTTCTCGTATCTCTGCATAACGCTGTTCAGCCTGAGCAATCGCCTTGCGGGTCGCTTGCACCCGCACAGAGGTGTAACCAATTACTTGGTCGTTCTCTACAATCGGTGTGACGCTGGCGTCTACCCAGTAGTGGTCTCCATTCTTACAGCGATTTTTCACCAGCCCTCGCCATGTCTCCCCCGTCTGAACGGTTTTCCAGAGGTTCTCAAACGCAGGCGACGGCATATCTGGATGACGTACTAGGTTATGAGGCGCTCCTATCAGCTCTTCATGCTGATAGCCGCTAATCTCGATAAATGCTGGATTTGCGTAGGTTATGCGCCCTTTTAGATCAGTACGCGAAACGAGAAAATCGTCTTGTTTAAGCTCCACTTCCCGTTGAGTCACTGGCTGGTTATTACGCATCATGCTGCCTTATTGGTTATGTTTTAACGCGGTAATAGTTTGGTTCATTCCATGGCCAGAGCAGAGAGCGCCGAGTTAGAATTCTTCCCACTCTTCGGTCAGCGCTTGTGTTTTAGTGGCCGGTAGTCGCTGCGTTGGCGAGTGCGAAGGGGCGCTGATGACACGTTTTTGTGTGTCGGGCTGCCCACCACCTGCTACACGGAACCGTTCCACGGCTTCACGCAGGCGTGCTGCCTCGCTCTCTAGCTCATTGGCGCTACGCGCGGCTTGCTGTACCAGCTGAGCATTCTGCTGAACGACTTGATCCATTTGCGCAACCGCTTGGTTAACTTGGCCAATACCGTTGCTCTGCTCTTCCGAAGCGGAGGCAATCTCATCCATGATGTCGCTAACGCGCTGTACCGCCGCGACGAGATCCTGCATGGTTTGGCCCGCCTGGTTCACGCGATGTGTGCCAGCGTCTACTTTACCGAGCGACGCATCAATCAGCGTACGAATCTCTTTGGCAGCATTGGCACTGCGGCTGGCAAGGCTGCGAACTTCTTGTGCTACCACGGCAAAGCCCTTGCCATGCTCGCCCGCACGCGCCGCCTCTACAGAAGCGTTAAGCGCTAAGATATTGGTTTGGAAAGCGATATTGTCGATCAGGGTGATAATGTCAGCGACTTGATGAGAACTGGCGCTAATCTCCTGCATGATCTCAACAATGTTACTGACTTCTTCCCCACTGCGACGCGCCGTGAGCGTGGCATCACCTGCAAGCTGGCTCGCTTGGAGGGCATTATCGGCATTGTGACTTACAGTAGAAGCTAGCTGCTCCATGCTAGACGCCGTCTCTTCTAGCGATGAAGCCTGCTGTTCTGTGCGAGAGGAGAGGTCGTTGTTGCCGCTGGCAATGTGCTGGGAGCGCTCAAAAATCGTGGTGCCGCTACGCCTGACCACGCCAACAGTTTCCGACAAGGAACCTTGCATATGGGCCATCGCGCTATAGAGCTTGCCGATCTCATTGTTGCCAGGTGACTGGATCTGCTGACTGAGGTCACCCTGCGCCATGCGCTCAAAATAGCCGACCAGCCGATCCAGCGGGCGCAGTACGTTGGCACTGACGCCCCATACCACTACCACTACCGTTAAAACGGTCATGGCCACAACGCCGATCAATACCCAGCGGATGCGGGTGGCAAAGGAAGTAAAGGCCAACTGCTGGACTTGTGGGTCGCTGGCACTTTGTACAATGGTCGCCCCGTGATGCAGCGCATAAAGACCGATACCACAGGCAATGAGCACCAGCAGCGAGAAGGTGGCCAATACTAGCCCCCAACTCAGACGGACGGTCATATTACTCATCAGTTGACGTACTAGCTGTGTCACACGCATTTCTCCAAACACAACCGTACTAGCCAGCGCTATCCATCGCGCCAAAGTGGGTTGTTTTTTGGCTCAAGATGGGCACGCCTCCCTGTGCCCCGTGGCAGGTCGTTAGCGGTTACTGGTGCTATCTACCAGCGCCATCTCTTCGCTAGTCAGCAGCTTATCGATATCGACCAGCACCAGCATTCGGTCATCCAGGCTACCGAGGCCACTTAGGAAATCAGAGGAGAGCGTTACGCCAAACTCTGGCGCAGGCTTGATTTGATCCGGCGTCAAGGTCATTACGTCAGAAACGCCATCTACCACGATACCTACGATACGATCTGCCACGTTGACGACGATCACCACAGTTTGGCCACCGTACTCAACGTTATCCAGGTGAAACTTAATGCGCAGATCCACAATCGGCACGATCACGCCACGCAGGTTCGTTACTCCCTTAATGAAGTCGGGTGCATTCGCAATACGTGTGACGTTTTCGTAACCACGAATTTCCTGCACCTTTAAGATATCAATGGCGTACTCTTCATCACCTAAAGAGAACACTAGGAACTCGCGATTTTCCGCTTCTGCTGCGGCTAGCACCGCCTCATTAGTTGCTTGACTCATGACGGCTCAGCCTCCTTGTAATAAGAGAGATATGGTTGGTTAGCGGCTTTTCCTGCTTCTTTTTTGGCACGGCTTAAGCGATGCAAGCCTGTGATATCCAGAATTAACGCAACACTGCCATCTCCCAAGATGGTAGCGGCCGATACCCCGGGCACTTTGCGGTAATTATCTTCGAGGTTTTTAACCACGACCTGTTGCTGGCCAATCAATTCATCGACCAGCATGGCATAGCGACGCCCTTCGCCCTGAACGATGACAGCAATACTCTTGGTCGGGTCGGTAATGGCGTTTTCGACATCCAGCACTTCGTGAATGGCAATGACTGGGAGGTACTCATCGCGCACTTTGAGCACCACATCGTCCCCTGCCATGGCGTACATGTCTCCCTTGGCAGGCTGTAGCGACTCCAGCACGGTAGACAGGGGCAGAATAAAGGTTTCGTTGCCGACTTTGATCGACATACCGTCCAGAATGGCCAGCGTTAGCGGCAGTACGATCCGCGTATTGGTGCCTTCGCCTTTTTTCGACTGGATCTCAACCCGGCCGCCCATGCCTTGAATATTCCGTTTGACAACATCCATGCCCACGCCACGTCCAGAGACATCGGTAACCTCTTTAGCAGTCGAGAAACCGGGGGCAAAAATCAGCTGAAAAACATCTTCATCCGACATGGTATCGGAGACGTTAAGACCATTCTCGCGGGCTTTCGCTAGCAGGCGTTCACGATCCATTCCGGCGCCGTCATCACGCACTTCAATCAAAATATTGCCACCTTGATGCCGGGCAGACAGAACTAACTTACCCGTACGCGGCTTGCCCAGGGCTTCACGCTCGTCGGGCATTTCAACACCGTGGTCCAGACTATTACGCACCAAGTGCGTTAGTGGGTCGGTGATACGCTCGACCAAGCTTTTATCAAGCTCTGTGGATTTACCTTCGGTGATCAGCTCAATCTCTTTGCCTAGTTTGCCAGCGGTATCACGAACTACACGCGGAAAACGGCTAAATACGAACTCCATGGGGATCATGCGAATCGACATGACCGCTTCCTGAAGATCGCGGGCATTACGCTGCAATAGGCTCATGCCATTCTGTAGCGAACTGTTGCCGACCGACTGGTCGCCAAGATCACTCACTGTTTGGTCCAGCATCGACTGAGTGATGATCAGCTCGCCCACCAAGTTAATAATCTGGTCGACCTTATCCACGGACACCCGAATAGAGGAGGACTCTGCTGCTGCCTTTTTCGGAGCCGCTTTACCTGGTTTACTGCTAGCAGGCGACTTGCTGGCGTGTGCTTTTTCGGCCACTGGCGCGGCTGGCTTCTCTTCTGACGCAGAGGGCTCAGCCGGTGCGCTGGGTACAGGTGTTGCGGGCTCTGCTGCCGAAGCAGCCTCCTCCACAGCTACCGTGGTGATTTCAATTTGTTCTGGCTCAATAATGAAGCACATTACGGCTTCAATATCATCGGCGCTGACGCCCCCTTTTAGGGTGACCTCATAGCGCTTTTCATCCCCCGACTGGGATTGAATATCGCCTAGCTGTTCTAACTCTTCTACCAGCAGCCCACGATCTTTATCGCCCACATTGAGAAGCACCACTTTGAGGGTGTGCTCGCTGGAGCTAGCGGCTGCCGATGCTTCTTTGTCGTCCTCTGCAGGCGCTGATTTTTGAGGGGCCGGTGCCTCCGCAGGGGCATCAAGTGTTTTGCCAATCTCTTCGAGGGCAATTTGCTGCAGCGTTTGGCAGATACGCTCATACGCTTCTTGATTGGGTTCTTCCTCGTTGCGATAGGCATCGAGTTGCTCGTGCATGATGTCTTTGGCCTCTAAAAAGGTATCCACGAGGTCAGCACGCAGGGTGAGTTCCCCTTTGCGCGCGTGATCCAGCAGGTTTTCGAAAATATGCGTGGTTTTTTGTAGCACGCTAAAACCGAAGGTTCCTGCGCCACCTTTGATAGAGTGGGCTGCGCGGAAGATAGCGTTCAACTGCTCGCTATCCGGATCATCGACATCCAGTTCCAATAAGTGCTGCTCCATATCAGCGAGCAGCTCTTCAGCCTCTTCAAAAAAGGTGTCAAAAAAATCCGCTATATCCATGCACCGCTCCACGTGAACGTCATATTTTTTGTGACAAGCCGCGCTTACTGGTCGTCGTTGGCTTGTGGGGTGTTTTGTGGCACTAGCTCTTTCGGCACCTCTTCCTCAGAAAACTGAGCATCAGGCGCTAGAACACCAGGGTTACGAATGGCTTCGGCAATTTCAGGTAACAACACAACCAACTCAATACGCCGATTGATCGGATCAGTTGGCGCAGTGTCAGCCAACAACACACGATCAGCAAAGCCCGATACGCGCAACAATTGATCTGGATCAAGCCCGCCGGCAACAAGCTCTCGGCGCGAGGCGTTCGCTCGATCATTTGAGAGCTCCCAGTTGCTGTAGCCACGATATCCTCCAGCATACGGCACACTATCAGTATGCCCACTAATACTTAAATCGTTAGGCAACTCATTGAGAAGAGGAGCTATGGTGCGTAGCAAACTACGCATATAGGGAGCGACCTGATCACTACCAAGCTCAAACATGGGTCGCTGTTCGGTATCCAAGAGTTGGATCCGTAACCCTTCACGGGTTAGATCAAAACGCATTTGGTTGCGCAGCTCACGCAGCTCCGGGTCACGCTCAATCACACGTTCAATGCGCTCCTGCAAATCATTAAAGAAGCGCCGCTCTTGAGCACTAGGGCGTGTATGCTGCATTACATCAATACGAGCGCGTTCACCATCACTATGAGTGGGATCAGGGCCACCACCAGGAATCACGCTGGTACTACCTGACATGTCGCCGCCTGTAATTGCAGTAACCAGGGGCGTACTGAAATACTCCGCCACACCTCGGCGGGTCTCTTCGCTGGAGACACTCAAAATCCACATCACTAGGAATAGCGCCATCAACGCGGTCATAAAATCCGCTAGGGCAATCTTCCAAGCTCCCCCGTGGTGAGCATGGACGACTTTTTTACGCCGAATAATGATCGGACGCTTATCCCCACCCTTACTCATGCACTACCGCCTTTTTTGGCGTCACGAACGTACTCTTCAAGCTCAGTGAAACTGGGACGCTCTGCGGTATGCAGTGCCTTGCGGCCAAACTCAACAGCTAATTGAGGCGCATAACCGTGCAAGCTTGCTAGTAAGGTGACGCGGATACACTGCAACATTTTTTCTGCTTCTTTTGCTTGTCGCTCGGCGTAGCTGGCCACTGGACTTATAAACCCGTACCCCAACAAAATGCCTAAAAAGGTACCTACTAGCGCTAGCGCAATCATTTCACCCATCTGAGCGGGTGTGGCATCAGCGTAGGTCAAAGCCTTAATTACCCCCATAACAGCAGCAACGATACCGAATGCAGGCATCGCATCCCCCACTTTAGAGATCGCATCAACTGGAATATGAGCTTCCTGTTCGAATGCCTCGATTTCATGCAGCATAAGCTCATCAATTTCCATTGGCTCCATGCCGCCACTGACCATGAGGCGCAAATAGTCAGTTAAGAAATCCATGATGTGTGGGTCCGCCAGCACGGTTGGGTGCTCTTGAAATAAAGGACTCTCTTGAGGGTTATCGATATCGCGCTCAATCCCTAGCATACCCTCACGGCGCACCTTGGAAAGAATCTTGTACTGCAATGCCATTAGCTCCATGTACAGCGCTTTATTATATTTTTTGGTTCGCTTGAGCTTGGGCAGTATCTTAAAAGTAGCTTTAATGGCTTTACCATTATTGGCAGCAATAAAAGCACCGACCCCTGCGCCGCCAATCATGAGCAACTCCGTGGGCTGATACAGCGGCCCCAAGCTACCACCTGCTAACACATACCCGCCAAATACAGATAGCAGTACGACGACATAACCTAAGGGAATCAGCACAAGCAGTGTCCTTGCGATATCAGTTTTTTTATCGACGAAGCCACACCCATTTCTTCACCAAGAAGGCATGAGCAGCTCCACCCCAAGTGCAACTTAGCAATATCATACTAAGGCGCATGCAATGTTTAATGAGAAATTACCAGCGTCTTTTACCGCTATCTAAACGTTAAAGAGGTCGTGTATTCGTTCTATAACCCTGCTGCTAGTAGCGTGACAATTTTATACGTTCAACGCTGTGCTTTACGGGTTTTCCCTGCACGCGAAGGCGGCTGACAAATACCACACACATAATCATGTGTCGGACTATGAGCATGGGCAACAAAGCGACCTTCACATCTTGTACAAGTCGTTAGCTGCAACAAATCACTTTCAAAAAAGCGCACCAACGTCCAAGCACGAGTAAGCCCCAGCACCGGCTCCACGCCTTCCAGTGAAATCTGCTCCTCGTACAAACGATAAGCTTTAACAAACGCGTCTATACGCTCGCAGCCAGCCCCTTTCAGCAGCCCGACATAAATGTTGTAGAAGAACGAGGAGTGCACGTTGGGCAGCCAAGTGACGAACCAATCCGCAGAGAATGGCAGCATCCCTTTCGGTGGAGACATACCACGCACTTCCTTGTAGAGCTTAATCAACCGGGTACGGCTAAGCTCTGTTTCTGTCTCCAGCACCTGTAGCCGTGCACCCAACTCAATCAGCTCAATGGCCAGCTGCACTTGGTGCATCTCATCAACCAAGCTCTTCTGGCTCACTCCGACTCTCCCGACGACAAAGACTCCAAGGGCTCACAAGCCGAAAGCAGTGATGCATGTAACCCAGATAACCCTTGATCTCTGGGGTTTTCTAAAATTTCGCGCAAACGTCGCCCACTCGAATGGCTAAATCGGCAGACTAACTGGTTGCTGCGCGCCAGCTTAGTGAGTTGCCAGGCATTCAGTGATACCAATAAATCGGCAAGTTCGCTGTCTATTTTCAGGCGAAACATAGCTGCTTCGCGATCCTCGCTCAGCAAACGCTGCGCAAGAAGCAAGTACGCTAAGTTAATTTCTTGAATTTCATCGAGAAAGCTTGTTTGACTCATAGTGTCCCATCGAATGACACAGGCGCGACATTGTGACCGTTATACTGGCGCCATTGATGACTTTTTTCTTTACCCAGCACCATGGTTGCATACGACGCCTGTATTGGCTACTTGAGCGTTTCACGATGACTTATCCCATTCTCAGATAGCTCAAACACCCAAACAAGCAGCTCAGCGACCACTTGATATAGGCTCGCCGGGATCTCGGCATCCAAATCTAACTGCATGAGCAGCGCCACAAGCTCTGGTGCATCGTGAACATAAATACCCTGGCGCTGGGCTTCGGCCATAATTCGCTCAGCCAGCTCACCATACCCTTTGGCTACTACACGTGGAGCCTGCTCCCCTTCTTGATACGCAAGTGCAACCGCTTGCCGTCGCCGATCACCCGCTGTCATCATGATGGCGCTCCAATGTTACATACCTAGCCTTGATCTGAACTTTATGAAAATCAAGGGCGTTTAAACGCTGCTCCAATGAGCTAACCCCTTCCTCAAGACGCTGATGCGTGCCAGCATTATCAGTGGTCAAATCAATACTCAGCGTCTTTTGATGAAGCCATAGTGCAACGCTGAAGCTACCTAAGTTAGGCACATCAAGCTGCATTTCGGAGCGCCAGCTCTCCTCCGCACCCTCCTCTTCCGATGAACCTCCTTGCCCCCCTTCACGCCCAGGCAGGTTGATCACTAACGCCATAAAAATCCCAGCCCACACATCACCTTCCCAGCGGAGCGTTGGCATCACCAACATCTCCAACTGCTGACGCACCAACCCCTGTAAGCTCTCATGAACGACCTCTCGTGAGCCACGGCTAAGCGCTTCCGGCTCGCTGGCAGCCGGCAATGTCAACGAGGCTGGATTAATCTCTCGACGCTCCGCAGCAGCTGGCGTCGGCGAAGTCGAGGCTGGGAGCATGACAACAGGGCGCTCTAAGAGCAGTTTATTATCGCCATTCATAGGCACTAGGGGTGTATTGGGCAAAATACCGGGGGTGGCGCTTGAGCGTAAAGCGGCTATTGAGGGGGTTGTGGCTAATACCGAAGAAGCAAAATTTGGTAAAAAAGGAGCAGTCGGGCGAGGCCCAGGTTGCATTTGTGGTTCACGCAGTAGTTGCTGGCGTGGAGTTTCACCTTGAAACCAACGCTTCAGGTGGGACTCATAAAATAATCCACTATCGCGGATGCTTGCTTCTAAACGACTTGCCAGCACTTGCGCCGATGGTGCGTCTTGAGCCGACATAAGCGGGGCCTGAGGCTTCATTACCGCTGGAGGTGCCGGGAAACGCAGCAATACATCCGCAATCGTGCGAGCCGCAGGGCTGAAGTGTGTCTGTGTTGAGGTTGGTGCGCCATTACCAGTGGGAGGACTTCCAGGCTGAGACTGACGCGCCCCCTCAGACGCACCTGGCAACCGCTTTAGGTCACCAAGCAGGGGAGCAAGCGGACGGCCATCCAACCCTGCATCGCCTTGCAAGGCACGTGGCCCCTCCCCCGGTAAAACTGGCTGTACTGGCGCATTTAATACACGCTGAGAGGACACCTCTCCCTGGCGCCCAAGCACTTGATGTAAGAGGGTATCAATAAGCGGCGTAATGCCACTCACGATGCCCCCTTATTCTGAGAAGCATCGACATCAAAGGCGCTATAAGCTCCCTGCTGGGGAGCATAAGCTCGGTGCAGGTCCCGCTGGCGCTGGGTGACGCCAATCAGCCTGCCAAGCTCATCGCGTCGTGCCACCAGGCGACGACGAATCTCCACATCATGCTCTAAGATATGTTCTATTAACTCTGTTTTACGCTGCTTACCTGCAGCGTCAAGCGTAACGTGTGCATCCAGCTCACGGAGCTCTTCTACGAGCATCACATAATTACTGCGTTGCTCGATCAACTCGGCCCACTGTTCAGCATCTGCAAACTCATGCATGTCATTCACACGCACCAACAGCTTTTCGTATGCATCGAGCAGCGTTTGCTGAGAAATATCACGAACTGCTTCGGGAGCTGCCATGCCTACCTCACGCACTCTGCTGTTGACCGATTTCACGCCATGCTGAGGCGATATCCTCAAGCAACCGCTCAGCTTGGTTGAGGCTCTCTTCGTCGTTTCGTAAGTTAGCTGTTAACAGCAAGCGGGCGATATAATCGTAAAGTGAGGCGAGCCTCTCTGCAATGACACCCCCTTGCTCTTGATCAAGGGCGGCCGCTAAACCGTTATTAACAATATCCAACGCTTTGGAAATTGACTTGCCTTTTTCAGCTCGGTTGCCAGCTTGCATGTGGATTCGCGCTGCGCGGATTGCCGCCTGAGCGCCATCAAATAGCATCACGATCAGTTGGTGAGGATCAGCTGACATGACACCACTTTCAACACCGACACGGGCATAAGCATTAGCGCCTCGTCCGTTAGCGGCGCCACCGCGAGTGTAGGTCATTAGTGGGCACTCCTTTATAGGGTGTAACAACAGCTAGGGCAAAAAGCCAGTCGTGCTGTTCATCATTCAAGGTTGAGCATATATGCTCAGCTATTAAATATATCGGCGAAGCCACAGCAGACTTTAATGCCTGATTACTTTTTAATTTAGCTGCTTGCCTGAATTCGGCGTCCTATGTAGAAACCGCCACTTCTCTGACAGGCTTGCCTAGTCGCTCAAAAACATCGCCACGCAAAACACTCCCTAAATTATCGCGCATTGGCGGCTCGGCTGCTTGGGCCAGCACCACCTCTGCTGGCGCCCCACTATCATCAAGGCGCAAAATCCAGGCAAGCTGATCACTAGAGAAAAGCGCTAACGACCCCACCGGCAGGACCTTGAAATGTTCGACATAACGCCTCATCCAATGGCGATCAAACTGATGCGGATGAGCCAGCAAGTGGCGGTAAATTTGCTGCGCCGTGCGGGCCGGGCGATCTGGGCGATCTCGCCGCATCGCCTCAACAACGTCAACCACTGCACTGGCTTTCGCCAACTCGTTAATATCATCCCCGGTGATTCCTGCCGGATAGCCACTACCATCAAGCCGCTCGTTGATCCCCCCAATGACCGCTTGCGCCACCGTAGCAGACAGCCATTGGCAGGTATGTAGCCGAGCCATCAAGAGGGAAACATGCTCACTTAATGCCTGCCGATGTGTCGCTTCAAAATTGGGCGCTTTGAACACGACCTGAGGAATAAGCGCCTTACCCAAATCATGCACCAGCCCGCTGGCAACGATCGCCTTGCGCACATCCCGCGGCATATTGGCTCCTACTAAATCCAGCAAATGGACTGCAACAGCAATCCCGTGCCTTACCAGCAGCGGCTCTAAAGACAAACAGCGGGAGGCAAACAGCAGTCCCTCTCGATCTTCTTCATGCAGCATCAGTAAGCGGTCCGCATTACGAGAGAGCTGCCTTGAATCAATATCACTGCCTTGCTGAAGCATGAGCAACTGTGCATCAAGATAAGCAGCTACCTTAACCAAACGCCTTGCCATCGGTGTGGCATAGCGGCGTATATCGCGCCGTCCTATGTGCTCAGTATCTGGAGTGCGTTTGCCCGGCTGCTCAAACAGAGGCGATGGCTGCCGCTCCTCCTGCACCTCCTTTTTATAGCGCGCCGCTTCACGCTCAATCTCGCAGACAAAATACCAAATCTGCCGTTCCTGCTCGGAAGTGCACCCTGCAAAGCGAAAGCCAACGCGTAGCATGTGCCGCTCGGGATCAGTTTTCTGATGGCGGGCAACGCCATTCACTTCAAAGTAAGTGCCGCTTGGAAAGGTAAACGCAAGTTTGAGCGAGTATTGCGTTTCAGCCAAAACACCGCTTGCTGTTAATGGCAACTCAAGCTGGCACCCATCCTGGGAGAGGTCACGGAGCTCCCCCTGGGCACTCTCACCACTCTCACCAACAACCAGTGCAGACACCACCATTCCCATGCGCAATTCAGCACGATATGACTCGCGTCGTTGCAGCACTTCGACCGAACTTGGGTAATTACTACAACAAAGAAAACGACCACCAGAACGACGGGTCTCCGTCAAAGATAACAGCGGTGTCCGCACCACTTTTCCCTGTGACTGACCCCGCAAAAAAAATTGCTCTCCCTGCTGTAAACGACTTAGCAGGTAGTCAACCGATGACAGATCCATTACCAGCGTTTCGCCCGCGTGCTGCTCCATCAAGACCACTGGCTCTGGACGCGCATCAGGAGTGGCCAAGCAGAGAGTCACCCCACCGCTCTCTATCATAGTATTCAGAAGAGAGCTGATTACCGATGGGCTAGTGACGCTCTCGTACTCATCTTGTTGGACTGCCATGCGTGCCTCGCTTTCCCCAGACGCGTTATACGTTAACGCTCATCACAAAGCAGCAGAGCATAACAGAAGCCTTTATCGAGCCGCATGTCCGCCATAGGACTCATAACACTTTTCTTTTCATCTATAGTAAAAGGATAAAGTTTGTGACAAACGCGCCGATAGATTGAAAAAGAGGCTCATCACCAGACGGTAAACGGCCTCAATGCCTTTACTCGGTTACGTTGCCTAGCCCCCCGGCGGGCTTATTTAATAGAGGAACGTTGTACATGAGCCCACTATCCATTGACTCAGCCACACCAGCAATAACAGCCGCTTTATCGCAGGAACGCTCTACGCGCCCCGCTATCGATCCCCTACCTCCAGTCACCCCAAGCGGCGATGAAGCAGCAGCAGATGGCAATAAGGCCACAAAAGAAGCGCTTGTTGAACCGATACAGCGCATTAACGATGTCATGCGTCCCCGTGGGTTGGAATTTGATATTAGCGAACAATCGGCTCGCATCATTACAAGGGTCATTGATCGAGAAACGGGTGACGTCATACGTCAAATACCAGCAGAAGAAGTGCTGCTACTGGCCGAGCGGCTAGAAGAACTGCAAGGAAAACTGATCTCTCTTAAAGCATAGAAACCAAGCGAACGCTGCGGGCGCCTTGAAAAGCGATAACGTACCAGCCTAAGCGTTCGCCTTCCCACTACCCACCCAGCTAGCCGCATAACTACTTTACGCCCCCTATACCTGCATATTCATCACATCACGATAGGCAGTTACTAGGCGGTTGCGCACTTGCATGCCCATTTGAAAGGCCACACTGGCTTTTTGCATATCTACCATCACATCGTTTAACTCAATGTTTGGCTCGCCTGCCTGAAACGCCATCGCCTTGGTACTAGCCGCTTGCTGCAACCGATTAATTCGCTGTATAGAGGACTGCAGCTCACTTCCAAAGCCACCTTGACCAACAGCGGTTGCCACATGCTCCCCTTTAATAGGCTGAGCCGCTTGTGCCGCTAGCCCCTGCATCTGTTGCAGCGCAGACTGTATAGAAGGTGAACTCATACTCAGGCCTCATTTTTGCGGAAAATCAATTAGTACAAAAAGCCTACCATTGGTAGGAGTAGCGTCATACGTACAAATGAGTATAAAAAGCCAAGCTTTTCGTTCATTTATGGTCGACACACCCCCGGATAATGGCGTTCATCACAATTCCGCTTCATTTTTTTAGCGGATAACCGCGATTGACGGATATAGCCTATGCCTTCTTTGGTGATGCGCCTGGGCCGACACCCGTTTTGCCTGCCCTTCTGGAGGGACGCATGAGCGAAACTGGTGCTACGGCAGGCCGTCAAAACAGCACGACACCAAACGCCTCTCGCAGTGGAGCGGCGGAAAACGAATCCAGCAACCCCTCTGCCTTGGCGCGCACCATGAAACAGCTGCGCGGCAATCCGTTAGTGGTTGTATTGATTGCGGCAGCGGCCTCTATCGCCGTTGTGGCTGCTTTATTTATGTGGGCTAGCAGCCCAGAGTACCGTGTGCTTTACAGCAACCTGAGCGAAGCGGATGGCGGACGAATTATTTCGGAGCTTGATAGCCGCGGCGTACCCTATCAGTTTAGCCAGGGGGGCCAGGCACTGCTGGTGCCCGGCGAGCAGGTGCATACACTTAGGCTCCAGTTAGCTGAGCAAGGCTTGCCCCGCGGTGGCAACCTTGGCCTAGAGCTTATGGAAACCCAAGCTTTTGGGATTAGCCAATTTGCTGAGCAGGTGAACTTTCAGCGTGGCCTGGAAGGCGAGCTTTCACGCTCTATCGAATCACTAGGCCCCGTCGAAAGTGTGCGCGTGCATCTATCGATGGCAAAGCCGTCCGTCTTTATCCGTGACCGCGAACCTGCCAAAGCCTCTGTGGTGTTGAATCTCTTGCCAGGTCGCGTCCTTGGCGAGGGGCAAGTTAGCGCCATTGTGCACATGGTATCCAGCAGTGTGCCTGAGCTTGCTGCTGAAGATGTGACGGTGGTTGATCAGAACGGCCGCCTACTCACTGCCAATAGCGCCCAGGGTAATGACCTGGATGGTACGCAGTTAGCATACATCAGCGAAGTGGAGCGCTCCTATCAGCAGCGTATTGAGAACATTCTTTCGCCCATTGTTGGCAGCAACAATGTTCGCGCCCAGGTAGCGGCACAGATCGATTTTTCACGCCGCGAGCAAACCTCCGAGCGTTACAGCCCAAACCAAGCGCCTAACGAATCAGCAGTCCGCAGCCGTCAGCTTAGCCTCTCTTACGATGGCGAAGATCCATTGGCCACCGGCATTCCTGGGGCGTTAAGCAATACTCCTCCCGGGGTAGCCCCCTCCCCCATCAACCAGCTAGACCCGGAAGAGGGTGATGTTGCGGACGATGCAGGTACCGAACCAGGCGCTTTGCGCAACCTGCGCCAAGAAGATGTCGTTAATTACGAAGTAGATCGTAGTATTGAGCATATTCAGCACCGCCTTGGCCAGATACAACGCCTCTCAGCGGCGGTTGTTGTTAACTTTCGCGACGTCACTAATGAAGAAGGTGAGGTTGAACAAGTCGCGCTCAGCGATGAAGAGATCGCCCAAATTGAGCGTTTGGTGCAACAAGCAATGGGGTTTTCGGATCTGCGCGGCGATCAAGTGGAAGTGGTTAACACCCCCTTCGCTGGCGATGATGATACCCGCGTCGAACCGGTCTGGTGGCAACATCCCGACAACCTAGCGATAGCTGCCAATTTGGGGCGCTACTTACTAGTTGCGCTAGCCGCATTGCTACTCTACCTGCTGATTTTGCGCCCATTAATCAAACGCTACACCCAGCCGCCCGTGATGGCCGCTGCTGTGCCTGGAAGCACGTTAAGCACCCGTGTTGGTAGCGACGAAGATGACCAGGAAAGCGAGGCTGAAGGCGAGGGCGATGATGAGGCCACCTATAGCAACAAGCCCAAGCGTCGTCGCAAAACGTCGCTTTACGAACACAATCTTAACGACCTGAGAGAAATGGCCCAAGAAGACCCCCGTATGGTCGCGATGATTATTCGCAGCTGGATGAACGCTAATGACTAGCATTGCTGAAATGGGTGGCGCGCGTAAAAGTGCCATTCTCCTGCTGGCACTGGATGAAGACAGCGCCGCCGAGGTCTTCAAGTTCCTCAGCGCCAGCGAAGTGCAAGAGATCAGTACCGAAATGGCACGGCTTCACCAAGTTTCGCATGAAGACATGAAAGCCGTGCTGGAAGCGTTCCACCGTGAAACCGAAGAGTTCGTGGCGCTGAACCTCAACTCGAGCGAGCACATTCGCTCGGTGCTGACCAAAGCGCTCGGCAGTGAGCGGGCTACCAGCCTCATCGAAGACATTCTCGAAACCACGGGCGAAAACTCAGGTATCGATGCCCTGAACCTGATGGAAGCGTCCATGGTCTCCGAGCTCATCCGCGACGAGCACCCGCAGATCATTGCCACCATTCTGGTACACCTGGACCGCCATCAGGCGGCCGATATTCTCGAGCTGTTCGAAGAGAAACTGCGCAACGATGTCGTCCTGCGGATTGCGACGTTCAGTGGCGTACAGCCGGCGGCTCTCCAAGAGCTCACCGAGGTACTCACCAGCATGCTCGACGGTCAAAACCTCAAGCGCAGCAAGATGGGCGGCGTAAGAACGGCAGCAGAGATCCTCAATTTGATGAACTCTGCTCAGGAAGAGGTGGCCATCGAAACCGTCCGCTCGCACAGCGAAGACCTTGCCCAGAAGATCATCGACGAGATGTTCCTATTCGAGAACCTACTCGACCTGGACAACCGCGCGATTCAGATGGTACTTCAGGAAGTGGAGACCAACTCGCTGGTGGTGGCGCTCAAAGGCGCTCAAGATGCCCTGGTGGACAAATTCCTACGCAACATGTCGCAGCGCGCCGCCGACTTGGTTCGCGAAGACATGGAGGCTCGCGGCCCTATCCGCATCTCGCAAGTGGAAACCGAGCAGAAAGCGATTCTACAAATTGTGCGGCGCTTAGCGGATTCCGGAGAGATCGTCCTGGCGGGCGGAGACGACGAGTATGTCTAATACTCATTCGCCTGAATTTGATCGCCACGGCGAGTGGCGACGCTGGCAAATGGATGAGCTGGTAACGCCTGCTAGTGATAAATCTCCACAAAATGCCTCAGGCCCCACGGCTCACCAGCGCAAAGTGGAAGCTGCCCAACGCGCCGCCGCAGAAGCAAGGGCACGCGAGGAAAAACAGCGGCAAGAGGTTTATGAGCAACTTCGCCAAGCAGCCGAAGAAGAAGGCTATCAAGCGGGCCTGAAACGCGGGCACGAAGAGGGCCTTACTAAAGGCCTGAGCGAGGGACGCGACCAAGCAGCCGAAGAGCTTAAAGAGCAAATTCGTCAAACGGTCGCACCGCTAGGATCATTGGCAAAGCAGTTTTCAGATGCCCTTGAGCGTCTTGATGACACAATCGCCCATGATCTTGCTGAACTTGCCCTGGCAACAGGCAAACAGCTAGCAGGAGACGCGCTAACTGAGCATCCTGAGCATATTTTGTCCATCGTTCGCGAGCTGCTGCATACCGAGCCACCGTTAGTCGGCAAACAGCGTTTATGGCTTAACCCAAACGACCACGACTTGGTTGAAGAGCATCTTGGTGGCGAGCTAGAGGCTGCTGGCTGGGTACTGCAACCCGACGATCAGTTGGCCCGTGGCGGCTGTCGCGTTACCAGTGCCCAAGGCGAACTGGACGCGACGTTTGAGAGCCGCTGGCAAAATATTAATGCACAACTGCGCAAACGACATAGCAACAACGCGACGCCGTCCGAGTAACGCGATGAATCACTCCACTTGCCCTCACCAACACCGCTGGCGTAAGACACTGCAGCGCACCAGCCAGCGTGTGAGCCGACTCCCCCACTACCGAACCAGTGGGCGGGTTGTGCGCGCGACAGGCATGGTGATTGAGGTGGTTGGCTTACGAGTGGCGGTAGGTAGCGCTTGCCACATTGAACTGCCAGGAGCAGATGGCCGGCTAAACGATAGCCACAAGCATGCAGAAGCTGAAGTCGTCGGCTTTTCCGGTGAAAAGCTGTTCTTAATGCCGCTAGAAGAAATCTCTGGCCTGATGCCAGGAGCACGGGTTACCCCTCTTGTTGATGGCAATGGCCACAGTGCCCGGCGCTTCCCAATAGGCGACGAGCTTTTAGGCCGCGTACTGGATGGTAATGGTAACCCGCTAGATGATCGTGAGGGTGTTGAGGATGCCCAGCGCACCACCTTGCAATCCAGGCCACTTAACCCGCTGTCCCGGGCGCCCATTGATGCTCAAATCGATGTCGGCATTCGTGCTATTAATGCCCTACTAAGCGTTGGCCGAGGCCAGCGCATGGGCCTATTTGCCGGCTCAGGCGTCGGTAAGTCAGTACTGTTAGGCATGATGGCACGCTATACCCAGGCCGATGTGATCGTCGTTGGCTTGATTGGTGAGCGTGGCCGTGAAGTACAGGACTTTATTGACAATATCTTGGGGCCAGAAGGGCGCCGACGCGCTGTTGTTGTCGCCGCGCCTGCAGATACCTCGCCGCTGCAACGCTTGCAAGGGGCCGCTTATGCCACACGTATCGCCGAAGGGTTTCGGGACTCTGGCCGCAACGTGCTGCTGATAATGGACTCCCTAACACGCTATGCCATGGCACAGCGAGAGATCGCGTTAGCTATTGGCGAACCCCCTGCCACTAAAGGGTATCCGCCCTCCGTCTTTGCCAAGCTACCCGGCTTGGTAGAGCGGGCGGGCAATGCTGAGCGAGGCGGTGGCTCCATTACCGCGTTCTACACCGTACTAACTGAAGGCGATGACCAGCAGGACCCGATCGCTGACTCCGCCAGGGCCATTTTGGATGGTCATATCGTCCTGTCGCGGACGCTGGCAGAAGCCGGGCACTATCCTGCTATTGATATAGAAGCCTCTATCAGCCGTGCAATGACCGCCATCGTGACGCAGGAGCAGCAGCAAAAAGCGCGTACCTTTAAACAGATTTTTTCACGCTATCAGCGTAACCGCGACCTGATCAGCGTAGGGGCCTACAGCCCAGGTCATGACCCGCGGCTGGATGAAGCGGTGAATCGCTTCCCAGCCTTAGAGCGGTTTCTTCAACAGAACATTGATGAGTGTGCAACGGTTGAGGAGTCCTACCAAGCCCTGCACACGGTAGTGGGAGGCTAAATGAGTCATAACCAGCTTGATATGCTGACGGACCTGGCCCGTGATGCTCGTGACCAAGCAGGAAAACTGCTGGCCCAAGAGCGTCAAACCCAACAGCAAACGGAAGCCCAGCTGCAGTCACTCAACCGCTACCGAGTAGAGTATGCGGAGCGTTTGCAGCACGCCATGCGTGACGGCATTGACCCCGCTACCATGTATAATTATCAGCAGTTCTTAGCCTCGTTGGATGCCGCCCTTGTGCGTGCTAGGCAAGCACTGACTGCACAGCAAAAACGCGTACAACAGAGCCAGCAGCATTGGCAACAAGAGCAGCGCAAGCTCTCTTCTTACGATACACTGGCCTCACGTAGGCTATTAGAAGAGCATCGCCGCCAAGCGCGTTACGAGCAAAAAGCAACCGATGACTTTGTCACTAGTCGTGTAGCTCGCCAACAGTCTGATAAACCACTTTAGCGCCGGGTCAGGAAGCCTATCCATGAATATTCAACTGTTACTTTCTGCGAACCCCAGCCAGGGCAGTGGCGCATCAGCCTCACAAGCGACGGAGGCTCAAGGCTTTCCCACTGGGCTATTCCGCCAAGCCATGCTGCAGGCGACAGACCCCCAACGCCCAATGGGCGCACTTTCTAACGCTCCATCCACCGGTGGAGAACAGGCGCTGCGTGATTTTACCTCGCTCCTAGAATCGCTGGGTATTGAGCTCAATCAAGAGGAGATTGCAGAGCTTTTTGCTCAGCTACAAACGGCTGAACAAGGCACCCCAGAACCGCTAATAGCATTAGCTGCAGCGGCGGCTACCGACAACACGTTAGACATGCCATCACCTGCTCTACAGGAAATTTCCAGTCGGCTGACATTAGTCGCTGCCTTTACTGATGACGCTGGCCTACCGTCCCCCACTACTACCCAAACAACGTCTGTCGCCGCTATCGCCGAACAGTTAGCGATTGGCAAAAAAGACGCGATAGCTCTCATCAATGCTTACCAACAGCTATCGGGTAGCACAGGACCTAATGGGTCTGCTCAGCGCCCTGAAACGCTCAGCCAGCAAATAGCAGCGCTTTCATTGGGTAATGCTGCTAATACAGATACGAGCACTCAGCAGACAACCTCAAATACGCTTGCCGCACCAACCATGCAAACAATGGCCACCAGTGTGCACGTCAGCAGTGAAGCCATGGCTAGCGCTCTGGCCTCTGGAGAAGCAGCAGCGCGCATTAGCGGCAGTAACGAGCTAGCATTTAACCTGCTGCCTAGCGCTAACGCCGCACCACAGCCTATTGCTGCAGCAACGGGAGCCTCACTGCCCTCCTCTATCGGCACCCCTGTCTCTCACCCCGCCTGGCCGTCACAGCTAGGTCAACAGCTCGTTCAGCTTATCCAGCGAGGGGGGGAGCAGCATGTTCAAATGAAACTACATCCTGCTGAGCTTGGGCCACTTTCTATCTCGTTAAAAATGACAGAACACGGCGCACAAGCTCAATTTTTATCCGCTCACGCTCAGGTTCGGCAAGTGATTGAACAAGCGATTCCTCAACTGCGTGAAGCACTGGCGGAACAAGGAATTTCACTAAGTGACACATCAGTGGGTGAGCAAGGCTTTTCTAATCAACAGGAAGCGTTTGCTCAGCACAGCACAGGCTCAAGCGCTGGTGGTGAAAGCGGGGTCACTAGCGTTGAGGGTGAAACCGGGACGCCTGTACCTGTGGGTTCCTCCATCGCACTCGATGGACGTGTGGACCTTTATGCTTAAAGCATAGCCACGCTATAAGTATGGTTTAATTGTGAGCACCGTGTTAACTAGCTAAACCAAAAGATAGGCTCTCCAAGAGAGCCTGTTCGTTTCTTCATTATCACCCGCGTTAGGCATAATGCTTGGCTAGCGTCATGTGCGAACATCATGGGAACAACGATGGCAGAATCAAGCGGCGGATCTAAAAAACTGCTCTGGGTAATGATCATTCTCGTACTGCTTTCCTCTGCAGGGGCAGCAGCGGCTATTTATCTAGTGCTGGATCAGCGCAACAGCAGCGACAGTGGCGAAGCTCAACAGCAAACGGTCGAGCTTACCCCCCCTGTGTTTACACGCATTGAGCCACTCACTGTTAATTTAGCTGATGACCGCTATGGTTCACGCCTGCTCTATACGGGTATTACGCTGCGAGTGGGTAACGAACAGAGTAAAACAATTATCGAAGAGCATATGCCGCAAGTGCGCAGCCGCTTACTAATTCTGTTATCGGGCAAACAAGCCAACGAACTCACCTCGACAGAGGGGAAAGAGGAGCTGGCTCAGGCAATTATTAGTCGTTTGAACGTACCCCTCACCGAAAATCAGCCCCCCCTAGATCTAAGGGAAGTGCTGTTTACCGAATTTATTGTGCAATAACCTCGGGAACTGGAGCCGTTCATGTCACAGGACGATCTACTGTCCCAGGAAGAAATTGACGCCTTACTAAAGGGTGTCAGTGGAGACGAAGAGCCCTCTCCGGCGTCGTCCAAGTCTCAGGACGAAACAAAAATTCGCCCGTATGACCCGTCGACTCAACATCGGGTCATACGCGAACGTCTGCATGCGCTTGATTTTATTAACGAGCGTTTTGCTCGTTATTTCCGCAACGGGCTATTTAACCTAATTCGTCGCAGCTCAGACATCACTGTCGAGTCCGTGCGCTATCAAAGCTTTAGCGACTTCTCACGTAACGTTCCGGTGCCGACCAACCTCAACATCGTGTCGATGAAGCCGATGCGGGGCTCTGCATTGGTGGTATTTCCACCAAATCTCGTGTTTATGGTAGTAGACAACCTGTTCGGTGGAGACGGGCGATTCGTTACGAAATCAGATGGGCGCGAATTTACCAATACCGAACAACGTATTATCCAGCGCCTGCTCAATCTTGCGATTGATGCCTATCAAGAAGCTTGGAAGGTAGTATACCCGATAGATGTCCACTTCCTACGCTCCGAAGTCCAGTCTAAATTCGCCAATATTACTAATTCACCTAATGAGATTGTGGTCAATACCAAGTTCAATATTGAGGTAGGCAACCTATCCAGTAGCTTTCAGATTTGCATGCCCTACGCAATGATTGAGCCGCTGCGCGATCTATTGGTTAACCCGATTAACGATAGCAATCATGACAGTGATGGCTCTTGGTCACGTCGCATGGCCAGCGAGCTGCGCCAATCTGAAGTTGAGTTGGTCGCTGACTTTGCGCAGATTCCGAGTCGAATTGCTCACGTCATGGGGCTAAAAAAGGGGGATGTTCTGCCGATGGACATTCCCAGTACGATCACCGCCAGCGTTGACGGCGTCCCTGTGATGGAGTGTGAATACGGCAGTCAACGCCAGCAGCGCGCCCTGCGTGTTGTGCGTATGATCGACCATGCTGCTATGAATAACGTATCGTCCAAGGACTTTATTAAAGGTTCAACGCGACAGAAAGCCAAGGAACCCAAAGCATGACTGACCCTAATAAACCCGATCAAAAAGTCTCTGATGACGATTGGGCGGAAGCCATGTCTGAGCAAGAAGAGCCGTCGTCTAGTGCTGATGCCGCAAGCGATGATGATGACCCCTGGGCAGCTGCCATGGCAGAGCAGGAGGCTGCAGAGCAGGCCGATACGGAAGATGAGCCTGAATCAGAGGCACCTCAAGCCAAGCCAGCCAGCGACGATGTATTTCGCCCGCTGAGCGCAGAAAAAAGTGCGACTCCCTCCCGTGATCTTGAGATGATCATGGATATTCCGGTTAAGCTTACCGTTGAGTTAGGGCGCACCAAACTGACGATTAAGCAACTATTAGAGCTCGCTCAAGGATCTGTCATTGAGCTGGAGGGGTTAGCGGGTGAGCCAATGGATATCCTGATCAATGGCTACCTAATTGCTCAGGGGGAAGTAGTAGTTATCGAAGATAAATACGGTATCCGTATTACTGAGATTATTACACCATCCGAGCGCATTCATAAACTAAACCGATGAGTGTTGCGACCTCTAGTGCGCAAGCCCCCCTTGAGGCATTAAGTGGCGGTGATGCATTAATCGGCATGGCGGCATTAGGCAAAACAGCCGCCGCACTAGCGTTGGTGATTGCCATTATTTTGCTGTGTACATCGCTGCTCAAACGCTGGCAGCATCATCGCTATGACCATGGTGCACGTTTACGCATCGTAGGTACCACCGCAGTAGGCAATCGCGAGCGAATTGTGGTTGTCGAAATTGAAGACACATGGCTCGTTCTGGGCGTTAGTGGTGGCCGCATAAGTAAACTACACGAACGTCCAGCGCCTACTGATCGTACATCATCCACTCCCCCCCGTCCGCCGACCCGCTTCTCACAGCGTTTAGCTAACGCTATAGCTAATAGTCGCGGCAAGGGCGACAGTACTTCCTCAGACTCTCAGCATACCTCATGAAATACGCTCAGCATTTTGCCTGGCTCTATTCGCGTCACTGGTGGCTGATGAGTATTCTCATCATCGGCTGCCTCGTGGCTTTTCCTAGCCACGCCCAGCAACTACCGGGGTTAGTCTCGCAACCAACGGAAGGTGGTGGTCAGCAGTGGTCTCTCTCTCTACAAACACTGCTGTTCTTAAGCTCGTTGGCGTTCTTGCCAGCAATGCTGCTGATGATGACCAGCTTTACCCGCATCATCATTGTACTCAGCCTGCTAAGGACAGCGATGGGTACTCAGGCTACGCCGCCTAACCAGGTACTGCTGGGGATCGCGCTCTTTTTAACGTTTTTTATTATGTCGCCAGTACTTAACCAGGTATATGACACCGCCTGGGTGCCGTTGACGGATGAGGTGATCAATTTTGAAGAGTTCCTGCTTCGCGCGCAGCTACCTTTCCGAGAGTTTATGCTGGCTCAAACACGGGAGCCAGACCTGGCCCTATTTGTTCGTTTAGCTGATGTGGGCCCCTTGCAAGGGCCAGAAGAACTACCAATGCGCGTCTTGCTACCTGCCTTTGTCACCAGCGAGCTCAAGACGGCCTTTCAAATTGGCTTTACCATCTTTATCCCTTTTTTGATCATTGACCTTGTAGTGGCCAGTACGCTAATGGCGTTGGGGATGATGATGGTTCCACCGATCACTATTTCGCTGCCATTTAAGCTCATGCTTTTTGTATTGGTTGACGGCTGGCAGCTCATTATTGGTTCGTTGGCAGAGAGCTTTTATATGATTTAACGTCGCGGGGCGACGAGGAGCGTAATCATGACACCCGAGATGGTGATGAGCGTCGCTTATCAGGGTATGCGCGTGACACTTTTTCTAGCTGGTCCTATGCTGTTAGCAGCACTATTTACAGGTCTGATTATTAGCCTGTTCCAGGCCGCTACCCAAATAAACGAGATGACGCTGACATTTATCCCGAAAATCTTAGCGGTGTTTGCCGTTCTGGTACTAGCGGGCCCCTGGCTCATCGGCTTAATTACCGACTTCACGACGCGGCTATTTACCAACATACCCGCAATGGTGATGTAGCCTGTGGTTGAAGTAACATTTGCCCAGCTTCAGGGGTGGCTGGTGGCCTTTTTTTGGCCCTTTGTGCGTATTACGGCCTTTATGACAGCGACGCCTTTATGGGGCCACTCCAGCGTTCCCAATCAAGCTAAAGTAGCGCTTGCCGCAGTGATCGCCGTCGTCATTGCTCCCGTTCTCCCACCGATGCCCAGTGTACCGCTCATGTCTTGGGCAGGTCTGGGCATCATCATTGAGCAAATGCTGATCGGTATTGCGATTGGGCTGGTGATGCACATTATGTTTGCCGTTGTCCAAGCGGCCGGTGAGTTTATCGGCCTTCAGATGGGGCTCGCCTTTGCGAGCTTCTTTGACATGTCTAGTGGCACCAACATTATGGTGCTATCACGCATTCTCTATATGGTCACCCTGCTCATGTTTCTCGCCTTTAATGGCCACCTGATGGTGTTAGAAACACTAGTGATGAGCTTTGAAACACTTCCAATTGGAATTGGCAGCCTTAATCCTAATGCGTTTGAACTACTGGCACGCTACGCAGGTACTATCTTTGCTTCCGGTATGCTGCTCGCTTTGCCTCTGGTAGCCTCGTTGCTCATTATTAATCTGTCGCTAGGCATCCTAAACCGTTCAGCACCGCAGCTAACCGTGTTTAATATTGGCTTTCCCACCTCGCTCACCGTTGGCATAGTGTTGCTCATGGTGCTAATGAGCGATATCGGCAGCTTTCTTCAGCAGCTGTTTAGCCAGGGAATTAGCTTTACGCAAAGCCTGATTGAGACCATGGCGCCCTTAAATTAATGCCCCGGCACATGGCCAGGGCATAACAAAAGAGTGACTGCTCGCTAAGACATTACATAAAGTCAAATAGCGACATCCCCTTAATATCCACAAACGCTTTTTGAGAAGCCTGCAGACCAATTTGGCGCAGGCTGTACTCGGAAATCGCCGAGGCGTAATCGAGATCAACCAAGTCCGACAGCGTCTGCTCGTAGTTCAACATCCGATTGCCGCCAACGGCGTCAATCACATCCAGCTCGTTCAGGCGCGCACCTGCTGAGGCACGGACAGTCAGCACGTTGTCTAGCGAATTGTCCAAATTACGCATGGCAGTGTTCAGCGTATTACGAAAATCGGCCTTGACACGATCATCTTCAATGGGCGTTTCGAGTACGCGGATAGCCTCTTCCATGGTGTTAAACAGGTCGGCGTTATGATCCTTACTGCCGGCCTTCTGCACGGCGATGGTATCCCCGCTGACAGGCTCGCCCTCGAGGGTAATATTCATGCCACCAAAGGAGATAGTCTGACCGTCTTCGCCATTACCAGTGTAAGCCTGATCGGTGATGACATCGTTGCCGGTATCCAAATTTTTAACAGTAAAGGTCGGCACCGGAGGCGTGCTAGTATCTTCGCCAAAAGTGATTTCAAAGTTATCGCCATAGCCCGCCGCGTTGACATCAGCAACACTGGGCCCCTTGAACGTCACATTGCCGCCGTTACCGGTGTTTAGCTCAATATCTACGGGCGGCGTTTTGGCAATATAACCTGCGCCGCTAGGCACGCTTTGGAAAATAGACTTACCGTTTTCCGTAACGGGCATTAATCGCGAGGCATCTACACGCTGCTCACGGGCGTTACTGTCACCCTTATACTGCACATTACTATCGGCATCTTTAACGAAGGGCGGCGCGTTGTCTGCGTAGCCACCAAACAGATAGCGGCCGTTGCCATCGGTGGCATTGGCCTGGCCGATCATCGTTTCATAAACGCCCTTGAGTTCACTGGCAATGGATTCACGGTCCACATCGCTCAGCGTATCGCTGGAGGCTTGTATGAGCAGCGTCTTAGCGCTAGTCACCGCATCGCTAACACTGTTTAGTATGCTTTCGGTTTGCGCAAGTGAGTTACGGGCAGACACCCGCGCATCTGTATACTGCTGCGTTACTGCTTTGGATTGATCAACTCCCACCGCGCGCGAGGCCGCTTGCGGATCATCCGAGGGATTAACCACTCGCCGGCCGCTGGCAATTTGCTGGCTAACTTTTAAAAAATCACCCTGCTGACGGTTAAGAGACGCGGTGCTCTGCTCGAACATAGTGACGGTGCTAATTCGCATGTCGCGGTACTCCTAAACGTTAGCTGCGCAGGCCAAGAATCGTATCGAAAATGTTAGAAGCCGTATCAATCACACGAGCATTCGCTTGGTAAAACTGCTGGAAGCGAATTAAGTTAGCCGCCTCTTCATCGAGATTAACGCCAGACTCCGACTGCTGCACAGCACGAAGCTGATCGGTCAGTCCCTGGCGCGCATCTAAGTTCACCTGGGTAATATTAGTGCGGTTACCCACATCGCTTACCATCGCGCCATAAGCACCGCTGAGGGATGCCTTGCCCCCCACAATCGATTCAGCTTGAAGGTTTTGTAGCGCTAGGGCATTGCGGTTATCGCCAGATCCTGGAACGTCTTGTTCCAGGGTCAGCGATGTCTCGTCGCTATGAGGTAACTCACCAATTATAAACTCTAAGCCATCAAACTGAACTTTGTCAGCAGATACTACAGCTTGAGTCGATCCATCGGGTAACTCTAAACTTCCTGCCTCTGAAATTATCAGAGTAGAATCGTCAATAGTGCCAATAGTAAAACTAACCCCACCGAAAGTTATGACATCATTTTCAGCAACCGTTTGAATAATGCCATCAGGTCGCGTTAGCTCTCCAGCCGCTGAAAGCGTAAAGCTGTAGGAAGATGTATCTGAGAAAGCCGAACTATCACGGCTTATATCACTAACTGACATATCTCCAGATTGTTGATATGAAGGAGAAAGTTTGAACTCATAGCTCGCGGCATCGCTAAAAGCTCCATCCAGCGCTTTCACACCGGAAACACTCATATCGCCAGAACTGCTAAATAAACTACCCGCCGCAATCTTATCCAAATCACCAATATTCGCTTTCATGCCTTCACCGGCTCGACGAACGGGCTGAATCTCAAAGCGGTCACCATTCGCCGGGGTGCCGTCAAATGTCATCGTAACGCCACCAAACTTCAACTCGTTTTCATCAGCCCAAGCGTCTTCATCGAAATCAACCACTTGACCATTATCATTGCGTGTTACGACAGGCTCACCAGGGGTACCCTCAAAGCGCACGGTATAGTCGGTAGCCCGTAACTGATCGATGTTCGCCTCATCAAATTCAATAGACGCTACTTCTGCACTATTGTTGGTATTGCTGTACGCTTCGGGTGAGCGAACGGTGAAAAAATTTTCACCCTGCTCACCGTTAAGATCCACGCCCTGCTTATGCTGTTCGTTAAACGCCACCGAAAGTGAAACCGCCATCTGGCCGATTTGGTTCTGCGTTTTATCGAGAGTTTCTGACCGGAAGGACATTAACCCACCTAACGCACCGCCTGAGATTACGTTTTCATTCAGTGCCGATAGATTGCCTCCACCGTCTCTGTAACCTACTACGATACGTTGAGGATCATTAGGAGACTCGACAGCCTCTAACTTGAAAGAGTCCGTCCCTGTGACCAGCGGCTGGCCATTGGGTAAGCTGATGTTATAGGTTTTACCATCTTGAATATTAAGACGGAGATCCATCCGCTCATTCAGTTCAGAGACGAGGTTATCCCGTTGGTTCAGCAAGCTATTAGGCGCTTCGCCAGTGCGCGCACGCGCCAGCGCTATTTCTCGGTTTAAGCCCGCTATCTGCTCTGTGGTGTTATTAACTTGGGTAATTTCGTCTTTAATCTGATTATTGATGTTGCTCTGCATATCCTGCAGATAGCCATCAAACGAGCGGAACTGGGCGCTTAATGTATTCGCCGTGCCCAGTACGCCCTGGCGGGCAGCTGGGTCTGAAGGGGCACTTGCCAAGTCTTCTAATGAAGAAAAAAAGTTCTGCATTAATGGCGCAAGACCGGCTTCACGGTCCGCCAGCAGGTTGTCGATTTGCGATACCTGATTGTAGTAAGTGCTTAACGCGCTTGACTGGGTTTTTGCGCTGTTGAGCTGGGTGGCCACGTACTGGTTGAACTGGCGCTCAATATCATTGACCTGAACACCACCCGTTGACGCGAAACCTTCGCCCAGTTTAGTAATTTCCCGATTATAGCCAGGCGTATATACGTTACTGATATTATTACTGGTTGTGTTCAGGGCGCTTTGTGCAGCATTGAGACCGCTTAGTCCTACTGAAAACATGCTCATGATTCACTTCCTTAGGCCGATAATTTCTTATCGGCAACGAGCAGAAAAACTTGAGTGCCTAATGGCGTTAACGCGCATCTGCCAACAGATGACGCCCTGAGCTCAACGGCCCCATGGTGTTCATGATAGCCACTAGCTTGTCCGCATAGAGGGGGTCTGTTGCATAGCCGCCCTGCTGTAGTTCGCGAGCCGCTTGCTCGGCATTAGCTGCTTGCACCACACCGGCATAGCGAGGGTTATTGCCGATCAGGTTTGCATAGTCGGTAAACGCGTGCTCAAACGAGTCATAAACGCGGAAAGTATCCACGACCTGAGTACGTTGACCATTAATATACTCATGAGTAACCACATCGGTGGTCTTACCCTGCCAGTGGCTGCCTGCCTTGATACCAAATAAGTTATGGCTGTTACTGCCTTGGCGAGTCGCAATTTCATGGCGCCCCCAGCCTGTTTCCAGCGCTGCTTGTGCCAAAATCAATTCCGCAGGTACGCCACTCGCCTGGCTTGCCGCCTGTGCAGGTGCGGAGAGCTGTGTCAGAAACTGCTGAACATGATCGGGCGCATTGGAGAAAACAGGTACGTCAGCGCCTGGCGCAGCGGTTGCTTTAGTATGTGCTTCGGTACTGGCCCCCACCGCACTCTGTCTGATGGCCTCTAGCTCAGACAGGAAGCGACCGTCGGTTTCACTCTGCCCTTGAGGCTGTAAAGCGCCATCCAACACGCGCGGTGTGCCACGGGGAATACCCGCAATCAGCGCCTGTAGCTCCTGATCCGCACTGCTCGCCGCACTACCAACGGCTCCTTGGCGTTGTAGCTGTTCCACCAGCATGTCCGCTAACCCCATCCCTTTAGATGAGACCACCTGCGACCACTGCTGATCCAGCATTTGCTGATAGGTATCCGTTGTCGTGCTGTTGAACAAATCAGAGGATGGCACCGCATCACGCATGCTTTTCATCATCATCTGCACGAACAGGGCTTCAAACTGCTGAGCAGCCCCTTGTACCCCGGCTTCCGGGTCGATTCGCGCATTGTGCTGAAGTCGCTGAAAGCCGTTCATATCAAGCGCAAACTGACTGGACATATCGTTCATGCTCATCAGATAACCTCCAGTTCAGCTCGCAGCGAACCAGAGGCTTTTAGCGCTTCTAAAATCGACATTAAATCTTGAGGGGTCGCCCCCAGCGCGTTCAGTGCGTTCACCACCTCGTTAAGCTGCGCGCCTTCAACAATCTGAAGAAAGGCTTCTTGCTGCTCAATTTCTATATCCGTATCAGGCACAACGACCGTCTCACCTTCGCCAAAGGGTGCTGGCTGGCTAACCCCAAACTGCGTATCAATCATAATGGATAGATTGCCATGAGCAACGGCAGCCTGGCGCAACGTGACCGCGCTATTCATCACCACAGAGCCCGTACGCGCATTAAGCACCACACGTGCCGGCGCATCCATCGGGGTGACGCGTACATTTTCAACGCGTGCCATAAAATTGACCCGGGCATTTTCATCCATAGGGCCGTCCAACGCGATCACACGCCCATTGCGCGCATAGGCAACGGTTTGGCCGAACTCGTTATTAATCGCCGTCACCACACGCTGAGCAGTACCAAAATCAGAATCGTTAAGCTGCAGCTCTAGAACGCCGCCATTGCCGCCTAAATTAAGCGGCACTTCACGCTCCACCAGTGCGCCATTAGGAATACGTCCAGAGGCCTGCTGGTTCACCTGAACACTGCTCCCACCCGCTTGTGCCCCCGCGCCACCGACCAGCATATTGCCTTGAGCAATGGCGTATGTATCGCCATCAGCCCCTTTCAAGGGCGTCATCAACAGCGTGCCACCGCGAAGGCTACGAGCATTTGCAATAGACGAAACGACTATGTCCAAGCGCTGGCCCGGACGGGAGAACGGTGGTAAGTCAGCCGTCACCATCACCGCAGCCACGTTACGCAGCTGCAGGTTGGTGCCGGGCGGTACAGTGACACCAAGCTGCGACAACATATTGGTCAAACTTTGGCTAGTAAATGGCGCCTGCGTGGTTTGATCGCCCGTGCTATCAAGGCCCACCACCAAACCGTAGCCCACCAGCTGGTTGTCTCGAACGCCTGCAAACCCGGCTAACTCACGCACCCGCTCTGACGCAGAGACCGAGGTAACCGCACAGAGCAACAGTAGCGTTATTAACCGCAGCCCCCTCCGCCTGAATGTCTGTTGATTGCTTTGCTGCATAGCCATTTTAAGCCTCTATTTGTCGGGCCTTGAACGCGCCTAGAATGGCGACACATTGATAAAGAAACGCTGCAACCAGCCCATATGTTGCGCCTCATTGATATAGCCGTCTCCCACATACTCTATGCGGGCATCGGCTACCTGAGTGGAAGGCACGGTATTTTGTGCGGTAATGGTGCGCGGGTTCACCACACCAGAGAAACGGATAAATTCAGTTCCCTGATTAATCGCGATTTGCTTTTCACCACGCACGCGCAAGTTACCATTATTCATCACTTCCAAAACAGAGACCGTAATCGTACCGGTAAATGTATTATTCGCTTGAGAGCCACCACCGCCCGCAAAGTCGCTCTCTCCCGACACATCAAAGCCGTACTCCGCCAGAGTGTCTAGCACATCCGGCAGTTGCGCCAATTCAAGACCTGCGCTGCCAGAACGGTTCGCATTCGATTGAGCGTTTTTACTCGCGCTCACCTCTTCGTCCAGCACAATGGTTAAAATATCACCGATAGCGCGGGGGCGGCGATCTTCAAACAGTGGCTGATAACCGCGGCGAACTTGATAAATCGAGCCATTGGCGACCGGTGGAGGCCGATCTACAATGGTAATTTGCTCTTGCTCTCCCACCACAGAAGCACGGGGAATTTGTGCGCATCCTGCAATAAGCACAATAAAAAACGCTAAACCAATTAACGTTATCCTGCGAGAAATAGCGTGCAGTTCCAGCATGGTACGCCCTGTGAAAAAAGCCCTATGAGTTAGCAATGTTAGAGCTGACTTAGGCGCGCCAACATTTCATCGCTGGTAGATACTGCCTTACTATTAATTTCATAAGCACGCTGGGTCTGAATCATATTGACCATTTCTTCAACGACGTTAACGTTGGACGTTTCTACATATCCCTGAAACAACCGGCCAGCGCCGTTATTGCCAGGAACATTTTGGTTAGGAGCACCCGATGCGCCTGTTTCCAGGTACAAGTTCCCTCCAATACTTTCCAGACCAGCGGGATTAATAAACGAAGCGACGTTGATTTGGCCAATATCCGCATCCTGGGCAATACCTGGCTGACGCACACTCACCGTGCCATCTTCACCAATCGTCACCGACAACGCGTTTTCTGGAATAAAAATAGCGGGTTCTAGCGGGTAGCCATTAGCGGTCACCATCTGACCGTTCTCATTTAGCTGAAAGCTACCGTCTCGGGTATAGCCAACCGTGCCGTCAGGCAGCAGTACTTGGAAAAAGCCTTCGCCATTAATCGCTAGGTCACGAGAGTTACTGGTTTCTTCCAACCCACCCTGGGTATGCAGACGCTCAGTCGCAACGGCTCGTACCCCTGTGCCAATTTGCATACCGGAAGGAAGCCTGTCCTGAATATTGTTCTGTGCGCCGGGTTGGCGCATATTTTGGTAAAGCAGGTCTTCAAACACCGGCCGCGAGCGCTTAAACCCGTTAGTACTAACGTTGGCCAAGTTATTCGAAATAACATCGAGTTTGGTTTGCTGAGACTCAAGCCCCGTCTTAGCGGTCCACAAGGACGAAATCATATTCGTGTTCCCTTAACTGAGAGGCGTTAATCAGCCTTGAATCGATAGAATACTGTTAGCCCGCTGAGCATTTTCATCGGCGGTGCTGAGCATTTTCATTTGCATGTCATAACGGCGCGCCACGTCAATCATCGACACCATGGCATCCACAGCGCTGACATTACTGCCCTCTAGCGCACCACTGACGATCCGCGCTTCGTCATCTGCCTGCAGTACCCCAGGCGCCCCCCCTTCATTAACAGGTGCACGAAAGAGGCCATCATCGCCGCGTGTTAGCCCTTGCTCATCCGGCGTTACTAGCTTAATACGGCCAACATCAACCAGCGCCTCTGGCCCTTCGCCTTGGGGAATCGCACTAATCGTGCCATCGGCACCAATCGATATTTGCGCCCCTTGCGGCAGGGCAATGGGGCCACCGTCGCCCATCACCGGCCGGCCTACGCTTAGCAGTACGCCGTCGTTGTCTAACTGTAAGTCGCCGCGTCGGGTATAGGTCTCGGTGCCGTCATCGGCTAATACCGCCATCCAGGCATTATCCTGCATGGCGATATCAAGCGTACGTCCGGTACGCTCAATAGGGCCTTGTGAGAAATCGGTGCCGGGTGTCGTCGTCACCGCCGATACGCGGGTTGCCAGAGCGCCATCCCCCAACACCGGCACCGAGCGCGCTGCCTGCAGCTGGGCACGAAAGCCTGCGGTGGACACATTCGACAGGTTCTGGCTAACCACGGACTGCTGATCCATCGTGTGTTTCGCGCCGCTCATAGCGGTATATAGCATTCGATCCACGGTACTCACTCCTTACTACCAATATGACCAATCATTAAAGATTAATAATGGTCTGCAGGAGCTCGTCCTGAGTACTGATGGTTTGCGAGTTGGCTTGATAAGCACGCTGTGAAACGATCATATCCACCAGCTCACGGGCTAAATCGACATTAGACGTTTCAATGGCGCTAGACTCAATCAGGCCCCGCTGGCCGGTTCCCGGGGCGCCTACTAATTCTTGACCTGAGGCCCCAGTAGCTGTCCATAGATTGTCACCCACAGGACTGAGCCCTTCGGGGTTACGAAAGCTTACCATTGCGATTTGGCCTGCAGCGCGCGACTCTTCGTTGGAGTAGTTACGCATCACTGTGCCATCATCTTCTATGGTGATACCAACTAAAGCACCTGCGGTATAGCCATCCTGGGTGAGATTATTAACTGTTGAACTATTAGCATTTTGTGAAGATTGATTGTTAATAGAAAAATCAAATTGAAGTGGCTCAAACAAACCGGTAGTAGGATTAAACTCACCAGTAGCGAATGATACTAGATTTTCGCCATCTACTTCTGTTACTAGATCATTGGCATCATCTAAATTTAGGCCTGTAAAGCGACCGCTCGTATCGAAAGACAAGCTGCCTAAATCTCCCTCGTATGTACCAGCACTATCAGGCCCGCCAGTCATGCGCACATGAACTTTCCAATTATTACTGGAAACAACATTATCACCATCTACTTCAACATCTCCTCCGGCATCGAAAGACGGTTGGCGTTGAAAGTATAAACTTACGTTCCTAGCATTACCCTGAGAATCATAGATAGTTGCATTTGTCGAATAACTATAAGTAGTTGGATCTCCTGCATCTATAGCTACAGTATCAAAACCTGTAGCGGGTGCTGCTTGAGGCGTGACAATAGGAGGCTCATTAGAATCTAGATTCAGTGAAACATCCAAGTTTTCAGTAGCGCTTGCGGCTAAGCCCTCAGCATCTACGTTAAGTGCTGTCACATCGCCACCTGGCTGCACATTACCATTTGCATCGGCTGCGTAGCCCATGATTTGCGCACCTTGCGCATTCACCAAGCGGCCATCTGCCGTCATGGTGAGCTGGCCATTGCGCGAATAACCTACTTCACCGTTAGGCTGCTGAAAGCGGAAAAAGCCTTCACCGGCAATGGCTAAGTCCATATTGCGGTTAGTTGACTCAATGTTGCCTTGGCTAAAATTTTGCAATACAGCGGATGTGCGTGTACCTAAGCCAATACGCGACTGCGCAAATACATCGGCGAACTGAACACTAGAACTCTTAAAGCCCACCGTTTGCGAGTTAGCGATATTGTTACCTACAGCGCCTAATTTCTGCTGCTGTGCGTTTAGACCACTGAGTGCTTGTGAAAAACTCATGCTATTCCCCTGAATTTAGTCATGTAATGCGTTGTACAACTGCTTAGCGCAACGCCATCAAAGAATTTGTTTCACTTGGTCGAGTGTCACCTGACCATATATGGCGCCTAAATCCAGGCGCACTTCTTGACCTTTCTCTTGCGGCGTCACGCCTTGTACCAGGGCATAGTTCAGCGGCTGAGCGCTTATATCATTACCTTCTGCATCTTTGGCGGCATAGCTAACGCGGTAGTCGCCAGCGGGTAGCGCTTCGCCGTCGTTAGTTTTGCCATCCCATTGAAAAGACTCAACGCCCGCTTTTACTCCGCTCACTTCGTTTCGGTAAACCACTTCTCCAGCACGACTGTGGATAACGATTTCGACGCTCTCAGCCGGCTTTTCAAGCTCAATACCAAATGGCGTAGCGAAGCTATTCTCTTCATCATCAATATTGACTTTAACGTTGTTGCCCGGCACGAGCACGGCGTTACCAATTAAGCCGGATGCCTGAATCATCTGAGAGGCGTTCATCTGTTCGGTAATGCCGCTGAGCGTATCGTTGAGCTGCTCAATCCCGCTTACTGTATTAATTTGTGCCAACTGCGAGGTCATTTCCGCATTTTCCATCGGATTCAGCGGATCCTGGTTTTCAAGCTGCGTAATAAGCAGTGTCATGAAACTATTCCGCAGCTCGTCAGACTGGCTTTGATTCAGCTGTGCGCCGCCTCGACTACCATTGATGTTGCTTAATGTAGAGGTATCAATACCGTTCATCATGGCTTAGCCCTCTCCCAGCGAGAGTGTTTTCATCATCATTTGCTTGGTTGTGTTGAACACTTCAACATTAGCTTGGTAGGAGCGGGAGGCCGAAATCATGTTGACCATTTCATGCACTGGCTCCACGTTGGGCTTTGCAACGTAGCCCTCTTCGTCAGCGGCAGGGTGATTGGGCATGTACTCCATCCGTAGCGGAGAGTCGTCTTCCACCACCTCAGTGACCCGCACTCCGCCCACGCCATAACGGTTATTCTGGGCCTGAGTTTCGAACATGACCTGTTTAGCGCGGTAGGTTTCTCCATCGGGCCCTGCCACACTATCGGCATTCGCCATGTTGCTCGCCGTGACGTTCATCCGCTGGGCTTGGGCGCTCATGGCGGAACCGGCAATCTCGAACGCTGAAAACATCGACATCGCTTATTTTTCTCCTATTACTAGGTTATTCAGGTTGCATCGCATTTTTCAGGCCCTGAATACGATGGTTCATCATGGTGAGCGCCGCCTGGTAGCGCACAGCGTTATCCGCGAACTGGGTTCGCTCACGGTCCATGTCAACGGTGTTGCCATCGAGACTTGGCTGGTCAGGAATTCGATACAGCAAATCTGCACTTCCTGCGCCTTGCCAGGCAGGCCCCTCACCCGCCAAATGGCGATCGGAGGTACGCGCCAATGCCAAGCCACCGTTCTGCTGCTGGGCCTGGCTGCCGTCCACGGCTTTCTTCAGCTCGCTGGCAAAGTCGATGTCCCGCGCCTTATAGTTAGGCGTGTCGGCATTGGCAATGTTAGCGGCTAGCACTTGGTGACGTGCTTGGCGCAGGCCCAGCGCCTGCTGGTGGAAGTTAAAGGCAGATTCAAGCTGATCAATCATGCCGACCCTCGCTCGCTGAGAGGCAGAAATAAACCGGAAATTGTTGATGATGAATAATATGCTCCACTCTTTCACCTTAAAGCATGGAACAGCTACCGTTTACACCAGTATTTCCCATGATGCGTAGGATACTTTTGCATTACACTCCCATGCTGATGTTTACCATCTGATTTTCTATACTGGGCGACTTTACCCATGCGCTATTTGCTGCACGTTGTTGCACGCCACTCAGCAGTTAAGTCATTGTTATTACTGCTATGTATTGGCCTATCCCAACCCTCCTGGGCAGAAACAAGCGATCAGTCACTTGTTGAAAGCGTTCAGCAATTTCTCTATCAAGAAGCACAGGCCCTGGGACAAGAGGCAGTCATCAATATCGCACCGCCATCCCCCCATTTACCCACCTGCATACAGCCAACGCCCTTTCTGACTAACCCTAACCAAGCTCCTATTGGGCGTGTTTCTGTAGGCGTTAGGTGTGGAGCTGATGGGCGTCAAGTACGCTACCTGCAGGCAGAAGTAGATGTCATTGGCAGCTACGTTGTGGCAAGCCAAGATATTGATAGAGGCACGTTGATTACCGCCGCTATGCTCGACCAGCGAGAAGGCAACCTTAGCGATTTATCTAGCCAAACGCTGACCGACCAGGCTGATATTGTCGGCAAAGTAGCTCAGCGGCCTATCCGTAGTGGCAGCACGTTTCAGGCGCATTTCCTGCAAGCACCTAGCCTCGTGGAACGCGGGCAGCGCGTAACAGTCATAGCAGAAGGAGCAGGCTTTCGTGTCTCTCGAGAGGGGGAGGCACTTGCTGATGGGGCACAAGGAGAAACCATTCGTGTGCGTTTTGGTTCTCGTGAAATAATGACGGCGCGGGTGATCGGCCAAGGCACATTAATGGTGGATTTTTAGCCTAAGACCTAAAGTGTTTAGCATCTAGGCCGATAGATAGTCATACAGCGCGCGGCGCCCCAACGTTGACGATGAGGCCAACAACGTGAAAATTGATAACCTTAATCCGCTGCTTCGCAACACTCCAGCGCAGCAGCGTGATGACGCACAGAAGGTAAGTGAAGCAAAGCAGCCTGAAACGGGTAATACTACCCGTGAAGCGACTCAGCTCAGCCAATCTAGCATCGATAGCAGTCAGGATATCGACTTGGCTAAGGTACAGGAAATTCGTGATGCTATTCGTGAGGGACGGCTCGAAGTGCGTGCCGACCGTATTGCGGATGGCCTAATTGCCAACTTGAAAGATCAGTAAATCTACCTATGAGCCTTTCACGCCTACTCTCCAGTCAGTTGCAACGCCTCGAGGATTTGATTGCCTTACTCTCCAGCGAACAAGAGCAGTTGACCAAAGGCAGTATTGACGGCGATATATTGACTGATATCGCGGGTAAGAAACAGGCGCTTCTAGAAGAACTAGAACGCATGGAGGTATTACGTCGCGGTGTACAGGCAAAGCTTGGCTATCCAGAAGGCGCTCCTGGCGCGAAGTTGGCGGCCACAGATGCTGACTGCCTATCAACCTGGGAAAGCTTGCTAGAAAAAAGCGAGCGGGTTTCACGAATGAATGCATTAACCGGGCAAATGCTCTCATTGCGTATGAAGCATAACCAGGAAATGCTGGACTACATTCGCCAAATTGCAGAAAAAACGCTCTACAAGCCCAACGGGCGCAATAGTGCTCAGCCGGGCCGCATTAATGCCTCTGCTTAACAAGCAACCATAGACAAATACTATACAAAGCGCTTCAATGGGAACAATATCGTTCACCATCGGAGCTTGTTATGCTGCCTCATCTTCCAGAAGGTTTCACCGCCGTTGTGGCAGGTGCAAATGGCGGTATAGGAAGCGCCATACTGCAAAGCCTGCTTTCATCTCCGCAAAGCAGTTGGATGAAGTATCATTTGCCCAGGTGATGCATATTAATGCGGCACCCCCAGCTCCCCTGCTACTCGCTGCTCTAAAGCCTTCTCTACAAGGCAAGCACGCTACCATTATTGCCAGCCTTTCTGCTCGTGTCGGATCTATCACTGACAATGGGTATGGTGGCTGGTGCTGGTATAGCTATCGTGCTAGTAAAGCCGCGCATAATATGCTGTTGAGAACCGCCGCTATTTGAGCTTAAGAGGCTTAATAAACAGTCGATTGTTCTCTGCCTCCATCCCGGCACTACGGACACTCCTCTCTCAAAGCCTTTTCAAGCCCGTGTACCTATTGACTGGTAAAAGCAGAGCAAAAAAGCCCCGTGCACGCTGTTGTGCACGGGGCTTGGGTCATGGCGCGCTTATCGAGCGCGCAACAAAAAACCCAGCCAAACGGCTGGGTTTTTTGCGGTATAAGTGCCTGACGATGACCTACTCTCGCATGGGGAGACCCCACACTACCATCGGCGCTAAGCGGTTTCACTGCTGAGTTCGGCATGGGATCAGGTGGTTCACGCTCGCTATGGTCGTCAGGCGTAACGGGTAATGCATATCATGCTGGGCGTCATTGACGTGTT
>Ga0208449_1000244_pt1 | contig 43566 bp, 46 predicted proteins | sample MalvireepMed_s17_FD_184247 | JGI IMG/M metagenome (GOLD analysis project Ga0208449, IMG submission 184247) | Marine viral communities from the Global Malaspina Expedition - Malaspina viral metaG DeepMed_s17 (SPAdes) (version 2) | ecosystem: Environmental > Aquatic > Marine > Oceanic | place...
GCTTAGGACAATCCTCGATAGACCAGCGTATTTTCATACAGACCTCCCTTTCGAAGATATTACTTGTGTTAAGTATAAGTTTGTACATCTATAATCCCTAGCTTACGCAGCGCCTAGCTCAGGAGAACTTCCATGTACCGTAAGTTTAGTGGTAAGTAATTAGTGGATTCATCTGGTTAATAACCTCACATTAGTAGTTATTAACAGCGTATACAGATACTTCACTACCTATAAAACCAATCGTTTTCCTCGAATTTAGAGCCTCGATTACTTACAGCTGTTCTTTATTGTGCAATAATGAAGCATTACACATCTCACTGAGTTGTTGATCAATTCAAATAATCGATATATTATATAATATTATAGAATCACTAGAAGAGTAAAAAAAAGAAAAGCAAGAGACTCCTAAGAGCCTCTCACTTCTCGTTACATCAGGGTGTTGGTGAACTACCACTAGCCTGTGTAGGCGGTTGTATTGGTTGTCCACTTTGCAGTAGTGCTAATATATCAGCCATACTATTTCCTGATTGAACTGGCACAGGATTGGCTGCCTGGGATGCATATTGAGGTACATTGTTAAACAAGGTATTGTACGCTCTGTCTACCATCCACGGCTGTGGGGAACGACTGCTGATGATCTGCTTCTGAAGTACGAACTTCATAGTTTCAACATAGTCACCCAGTATAGCTAATAGCATAGACTGCAGTAGTGCTTGGATTTTAGGATCCATAATAGATCTCCTAGGTTATTATTATTAGTTAACTTCATGTTCTCAAACCAAAACTAACGTAAAAGCGTAAGCGAAAACCCCATTATAGGGGGAGGGGCCTTGCTATAACCCCACACACTAAAATCCTACAATTTTTAAAACTTGCATCGGTTAGTCATTTAATATATATTTGGTTGGCAATCAGATGTCCAAAAAGACAAACGAATCACCCAGAAGGTACCCTAGCATTAGTTCTGCCTTAGGGGTCAGAAGTCGGATTTCAGAGGAATACCTGAATAGACAGGCATACAATTTCCTTGAGTTTTCTCCGATATTGCCGAAACTATCCTTGTTATAAAGCAGAGCATGGACAGAGCTTAGCTTAGGCTATAAATGGTACTGGCTCTGAGTAAGAACAAGGCATGAAATCCAAGAAAACAGGTTTTCCTGTTCAGGGATAAGTACATATACTTGTCAATTATATAAATATCTTTTAACTTGAAATATGCGGATATACACGCTTAAGATAACCTATAACAGTGCAAATGACGAGATCTACGAGATTTCAGAAGAGATCGAAGAAGAGGATATTGGTATTAGCGTAAGTAAAATAGACCTCATGGATGAGGAAGATATATTGGAAGCTATGGTATTGGGTACAATGGAAGTAGCAATAACTTAACAAACCGCTTACGCTTGCTATGAGACACTACTTCATCAAGAATCAGCCGCACTGTGTATACGAGGATGCTGATGAGCTGCCTGAGGATATAGAACCAGTAGCTGATTGGCGAGAAGCTAAGGAAGGTGACTGGGTAAAGGCAGATGATGACTGCTATGTACAGATTTTAAGGAAAGGAAGTCTTTCAAAGAGTAAAGGAAGGAAGAGGACTATCCACTATTACAGGACTTGTACTGGCACATATCCAGTTAATGTAAAGATGGATACTTCCAGAAGGGAGAATATTTACACTATAAGCGGATCTAACCCAAAGACCGCTACCAGGGAGAATTTAAACAAGTATGAGGTTCTCTTTGTAGATTATGTTGCATCTGGGATGAGTCCAGTAGAAGCTTACATAAAGGCTTTTCCCACCAATGATCCGCATTACGCAAATTTTAAGAGTTCAGAATTAATCAAATATACTAGAATAAGGAAAGCAATGAAGAAAGAATTAGAGCCGATACTGGAAAAATTAGGAATTACGCAGGAGACTGTCCTTGAAGGAATAAAGGCAGTTGCGGATCTGTCTGAGAAGGATGATACCAAATTGAAGGCCCTCTTCAAGTTGTCCGACATATTAGATCTCGAGGATAAGTCTTCTGCAAGACTTACACAGTTGACTGGTATACAGTTCCAGGGCTTCAGTGATAAGCAGCTGGAAGAAGTGGAAAGACCTAAGGAAATAGAAAGTGGCTGATCAGGTAAATAAACAAATATTTAAGAGGAGAATAAAATGCCGTTAACAGATAAGTATAGTAAAAAAGTACATGATGCATATCAGGTTATCCAGGAAAAAGGTGGTATGACTAATGCAAATGTAACAACACTTCAGAAACTTCTAAAATATTATCCTGAAAATAAGGGTTTGAAGGTAGATGGGTTTTATGGAGGAAATACTATTGAAGCTATAAATGTTTTTTATGATAAGTATTACTGGACACCTGAAAGAAAGATGCAGGAATTAAAGGATAGACATGGAGAGAAGTATATTATGCAGTCAGAGATGGAAGGTATGCAGGAAACACCTCCAGATACCAGTGGTCAAGGTGGATACTAATAGTAAAAAGATTGTTTTTGTAAATAAACTGCATATTTTGCACATTCCAGTATGAAAAACGGTAAGATTGTGTCCAAACACGACATTATTCGTGAGATAAAGGGTGTAAATGAGCGTTTAGACTACATGTTTTCGGGGTTATCACTATTAAGTACCAGTTTAAGTGATTACATTGACTTTAGTAAGAATGAAAAGAAGTTTGTCAAGTATTTAAAGAAGAAATACGGAGATAGTATTGAGGAGTAGTTATGCCAAATGGTGACGATAAAGCATTTGATGCCATGAATGTAGTTACAGCAACAGATGAAGTTGACTTAACTGAGGATGGTGAAAAGTCAGCATGGTTTCCAACTGGAAAATTTATGGGGATGAAGGTACCAAGAGGAATATCAAAATGGATGGATGGTCTGTTTTTATTTGCTGCAGGAGGATCATTTATAAAGCCAAAACCATTATCTGGGCAATCTGCAAAATCATTTATAACTAAATCCGATCTAAAATTATATGAGACAATAAATAAAGAAATAGTAAAGGTTCCTACTGAGTTTCAAGGTCCAGTGTATGAAAAACTTATGAATAGATTACGTAAAGAATCACCAGAAGCATTTGAATCGTTTTGGAAGATTCAAAGGGAAAAGGAAAAAGCAAGAATTGCAAAATATGGAATGACCAAAGCAGAGATTGCTGAAGAAGCTCTACTGAGACAGAAAATTGCAGATTTTGAAGCATCACTTGTCGGTAAGGAAAGTTTCAAAATTACTAAAAATCCAATGGAAAGATTTAAAAAATTTAAAGTAAATGCAGATAAATTACCAGAGATTCTTAAAAGAAGATAAATGAATATTAATACCCAGAATGTAAGTAAGGCCGAAGAAGAGTTAAAACTGGCACATGAGGATTTGATAGCATTTGGCAAATTATTTCTTCCAGATGACTTTAGACGGAGTGAAACCCCTTTTTTTCATTATGAGGTAGCAGATGCAGTTGATGATACAAGTATTAGACAGTTGGCAGTCATTCTTCCCAGAGGGCATGGGAAAACTGTTCTTACTAAGTGCAGTATTATTCATGACTTTGTCTTTACTCAAGAGCCATTGTTTTATGGCTGGGTGGCGGCAAGTTCAAAGATTTCTGTCCCTAACCTTGATTATGTTAAGTATCATATTGAATATAATGATAAGGTAAGATACTATTTTGGAGATTTAAAAGGAAAGAAATGGACTGAAGATGATATTGAACTTACCAATGGATGCAAACTTATCTCAAAATCTAATCTTTCTGGTATAAGAGGTGGAGCAAAACTACACAAAAGGTACGATCTCATTGTACTGGATGATTTTGAAGATGAGAATAATACTATTACACCTGAAAGCCGCTCGAAGATCTCGAATCTTGTTACAGCAGTTGTCTTTCCTGCATTGGAACCAAAAACAGGAAGATTGAGGATAAATGGGACTCCAGTACATTATGATTCGTTTATCCAGAAGATTCTTGTCGGACATCAGCAATCAGTGAAGAGGAGAGAGGAATTTAGCTGGAAAGTGATAACATATAAGGCATTGCAGGAAGATGGTACTCCTCTATGGCCTGATTGGTTCGGAATGAAGGAAATGGAGAGAAAAAAGAAGTTTTATCAGGATTCTGGCACTCCGCAGAAGTTCTATCAGGAATATATGATGGAAGTGCAGAGTGCTGAAGATGCAATATTTACAAGGGATCATATCAAATACTGGGATGGTAAGTTCTATATAGACGAGGAGACTGGACTTTCATTCATAGATGCAAATAATGAAGGATACCAGCCATGCAATGTGTTTGTAGGTGTTGATCCTGCAACAGATTCAGCAAGAAGAGACTCAGACTTCTCTGTCATTATTGCTGTAGCGGTAACTCCAGATAATAATATTTATGTTATTGACTATATACGTAAGCAGTCTATACCAGTATTGGGAATACCAGGAGAACATAAGCTTGGTATAGTAGATTATATGTTCCAGTATGCCAAGAGTTACAAACCGAGTCTATTTACAGTTGAAGATACAACAATGAGCAAACCTATATTCCAGGCACTCAATTCTGAGATGAGAAGGAGAAATGATTTCTCTATTGGGTATAAAGCAGAAAAGCCAGGAAATAGGATGAGCAAAAGAGACAGGATACAGGAAATATTAGCTCAAAGATTTTCTATAGGGCAAATACATATTAAGAAGACTCAGTATGATCTGCATAGAGAGATAACAACATTTGGACCAAGAATGGCACACGATGATACCATAGACGCTCTTGCCTATGCAGTCAAGTTTGCCAATCCTCCCATGGCTGCAGGTCAGGATAAAGAGGGTAAGTGGTATAAAAAGAAACCAAGAGCAAAAGACTGGGTAGTAGCTTAAAGGAGAAATAAGATGAGAATAAACACAAAAGCTGTATTTGAATGGAATTCAGATACTGAACAATATGAAGAGATATATTCGGAGGGATATGATTACGAAGGTGAGGTTGATCTTTTGCAAGAAAATGACCGAATATACTTTCCTTCAAAATTTTCTCGTGGTGAAGGTTATGATGAAATGACACCACAGGAAAAAAAAGAGATTAATCCACGGTATTTAGGAGGACATTTAGCGGACGAAGATATTGACTGGACAAATGTGGAACTTGGTCAATCTCAATGGGGTACGTCTCGTAATATGGTTAGACGGTGGGAAACAATGATGGGATATGATGAACCTCAAGGAGATAGGTTCAAAAATCCTGGAGCTGCTGTAACAGAAGCTAGAAGTTTTTTGCGAAAATTTATACGGACTAGAAAAGATGGAAGGCAAACTATACAAGACATAAGAGATCAAGAGGATTTTGGATTTGCCTATCCTGGCCAAAGGGTTTTTAATGAAACAGGAAATCCAAATTATCGAGTAAATGCTGATTATTCAGAGAGGCAGAAAATCAAGGGAGCTTTGGAAATAATGGAACAATTTCCTGAGTTATCGAATTTTGATGAAGACTTTGCCAAAGATGTAGATTTTGGAGATAGGAAGTATTATATGGGTGGTGGGCGAAGCAGTCGATTTCCAAAACAGGATATAAGACGAACAGATGATCAGATTTTTGATTTTTTACCTGGAGATGAAGATTTATTTCCAGAGGGAGATACTAAATCTAAGATACCTGGTGAGTAATGGCAGATATAATTACAACTAAGGATTTATCTGTAGAGGATACAAGTAAACTAAAGACTGGAGATACAAGGAAAAAGTATAATACTTGTCCTCCAGGTAAGAAACGAGTAGGGAACAAGTGTGTTCCCATAACTAAAAGAGGAAAATAAAATGCCAGGAAAAGAAGAATGCGCTGCAATCATAGATCCAGAAGAAAGAGCAGATTGCGAAGCTTATAAAGGTAAATACCCACTAAAGATAAACGAAGGAAGGAATCGTTTGGGTAGGGATATGGATAGAATAGAATTTGATGAGGATACTATTCTTAATCCTAGAAGGAGAGCTACAGAACCTTCATACTAATGGCTCAGAAGAGAATGGATATATTTGGTCATGATAAGCGTGATCGTGCACCAATGAAAGCTCCTTCAGATACATATCATATATGACCAATTGAAGGAACTCCTCACCCAGTTAGGGAGAGACATAAAGCAAAGAAAGTTAAGAAATAATGCCTAAGAAGAAAAAAGCAGACCAAATAAGAGAATTGTACAATCTCTCTAATAACTGGACGAGAAGCCAGTGGGAGTATGTTAACCAGAAAGGGTATGAGTTTGCTCATGATGAGCAATTGTCTCGTAATGAGAAGACTTCTCTTCAAGACCAGGGGATGCCTACGTTTACAATTAACAGGATATTGCCTGTTGTTGAGATGTTGAACTTCTATGCTACTGCTAATAATCCCAGATGGCAGGCTATTGGTGTAGAGGGGAGTGATTCTGATGTTGCGGCAGTATTTTCAGATCTTTCTGATTATATCTGGCATCTTTCAGATGGTTCTGCACTTTATTCAAATGCAATCAATGATGCTATCTGTAAATCTATAGGCTATATCCTTGTTACTGTTGATACAGACAAGGATAATGGAATGGGAGAGGTTATACTTCAGCAGCCAGAGCCTTTCGATATTTATGTGGATCCAAAGTCCAGGGATATGATGTTCAGGGATGCATCTTATGTTCTTATAAGAAAAGTTCTTCCTAAAAGTCATGTTGTAAAGCTTTTTCCTCAATATAAGAGGAAGATAAATAAAGCTTCATCATTAGATGGAGATCATTCCTTTTCAGAGAGAGCTATCGCAGATAGTGAGCAGAAATTATTCTTGAGTTCAGATTCTACTGCAGAGGATGTAGGAATAGATGCTACTGGACAGCAGGAACAAACATTAGAGCTGTTTGAGCTTTATGAAAAGATAAAGATTTCCTATGTAAATGTATTTTACAGGATTCCTCCAAATAAGAAACAGTTGAAAGCTATTCAACAGCAAGTTCAGGTAAAGATGAAGGAAATGGCCGCTGAAATGCAGGTTGGTCTTATGGAACAAGACAAACAGATGCAGGAAGCTGTTAAATTAGGTAAGATGATTCCTGAAAGATATGAACTTGAGATGAAGAAAGCTCAGGATATGATGCAACAGCAGTTACAAGCTGCAGAGCAAGAATATATGAGCAGACTGCAGGCAGAAGCATCTAAGATTGAGAATAGGGTTATATCAGAAAAAGAATATAATATATTGCTTAAGGATAAAACTTTTCAGCAGTCTATAGTTGACAGTGTACAGTTTTATGGAACGAGGATAAGGCAGACAATATGTGCAGGAGATAAATTGCTGAGTGAAGTTGTCTATCCAGAAAATATAGTTGATTATCCATTGATTCCGTTTCACTATAAATGGACTGGAACTCCATATCCAATATCTGCAGTTGCTCCTCTTGTAGGAAAGCAGAAAGAAATAAATAAGTCTCATCAGATAATGGTGCATAATGCATCTCTGGGTTCATCATTAAGATGGATGTATGAGGAAGGATCAATAGATCCAGAACTGTGGGAGCAGTATTCCTCTTCGCCAGGAGCATTACTTCCAACAAGACCAGGATCTGAGCGTCCAACTCCTATTATGCCAGCTCCATTGTCAAATGCGTTCTTCTCTATTGTTCAGCAGGGAAAAGCGGACATGGAATATCTGGCTGGGATTTATTCGTCAATGCAGGGAGACACACAGCAACAGCATGAAACTTTCAGGGGGATGCTTGCATTGGATGAGTATGGGACCAGGAGAATTAAACAGTGGATGAAGCATTCTATAGAACCAGCTTTAAGACAGTTGGGGAAAGTTATTATGCAGATATCACAATCTGTATACTCAGCTAATAAAAGATTCAGGATTATACAACCATCAGCTATTCAGGAAGAGCGTCAGCAGGAGATTAATATTCCTATCTATAATGATATGGGACAGGCAATTGGAAAGTCAATGGACTATTCGGCTGCCAAGTTTGATGTCAGAATAGTGGCTGGTTCTACACTTCCAGTAAACAGGTGGGCGTATCTTGCTGAATTAAAAGAACTTCTGCAGTTTGGAGTTATAGATGATATAGCAGTTCTTGCTGAAACTGATGTTCGGAATAAGGAACAGATAGCTAAGCGTAAGAGTTTATATGCTCAGTTACAGGGACAGTTAGGTCAATTGCAGGAAGCAATGAAGGACAAAGACGGCACTATTGAGACTCTTGAGAGACAGTTAGTACAGGCTGGAATCAAGGGTAAAGTGATGCAAGCTGAAATGGAGATCACCAAAAAGAAAGAGGAAGTTAAAGGCGATCTAAAAGATTCTTACCGCTCAACAGAGGCAAAACAGAAACTTTTACAGAATGTAATGGTCAATCAGGTAGACGCTACAAAGAAAGATCTATCAAGAGAATTACAATTTGTAAAAAAAGATTTGCAGAGTGGTAATAAAAAGCAGTAACATTAAAATGAGTAAAGGTAATAAAAATGGAAGAAACAGCAGGCAACCCAGGAGTCCCTACAGCTGATGAAGTTGAAGCTGAGGTTCTTGGCTCCTCTGAGGACTTTTTTGAAGCTCTAGAAGAAGATGTAAATGGCGTAATTGCCGATAGTAACACTGAGGCAACCCAACAGAAAGTTGACACCGAACAGGTAACTCAACAGCAAACTGTTGGCTCCAACAATGTGGGTTGGGATGATGACGGTAATCCTTACAAGAAACGCTACCAAGACAGTAGCAGAGAAGCCGTTAAGCTGAGAGAGCAGTATAAAGAGGTTGAACCTTTTGTACCTGTTCTTGAAGCAATGAAAAATGATAGCGGATTGGTTGAACATGTTCGTAACTATCTGGTAAATGGAGGTAATACTCCGAAGGGCGTACAGGAACAGTTGGGATTAGACGAAGATTTTGTTTTTGATTCTCAAGAAGCAATGACAGATCCAGATTCTGATTCAGCAAAAGTTCTGAATGCTCAAGTAGATAAAGTTGTTCAGCATAGAGTAGGACAGATATATCAGGCTGAAAAAGCTAATGCTGCAAAAGTGCAGCAGGAAGCTAAACGACAATCAATGGAAAGTGAATTCAAGGAAAAGAGAGGCATGAGTGATGAACAGTTTTCTACATTTAAGGAAGCTGCACAAAATCATGTTCTTACACTTGACGATATTGACTATCTGTTGAATCGTGATCAGGCTAATGCAAATGTTGTCCAGTCTACAAAGAATGACATGCTTACCCAGATGAAGAATGTTAGGAACATACCGCCTACCGCTAGTGGAGCTAACAGCCAGGCCGAAGAGAAGAATCCAGATAACGCAGTGTTTGATGGAATCTTAGGTCTGGATGGCGATTTAGACAACCTGTTCGGGTAAATTTAGTTTATAGAGCCATTTCGGCTTAAAGTTTATTCGAGCTAAAAATAGGAGTTCGATATGTCTGATTTTTTATCGGTCATAACACCGAATACTGATCTTTCTGTATCGGATTTTGATGGGCGTGGCCCAGGTGACTCAAGTGGTTTAGCTACTGGAGATATACGTAGAAGGTATAACTTTGGTAGCCGAGTATCTGAATTGGCGATCCCTCAAGATCCGTTCTTTAGATTCGTAAGTAAGGTGGCAAAAAAAGCGACAGACGATCCTCAGTTTAAGTTTTCTGAGAAGCGTCCTTCGTATCATAAGCGTTATGCTTATGTTATAGGTCAAGTAGATGGTGGTGCAGATACATTTGTTGAGTCAACAATGCAACGATCAGATACAGGTGCGGCTGTGTCCGCAGTAGGTCAACCAATGAAGTTGTACATGGCTACTGACTATGATAATCGTGGTAACATACAGAATGTCTTCAATGAGAATACTAACAACTATGATGTTGGTGCTAGTAATACGAGGCCAAAGTTCTTTTTACCTGGACAGTTAGTTAAGGTTCCTGGTAAAGCTAGTGCAACAGGTACTGGTACTTCAGGGTATCAGATTATCAGAGTAGATACTGTTACTGATAGTCTTTCCAAGACTGCTGCTAGTGTTTCAATGGAGTGTGTAGCTATTGAAGGATCTCTTGTCAAATATGACAGTGGTGCTTTAGAGTTTTCATCTTTCTATAATGATACTCCATCTCCTGGTGGTGTTGGAACAGCAACTGATGATGATGCACAGGTATCAGATAGAGTGATACATAGTGAGTTAGAAGCTAATCGTTCTTATGTAATAGGTAGCGCATTTGCCGAAGGTACTGGTTTTCCAGAGACTTGGGTGGATCAACCTTACTCATCTAATCATGGACTTACTCAAATTTGGAAGACTTCAATGGCAATGACCAATACGGCCAGAGCTACAGTATTGAAGTTTGAACCAAATGAGTGGGCACGTGTTTGGAAGGAGAAGTTGATTGAGCACAAGTGGGATATTGAAACATCATTACTATTTGGATCTCAGTATTCAGATGGTAGTAGTATCCAATATACTCAAGGTGCAGTAGACTACATTAGTAACTATGGTAACCAATTTAGTTTAGCTATTGCTACTAAGACTCAGGATGATTTTCTTGATGATCTTTCAAGTTATGTGGATCCAAGATACAATAATAGTCAAGCAACGGTATTCTTCTGTAGTACAGCAGTGTATAATTGGCTTCATAAGTTAAGTGGGTATTTTAAGAATAATCTTGAAGTATCTTCTAACTTAAGTGCTGATATGTCATTGACTGGCAAAAAGAAGGTCTTTGGTGTTGATATAAGTACAATCTCAACTGTGTATGGTGATATGCAGGTTGCACGAAATGTTCATCTTGATGGTACAAGTATTAAAATGCTTGGTATCAATATGAAGAACTGTGCTTACAGACCTTTAGTTGGTAATGGCATCAATCGTGATACTTCAGTCTACGTGGGAGTTCAAACTTTAGAGAACTCTGGAGTCGACCGTAGAGTAGATCAAATCTTAACTGAAGCTGGCATGGAATGGTCAATGGCCGAATCCCATGCTATCTGGACATAAGGAGGTAGACAATGGCTAATTTAATGTATGGACAAAATAAGTTAGATAACTCACTATCTCAGAAATTGTTCGCTGAAGCTGGTACTGGGCGTGAACATGAAAATACAACAACTGCTGCAGACCTATTCTCATATCAAATCCCAGCTAATACTCTAGAAAAGGGTGATATTGTGAGAATTAAGGTCTACTGTACAGTTGTTGATAGTAACAGCTCAGATACCTTAACACCTGTTCTTAACTTTGGAGGTACAGCTATTGCTACTGGCGTAGCTCTTGATGTTTCTGATAATGATGTAGTATATGCTTGGGCTGACGTTCATTGTACAGCAGCTGGTAGCAGTGGAACATGTACTGCAATCAGTGAAATCAGAACCGATGCTCTAGGAGCAACGGTTGTTATGGCTACAACAGCATTGACTTCTATGGACACAACAGGTCTTTTAGCTGTAGCTCTTAATGTTGACTGGAGCGTTGCTCATGCTGACAATGAAGTAAGAATCGATGCTGTAAGTATCGAGTTAGTGTAAGGAGGTAACTAATGGCTAAGTTAGGTGGACAAGCTGGATATGGTAAAGGGCATTTTGTTGAAAATATATCAGCAGCAAAAACCCTTACTACTGGTGATAGTGGTAAAGTGTTTACCATAACTCAAAGTTCTGCGTTTGCAATATCGTTGCCAAAAGCAGCAGATGCTGGAGTAGGTTGGAATGCTAAATTCTTAATAACTACTGCTGGCAGTTTTGCAATTACGATAGAACCAGATAGTACTGAAGATACCTTAATAGGCATGGCTGTTTCTGCAGCAGGTTCTGAAGCAGCAGAGCAATCAGCAGAAAGTGGTGTTGATGTGCTTTCGTTTATTAACGGAGCAGCTGCTGGGGATTGGGTTGAATTATTATGTGATGGCAGCAACTTTTATGTTTCTGGCATGATACATGATTCAGCTCATGTTACTATAGTATAATCTGAAATTCGAGGTATAATAACTCGATATAAAGAGATAGATTTGAGAAGGCTACTTAGTGTAGTTTTTGCTTCCTTTCTGTTATATTGGTAGCCTTCTCTTTTCTTGAGCATAGAATATGGCAGATTTTCAATCACAAGTAATGGGATTAACAGGTTTGACTATAGATGCTAGTTCTACTGCCCCTAGTCGATCTGAATTTTCTACATTTTTAAATGATGGTGTTATTGATGTTACTAGTAAGGTTGTCAAGTTAAGACCTCAGGATAGAAATGATTTTTCGAGGGTAAGTGCTGAGCAAACAGCTAATGCATCTTTAGATCTAAGTGGTGCTGATATTATTTCTGTTATAAGAGAGGATGGTGTTACCAGTGATAATTGGAGGCCATGCAGAGTAATATCTCCATCTTTACAACATATTGTAACAGATGTTGATAGTTTACATTTTTCATCAAAATTTTATCCAGCATATATGGTGGGAGATAATGGTTTGATTAGTGTATTTCCTGCTCCTGGCTCAAATCCTAATTCATTTAAGGTTTATTATATTAATAATTCACCTGAAGAAACAGATGGTACTGCATTAGATCATGCTAGTACAGGTATAAAATGGTTTCCAAATGACAAAGTATATCTTGTAGTAATCTATGCAGCTATAAAATCTCTTGAAAGTGCAATGTCTGCAAAGAGTATTCCAACTGTATCAGGAGATGGTACAGCCCCTATTGAATTAACAGATGTATCTATATTAGATGATGATAATACTATTGATGTTCGTTTAGATCAAGGGGAAATAGATCAATGGTGGAGTACAACAGGACACTTTATAGAAGATGAGGAAGATACAGAATTAGCTATTGCACAGATACAAAAGATTACTGCTTATGTACAGGCATATCAAGCTCAACTTGCAGGTAATACTACAGATTATGGATGGATGCAGGCTAGGCATCAGATACTTTCTCAGCAGTATACTCAAACTTTTGTTATGATGGCTCCAACACCTCCTTCTCAGCCACAACAAAGAGCGGCTAGAAGATGAAAGTACAGGAAATAATGGAAAGAGCTGGTATTATGGATACTGGAAGAGCTGTAGCTTATATCAAGGATGCTCTTGAAGAGATGAATATGATCTCTGAAACTCATGTTACTACGGAAAGGATTGATATAACTAAAGATCAAAGGTTTTATAGCTTTCCAAAAGATATGATAAAGGTAATAGATATTAGGTGCAAGAATCATCTAAATGTTGATGATGAATATAGGTCTATACCGAGAATGATCGGTGAACCTTTAAGAAAGGATGCAGATGGCAACTAGTAAAGAATATGCATATTATGTAAAGGGCAACAAGATTGCTATTGTCCAGAAGGATTGGACGTTTTCTGGTGGTCAGACTCTCTCACAACCAGGGCTGAATGATCTTGGATCTCAAGGTGCTTTATTATGGAAAAGTCCGAAGGAGAGCATTACACATGGTCTAGAATTCCAATATGTGTATAGTCCTCAGTATATGGTCTCTTCCAATGCTGCAGTTGATGTAAATAAGTTTTATGTAAATGGATGGACAGTTATAGGTGGTTATTTAGCATTCTTAAGAGCAAGAAGATCCACTATAAGTAATTGGTCGTCATCCCCAGAAAGTACAGTTACTTCAGGTTCTTCTGGAGATACAGGAGGACAATCTTTAGATTATATAGTGGTTGGGGGAAACTCTAGATGGAATGGATTACATAAAGTTCAAACAGCAGGTACTGAAGGTCAGCTTGTAACATATACTAAAGTACCTGAAACTTTACCTTATTGGGAAGATCAGAATGTAGATTTTAATACTAGTGAAGAAGTATATGGCAGAAGTGGTGGAAGTTTATATCTTGCTGATTATTTTTCTGCTGGTGATTATGTTTTTATATCAGGAAGTAATGATGAAGCTAATAATGGATTGTTTTCTATAGGTAGTGTTTCAACATCTGCAACTGCAGCATCAAGTAAATTAACACTTGGCACAAGATATGCAGTGGTTAATTCAGCTGATGCTACATCATATTCTACTGGATTGGATAATGAATATTCTGCAGATGCAGCTTTAGTGGCTGAAAGTAGCCAGTCTGATATCAATATATATAAAGCATACAGAGATTTTTCATATGTACTTACAGATGTAAATGTTCTTAATGATGAAGCAGATGAACTAGATATACCAAGATACCTGGCTAATGCGGTTGTATACTATGTTAGAGCTAAGTATGCAGAGGATGCTGGTCAGATCGATATGAAAGAATATTTTATGAGAGAATTTAGAAGAATAACAGAGAAACATCAATCAAGTAAGAGATGGGGAACATATAGGGTCCAGGGTTTTAGTTTTTTACGATAAGATGATGTAAATTGAGAATTAATAACAAGTCTGTATAGGGAGCATTCTCGCCCCGCAAGACAGACTAAAATAATAGGAGAATAGAATGGCAAACCTACAAAAACACAGAGCACACGAATCTTTAAATACAGATACTGCTGCAGTTTGGGATTTAATAACAAATGTAACTGATGCACCTGTATCTGGTGGTACACCAGAGAATATAGACGTTTCAGGATATCATACTCTTGGATTAACTCCAGCTGCTGAAATATACATACATTTTCATAACACAAGTACAGCAACACTAGTCATAGCAGATGCTTTAAAACTTGCTAGTGGATTATCGTTTATCAAGATACCTAGAGGAATTGGCAATACAATCTATTTTAATTATTTAGCTACTGATGGTTCTTCTACTTGTGAACTACGTGTAGTGAAGATGTAGGGGGTGATGAAATGGCTATATTAAACACATTATACGCAGGACAAGGACTTTCCACTTCTGGCGGCACAATATCAGGCGATTTAACTATTGATGGTGACTTAACTATTGATGGTAGTACTACATATACATATGATGAACAGGTAGATGGTCAAGTATGGATTAAAGATTCTACAGCAAGTAGTGCAACTCAAGGTGGACATTTAAGACTTTTTAGTGATGATGGTGCTGGAATGGGTACTGGTCATAGACTTGGGGTAATTGAGTTTGGAGGGGCAGAAGATACAAGTAGTACTATTACAATAGGAGCAAGAATTGAAGCAATAAATTCTCGTGGTAGCTATTGGGATACCACTAATAATCATGCAGATTTATTATTTTATACGACAACTGGGGATGCTTCTCAATCAGAAGTAATGCGTATCACCTCCGGTGGTGAAATAACAATGGCGAGTGGTTCTAAATTAGTACATGATGACACAACTGGTATGGTCATTGGAATGGAAGGGGGAACTGATACGTATGGTTTATGGTGGGATACTTCAGCAAATGCTTATTCATTAAAATGGGGAGATTCTAAGAATTTTGTTTTTGATATGGATGGCATACAAATGGGGATTGGAGTGTCAGACCCAGATGAAGAATTAGAAGTAAAAGCGCCTGGGGATGCATGTATTAAAATTAACACTTCTACAGCAGGTAATGATGCTCAATTAAAATTTGCAACTGGCGATAGTATTGATTGGAATATATATGCTGATGGTAATGTAACTAATGACCCATTAATTTTTTATGATTATGCTTCAAGTAGTGCGACGATGGCGTTAAATAATGGCAACGTCGGTATTGGTTTAACTGTTCCTTCATCATCTCTTGAAGTGGCTAAGGGTTCAGCAAGTGCTGAATTAACTATTACTTCTTATAGCACTACTACTACTCACGGTGGTATTTTAAATCTTCAGCATAGTAAAAATAATACAGTTGGCACAAACACCTTTATCGTTGATGATACATTGCTTGGTGGCATAATCTTTAAAGGTGCTGATGGTGCTGGGTTTGAAGAAGGAGCAACTATCAAGGCTTTTGTTGATGGAGACCCTCTTACTGGTGGTGACGGAACGGATTTACCAACAAGGCTTATCTTTGCGACTACGCCAGATGGAAATAATTCTGCTGTAGATAGAATGACCATCCTTCAAGACGGCAACGTCGGTATCGGCACGACGGGGCCTGGGAGCCTTTTCCATATGGTTGGCACAGAGGGAGCAACATTTGAGCGAAGTCTAGGAAATGGTAGTGTTAATTCATTTTTCAGTGTAGGTACAGACTCATTTTCAACTGCTGGAGGAACATTTAGATTTGAGGATAAAAGAGCATCTCAAAATTCACCCATATTTATTATCGAAGGAGCAGATTCTACAGGTACGGTTGGTTTATTTGATGTTACAGCAGGAGGAACAAGTCGTTTTCAAGTTCAACAAGACGGCAATGTCGGGATTGGAACTGATTCCAATGTTGACGAATTGTTACATGTACAGTCTGGCACTTCTTGGAAACCAGTTATAAAACTGGAGAATACAAATGCTGATGCATCATCTCCGAAACTTCAGTTTCATAAAACATCAACCGCATCTGAAGCAGATGACGATTATATTGGGCTCATTGACTTTTATGGTGTTGATAGTGGTAATGCAGTAACAAGATACTGTACTATTTCAGGCATAATATCAGATGTTACGGCTGGCGAAGAAGATGGACGGCTTGAATTTAATGTTTTCAAAGCTGGTACTGATACAAAATCTGTTGTCATAGAATCTGGAGGTATCCATGAAGTAGGTGGTACATTAAAAGAAAACCTACTCACCAACTCTGGCTTTGATGTTTGGAGTAATAGTACGCTGGAGAATGTAGCTCAAGTTACAATAACTTGGAGTGCAACAAATACTTCTGCTTTTGCAGCTACTAATGGTGATATTACTAATATGGTAAGGTCGACTGGTTATGCCTCTGCTAGTTTTGCTTTATCTGGATTAACTAATGGTAAATTATATCGAATTACATTAACTAATTATGCGGAAACAAGCGGAGATGGTTGGCAAATATATACAGGCAATGCTTCTGCTTCAGCTACAAATGGTACTATTGGCGTTACAGGACAACTTTCAAATCAAACTTGGGTTTTTGAAAAACAATCAGGTGATGCCTATATTACAATAGAAACTTTAACAGGTGCAGCCGCTCATCTTGATAGAGCAACATTCACAATCTACGAAGTCACCCCAGGCTGTGTGGATGTGGCAACTACTGCTCATGATGGATGGTATAGAATGAGAACCGATACAGATATATGGAGACAGGAAAATATTGATGTAGGACACGCTTCTAATACAACATATAGTAAATTCGGAAGTTATTATTCCCTCAAACTTGCTGGTGGAAGTACAGATGGACTTGTTTCTTGGCCAGCACAAAGTCTTGAGAATAAGGTTGAACACTATACCCGATTTAGAGGTAGAACAGTAACATTAGGAGCATGGGTTTGGTGTGCTTCGGGTAGTAAAGCTAATCTGCGAATATTAAGTGGTACAGGGTCTACTATATCTACTTCGTCAAATCATAGTGGAGGTAGTAGCTGGGAATGGTTAGAGGTTACGCAAACTGTAGCTACAACCAGTACATACTTTATTGCTTCTATGAACTCTGGCACATCAACTACAGCATATTTCTCACAACCAATGCTCGTATTCGGCTCATCAATAGGTGAAGGCAACTACACCAGACCGCAAGGTGAAGTTATTGTGCTGGAAACTTATGTCCCAAGTAATTATTTCACAGGTAAGTCAGGAGCAGGTGATGAAGGATGGTTAGTGATTAATGTCGAAGCGGACAGTAATGGAAAGATACCAAAGGGCATAGTAGCTCTACCTACTGTATTTGCAAGATTAAAAGATTCAGTAAGTCTATCAACTGGCAGTTCAACCTTGGGTCTAAACTTTCGTAGTGGCACATCAGGATGGGCTACTTGGCAAGCAAATTTAAATGGGCTGGATGATGATTTTGTTTTATATCATACGGGCGATATTATGTGCAATGCAGATGGTGATTTTGAATATAGTATAAACGCATCTGGTTCAGATACTCTCGACATTGAAAATGTTAATTACAATGCCGTACAATTACGATAGGAGATAATTATGGCAATTACAATACAAAGTTCAAGAGATAACGCAGACGATAAGACAGTATTCTTTACTATCGCATACGGTGGTAAGGATTACAAGTGGCACGGTGATATGCCAAAGGATGCTGATGCACAGGCTTATCTTGATGCGAAATCTGATACATTAAAAGCGGAGATACTCCGTAAGCGGTATCCACAGGCAGAAGTGGAACAACTTGATGGTAAGTCTGCATTAGAATCATTTGAAGCATGGGTATCCGCTGGGTGCAAAAATGCTGAAGTTTCACAGGAGATTCCTGCGATTAAAAAGAAAGCGGCAGTATATGAAGATGTGGAAGTGGAACCAGCGATAGAAGCTAAAGATGCGGTGATGGGTGAACGTCAAGTAGAATTATCAGAAGAAGAAGAAGTTACTAAAACAGTAATTGAAAAGAGCGATAGCGGTAAGTATCTGGAAAAGCAGGTTACTGAAACAGTAGTTAGAAAAATACCACAGTACGAAGAAGTACCACTTTATGCCGCTAACGGCAAAGCAAAGAAAGATGAAGATGGCAATGCTGTGATGCACACTATACCAAAGATGGAAAGCTACGAAGTAGAGCCAGCAGTTGAAGCTAAAGAAGCGGTAACGGAGAAACGATTGGTATCTGAAGCGGTTACAGCAGTAGCAAAACAGACTTTAATTATTCAACCTGAAGTAACAATAGAAAAGAAAGCGTGGGTTGATTCACATTAAACAAGGAGTTACAAATGGCTAAAGTAAAAGACAACGAACAGCAGCCTGAAGTAATAGACAGCGAACAGAAATCGCCTGTTTTAACTTTGGATGAAGTAGAATATGATGTATCTGATTTTACAGACTATCAGAAGGATATATACAATGATATTCTTAACTATCTCGCCCAGCAACAACGGTTAGAGAGATGGAAACAGGGACAGGTACATATGCTTCGAGTATCACTGAATGGTGAAGTTGAAGAAAAGGTAGAAGAAGAGGTAGAAGCAGAGGCATGATTATTAGAAGGTGTAGTCAGGGTCATCGAGTTCGTGTTCATAGGAACACTACTCCTGGTGCGACAAGAGTAAAGACTTATCCCGATGATAGTGTCGAGACTCTGACTTACCCTTCGTCTTATAAATACTTTGTGGATGTTGATGGTACTGTAGTTAAGCGTTCAAACAGTTTTAAAACAATAGAAGAATTCTATGTTGATGAATGTGCAAAGAAGCACGGTGATGGACATGGCAGGTTCTTAATTGGTAAGCATCATATAATTAATGGTGTAGCTACTTTACAGTCTGATTATCCTACTGATTCAAATACAAAGAATGAGATAAAAGATTTTTATGATAAGCGTGGTGTATCTTATGGTGGCAGTGAGACTAAAGCAGAACTGCTGTCAAGGATAGTTTCTATGTATCAAAACAATGCTGAAGTATCTAAACATTTAAAGGCTTAATGTGAATCCAATTAGTAAAGTAATACAAAAGTTTATACAGCCTCCCTGGATAGACAAATGGACTTCAGTACACATGGCTGCTGGGGCTTTTATCTGTAAGGTAGCGTTATGGTGTGGAGCTTCTGATTTCTATGCTGTAATGAGCGTATTTGCCATTGGGGTTGTATGGGAAGTAATGGAATGGATAGTTGAAGATGGCTGGAGACCTTATGGTAGCCGTTCTAACTGGGCAAAGAATACAATTAGTGATCTGGTTGTAGAAACAGGACTGGCGTTATGGATGGTATTATAGGTGATTCCACAAAAATACTTAAACCTAAAGTATCTGAAAAGATACGGATTGAAACTCCAGTTGGAGCAATTGAATCTGATTCTGGCAATCATTTAATAGATGGATTAACGGTAGTAATAATAATTTTAGTGTTATATGCAGGAAAAAAACTTGTGGAAAAGGTGATTAATGGATGACAAAATATTGATGGCTATAGTTGGAATTATTGGAGGTTTGATAACATTCCTCCAGAAAGTTCTCTATGGGCAGGGTAAATCTAATTATGAAATCATTGTCAAACTTATTGACAGATTCAATAAATCAGATGAAAGATTCAAGGCGATGGAAAGCAGAGTAACTGAAGCCGCCGAAAGACGGCACGAAAAACTGGTTGATGAATTAAATGATTTAACTGATGATATGAATTTTATTAAAGGCAGGATTGATAAAAGATGAATCATAGAGAGTTGGAAGAATACAGAGATGATTTAAAGAGCAGGATAGTAAGGATTGAAACTATAGTAGAGCGTAGCGAAAGAGAGCTATGTAAACTTAATAGTCGAACTTCCAAGATTGAAAGCTGGAGAAGCTGGATGATTGGTGGTATGGCAGGACTTGGATTAGTAATAACATTAATAGGAATAGGAGTGTTATAATGGAATGGTTAGCAGCAAAATTAGGAGCATCAGCAGCTCAATACGCAGCTGGAGGTGCCGTAGCTGTTGGAGTTGCATGGGCATTGAAAAAGATACCAAATGCTACAATTAAGGCAAAGTTTGGTTTGCTGATGTATGGTGCAGGAGTTGCTTGTACTTTAGGATTAGCAAAATTTAAATGGACAAAGAAGGTTTACAATAAGACAATAGAGCCGTATATTGTAGATGCTATTGATAATATAGTAGCTCACGGAATACAAGAATTTGTTCGTGGTTTAAGATCAGATAACGAATGAAAGAAGACATAAAGAAGATCATAGATTGGTCTCTTGATAATCTTAGTATGAATAGTAAAGATGCATCCAGTTTGGTGTATAGAACTGGAATGGCTGAGTCAGGTTATAGGCATCTCTCTCAAATGGGGAGTGGCCCAGCTGTTGGATTCTTTCAGGTAGAACCAGCAACAATAGATGATACCTGGAATAATTATGCAGTATACAGAAAGCCGATAATGGCTGTACTCAAGGATATGGGTTTTGATCCAGATGATTCCAGAATGAGAGTAATGTCATCTATAGCATTACAGGCAGCATTTTGCAGGTTGAAATACAGACGTGACCGTTTGGCTATACCTCCAGCAGATGATATCCATGCACAGGCTGCATACTGGAAAAGAGTTTATAATACTGTACTTGGTAAGGGATCAGTAGAACATTTTATTAAAGCAAATGAGGAAAGTGCATGATAGATTATGAATGGGTATCCACACCAAGCTGGTATTGGATAGAAGTAGTTTATGCCTAAGCAAGTTTTAAAGCTTGAACAGTTTCATGGAGGTTTGAGTACTAACTCAGATCCAAGGGATGTTGCAGTAAATGAGCTTACTGCAGCTACAGATGTAATGGTAGATGAATTAGGTAAGATTAGAACTTTAGGTAGTACTGCTAATCATGATGCTACTCCTTCTACTGCTATTCAGATTTACCCTGGACATGGGTTATTTCAATTTAGTCATGACAGGATTGGTGGTCATTTAGGAGAGCATTTAGCTAGTGGTGGTGATTTTACTACTGGTACTAAATGGACTAGGACAGGGGATTTTGCAATAGATTCAACTGATGCTACATATACACATAGTAGTGGAGCTGGTACAATATATCAAAGTACTGCTAATCGTTTGGAAGAGGGAGTAATTAATGTTACTTATGCTCTTAAGTATACAATTAGTAGTTGGAGTAATGGAAGTATTACAGCTTTTAGAATTAAGGGTACTGGTTCTCAGTTTGCAAGAGCAAGTGCAAATTTAGAACAGTCTAATGGAACACATATTACTACTTTCACATCTCATGCTTCTGATGCTGATCAGCCTTTTACAATAGAAGCTACTTCAGATGGGACGGCATCATTTAATATTGATGACCTTTCACTTTATATATATGATGCTGCAGAGACTGGCGATGACTATTTAGTATTAGCAGATGCTGAATCTAGTGATTCTGCTATTTATATATATAGTAAGAATCAGGATGCATGGAGTCTGTCTCAGACCATTACTTTAGGTAGCTCTAATAATCCGAAGACTACTTTTTATACTGTAGATGGAGCATTAAGAATAAGTGATGGAAATTTTGGATCTACCAATTCAAACAAGTGGTATGGATATATAAAAAGAGATTTATTTTCTGATATATCACCTTCTTATGATATTAACCAGTGGTATGTGGCATCCCAGAAAGTTTCTGCTCCGAATAAGTCTACTTGGGATGATGATGCTACGCTTGCTGCTGTTTATGGTTCTACATCTACTCAAGCTGGTACTGGATTAAATGATCAAGATGTTGATATTGGTCGAACTACTCTTGTAACAGCTACTGTTGCTAATGTAACAAAAGCTGAGGTAAATTATACATATACAGTACTTATCCCAGGTTCTACAGTTTCTATAGAATTTGAGGCTGGTACTTATATTTCAGCTTTTGTTGCTTCTGACACACATATTATTGCACAAGAAAGTGTGGGAGCTGGAACTTATACTGGACAAATAATTTTTTATCCTGATCCAGCTGAAACTATTACAGATGGAAGTGTTACATGGACTGATTTTAGGGTAAAGATTAATTCAGCTACAGGTGTTTCAACTTCTGGTATAACAAATTTAAAGTGTTATGAATTAGGTGCATTACCTGATCATTCTTCTAAGCTTTCTAATAATAATGTTCATATAGATTTTGACTGGGAAACTGCTGTTGGTGCTTCTGGATGGAATAATGTTGGTAATACTGGTGAATGGAAGATTGGAGTAACTTTTATATATGATGGAAAACAGGAAAGTCAAATTACTACTATTGTAGATACAGCTGATGCACTTGTATCTAGTTTTGTAGTTCCTGGTAGTCTTGGGGTTACAGCAGCTCCATCTATTAGGTTGTTTATAGCTGATTTTCAAACAGTATCAACTGCATGGAATAAAAGAATAACTGGATGTAATATATATATGCAGGATGTTGCTCAAGATATAACACAACCTTGGTTTTTACAGTTGTCTGCTGATTTTGAAAGTGGAAAACTGAAGGTTGAAAGTTCTCAAAAGGAATATGACGCAGTTTATTATGCTGAGAATACTCAAGAATATTATTATTGGGAGGTTGGTGATGGATCAACAGATGGATCTGTTATGTTGACTCCTGCTAATGTTATTACATATGGAATCAATTCAGGTTTATTGGAAAATGAAAAAAGTGTTTTATCTAAGTATAAAACTGCAGTTGTTGTTGGAAGAATAGTGTATATTGGTGGATTGGAATTTCAAAATGAAGATGGATCAAGAGAAGTGAGAGGAGATGCTATGATTAAATCTCCTGTTAATAAGTTTGATCTATTTCCTTTAAGCAGATTAATTGAAGTTACTGTTCAAGATGGTGATAATATAATAAAGCTTGAAGAGTATGCAGATAGGATATTGCAGTTTAAAAAGAATAAAATGCATTTGATAAATGTATCACAGGAGTTGGAGTTTTTAGAGGATACATTTGTACATAAGGGAGTATCTCATCCTGCAGCTACTTGTAAGACTGATTTTGGTATAGCATGGGTTAATAAACTTGGATGTTATCTGTATGATGGTCAGAAAGTAACTAACTTACTTGAGAAACAGGGTAGGCAGATAATAAAAGAAAGTGAGTGGGCTACATTTACTGCTAATGATCCTATGATTGGTTATGTTCCAAAGAAAAGACAGTTGATTGTTGTAGATGACATTACTACAGGTGACGGTACTAATGATGGTGAATGTTATATATATGATCTGGTGACTCAGTCATGGATTCGAGGATTTGCTGCTACTTTTGCTGATCAGAAGAAAACAAACTTTGTTACAGACTGGAATGGAGATTTAGTACATGCTCATACAAATGGTACTATATTAAAATGGGATGATGCTAGTGATACTTCAGCTAAAATTAACTTAATGACAAAAGATATAGATTTTGGACAACCTTCAGTAAGAAAGAAGGTTTATAAAGTATATTTAACTTATAGGGGAGATGCTAGTCATGTACAAGTACATTATGGTGTAGATGGTCTTGCTCCTGCCTCAACCTTTTTTGTTACTAATGCTGATGGTACTACGACAGGAGCAGGAGCAATTCCTAAATGTATAGCTCATGATGTAGACACTGATGATTGGGTTAAAGCTGAATTAAAACCTGGTGCCCCTGTTAATAATATTTCTAGTTTCAGGTTAAAGATAAGTGGTGACGGTTCAAGTGCTATTGCTGCAGATTTTGAGATTAATGATATCTCGATAGTGTACAGATTAAAGAATATAAAATAATATGCCGATAACAAAGTCAGAAAGAATTGCCAGGAAACTTGGTCATACAAAACAGGAAAGACTTCAAGTTCAAAATGGTACTCCTGCTATTAGTAATATGGAAGAAGGTGTTCCAGTTTTAAGTTATGTAACAAATACAGGATTGACTGAATTTATCAGGCATAAGAATGTTCTGCATAAAAAGGTATTAGATAAAGCAAAGGATATAGCTGGTGGTACATCTGAATCTTTTGCTGATGATGGGTATGTTAAGTTTTCTAATGGTTTGATTTTTCAATGGGGTCAAGAAACAGTTAGTGCAACTACGGAAACAGTTACATTTCCCATAGAATTTCCAACTGCATGTTTAAATGTTACAGCAACATCTTATGTTGTTGATACAGATGGACAGACTCACTCACCAGGGATTAATACTCTACCTACTACAACTCAAGTTATATTAAATACTAAAAGTAGTTGGAGTACAATATTTTGGCAGGCAATAGGACATTAATAAAAGTATAGGAGAATAATATGCCAACAGACGAAAATACGAACTCTCTAATGCCTCTCATGCCTGAGCTCCAATGGGATCCCTCTATAGGATATGGAAAAGGATTACAATTACTTAAGTATGATGTAGCTTTAGAAGATTATCAAGAACAAAAACTTTATGAAAGGGAACTGCTATTAGCGGAGAAGAAAGCTAGGGAAGAATCTGAAAGCAGTTCATTATGGTCTACTCTAGGTTCAATAGCTGGAGCAGGAATTGGTTTATTTGCAACAAAATCATTGAAAGGTGCAGCAGTAGGGTCTACAATAGGTGGTGAAGTAGGGAAATGGGGACAAAACATATTTGTTGGGAGACATTATGATCCAGAAGATTATGCTTTAAGTACTGATGTGGGTAGGTTTGATGTAAAACAGAAGTATGAAATTGAACGGATAAACCAACAGTTTGCAGCGGCAGCAGAAGCACAGTACTGGAAAGATTGGGCTGGTACAGGAAAATCATTAGCTACTCTTGGTTTTCTAAAGGGAGATACAGGAATAGAGTGGCTTGATGAATTCCTTACTTGATGAATTGCTTACTGGTACTCCAGAAACAACAGTTTAAGGGAGAAAAAGGATAGATTATGCCACAGTGTAGTGATTATGGAGAAGGATGGGCAGGTGAATATCCTAATTGTACATATCAAACACCTGGTTTTACGGGGAGTGTTGAAAGTCTCGGATATGGAGGATTACTTCCTACAGATATTGAAGGAAGACCATATGAAGACTATTTTGATCCTTATGATCCTACTCAACAACAGATGGCTGAGACAGTTGCTGGGACAAAAGTTGGTGCTGCAGAGAGTGCTTGGTCTTTGCAACAAGAACAATTAGGTGAAGCTGCTGCATTGAAAACAGGACAATTAGGAAAAACTTGGGGATTACAAAGAGGTCAGCTTGGATGGGGAGCAGGAATGGGGGTTAGCGGAGCAAGAAGAGCTGGTATAGGTGCAAAAAGAAAGAGTGAATTTGCATTTTCTGGAACAGCAGAAGAAATGCAAAGAACTGCTGAAGCTGATGTTATGACAAAATATAGGGGAGGTATAAGAGCAGGAGAAACAGCGTACCAACAAGCTTTAAGAACGACAGAAACTGGTTTGCAACAAGCTTTAAGAACTGGGCAGTTAGGCTTGGAACAGGAGATAACAGATATATTTCAGCAATTGGGACAAGATGTATTAGGATTTCAGCAAGATTGGCAAGGAGGTCAACAACAGACATATTTTAATCTTCTTGGTCTAGGTTTAGACTGGGGAGATGCTGGAGGAGGGCCTGTATATGATGATCCAAATTGTTTTCAAAATTGTATAAATGGAGGTGCATCAGAAGATTATTGTGAAGTGAGTTGTGGAAATCCTGCTCCTTCTGATCCTCAAACCTGTGCTGAACAAGGTTTGGTAGAATGTACTGATCCGAATGCTAATAATTATGGTTTATGTGGACCTTGTGATTATGGCGAATAAAGGATTAGGAGATACAGTATCCAATGTCATTAAGAAAGTTTCTGGTGGCAGGGTAAAGGAATGTGGAGGCTGTAGCAAAAGACGTGAGTGGCTGAATGATAAGGTATCATATACTAGACGTAATGCTTTAAATGCAATTGATAAGATTCAGAATGGAAATATAAGATAATGGCTTGGAAAGCAAGACAGCCTGAAATAGATTATTCAGCTGCAGATGCTCTACGTGAAGTATCATTATTTATAGTAGAGATGTATGGGGCGAAATTAGATAGGGAAGAGGGAGATAGAGCTCATCACCTAAATATTCTTGCAGATGAATTAAGAACTGCTAAAACTATTTTAAGAAATGAAGAGAATGCATATGACGCTGCGAAGCTAGAGCATGAATCTCGTTTTGGAAAGCTTAAAGAAGAAGATTATACAAGTCAGAGTAGACCTGTAACTGATGATGTATATAAATGGTATGAGTCTAGGATAGAGGATAAAGAAGGTGCAATTCAACATTATAAGGGAAAAACTCAAAAAATGTTGGAAGAAATAAATTTTATTAATAGAGTACAGACTGGATTAAACACTGTAAGTACAAAACTTGGTCCAAGCCCAATTTGGTTGGACCCTGAAGATGTTACTCCAGTAGCTCTTGCTCCTCAGCTTGTAACAGGTACACCAGAAGAAATTGCAGAAAAACAAAAGCTGATAGGAGCTTTTTTTGAAGAACGGCCTGAAGTAGTATCTCCAGGAGCACTTGAAGTGATAAATCTTCTTAAAGCAGAGGCTATAGCTAAAGCAGAAGGGCGAGATTGGATTATAGATGAACGTAAATATCAAAAAGATAAACGTGAGGAGATCGAAAAGGATAAAATACTAGCAAGTGATTTAGCGTTAAATCCATTTGTATCAAGTATAAAGGCTATTGCTGGTGGGGATTATAACGATGAAAAAATGATGGATCTGATACTTGATATAGGAACTGCACATGGTCAAAAAATAGGAGATATGTTATGTCCTGGCTGTACAACACAAAAACAGTATGATATGGTTTTAGCAACTTATAATACTATGGCAAGCTTTGCACAAAAAGGAACTCCAAATGATATTACAGGATTAGGTAGACTTGTAGATAATTTGACAAAACAGTATGAAGAGTCACCTGGGAAAGTTGGTGATCTCACAACAGAAAAAGGATTTTTTGCAAGCTGGGTTTATAATGTGTTTAATATTAATATGGAAACGATCGATAAAATAGAATTAGAAGGATACAATCCTATAACTAAAGAAGTCACAAAGCATCAAATGAGTGATATGACTCCTGAAAAGTTGATAATGGTTGAGTTTGAAAATTCAGGCTTGAGCAAAAATGAATATTTTGAGAAACGAGGTAGAAAGATTTTCAAATTATTTAAACAGGTGTATGGAAAGAAAGAATCTGGAGCTGACCGAAGTGCTGGTGAATTAAAGAAGATGATAGAGGCTGCTTTTCCTAAAAAAAAAAGTGAAGATGAAGTAGCAATTCTTCGTGAGAAGTTAGTTAATATGGATTTTGAAATAGTTGATGTTACTGCAGATACTGGTTGGTATAGTGTATTAGCACAGGGAGAAGGAAGGCTTAGATTAGTAAAACCATTGGCAGATAGGGTTAAAGAAGCAAAGAATATATTGGAAGGTAAAGGAATAAATCTTCAAATTGGAGATTCACTGGTAAGAATGGATGTTAAAGAGAAGCAATATCAAGAATGGTTAGCTGCTGGATCAAAAGGTGCCACAGTAGCACCTGCTCATAGATCATTTCATACAATAGGATTTGCTTTTGATTTAGACCGTGAAGATGGATCTATGAATAATCCAGAAATATTTGATGTTTTAAGAGATTTAGGATTAGTGCAAAGTGATACAGAATGGTGGCACTGGTCGCTAGAAGAAGTATAATAGGAGTTAAAAATGGCAAATGATAAGAAGAAAGATGAAGGAGTTCCAGATGAATGGTTTTTTGATCCTGACAGTGTATTAGCACTAGAGTCTTTATTAAAACTTGATCCTAATGCAGGTGCAATAGACTCATTAGAAAATCTTGGGGGGGCAGGAATAGTAAGAACTCCTCCTCCAGCAAGTAATGTTGTAGGGAATCTTCCTCTTGCATATGAAAAAAGTTTGGGATTTAGGGAGAAAATTGAAGATATAGAGGTTGATCAGGGTGTAATTGATAAAATAGCTCCAGCATTATACATAGGTGCATATGAATTAGGAAAAAAAATTGTAGGAAGAGATTGGAGATGGCCTAAGGGGTGGAGCCCTAAAATAAGAGGAGCTGGTAAGCAATTGGTTGCTTATAATTTAGCTTTACAAGCTAGTGATTTGGTAGGAAGTTATGTGGATGATTGGAATAAAGCACATCCAGGTATGAAGTTAAAGCCATTACCTGGTCAAATTGCTGCTGGGGTTGGTGCAGTCGGAACATATAAATTTGCTTCAAAATTTGCCTGGACTATTATGAATAATGTTAAAACAGGCATGGCTGCTGAAGCAATGCCTGCTGTATTGCTTGAGGCTAAAAATAAATTAACTGAAAAAGTTGTAAAGCAATATGGAATTAATCAACCAGAAATAATAAAGCGAGCAGATAAAGTTGGTAGAGAAGCAACAGAGAAAGCAGCAAAAGATGTTGCAAATGTAGTTAAAGAGCGTCTTGGAAAAGATGCAACTAAGAGATGGGATGATATAACTAGACAGCTTATTAAGCCAAGAGTAGCTACAAGGGTAGGTAAATATTTAGCAAAGTTCGCTCCTAAAATAGCAACTAGGTTAGCTGTAAGTGCAACTGCAACAGTAATTCCTGAGGGTTTTAGTACCTTTTTTGGAGTACTTGGTATAGGGTGGACTGCTTATGATATATTTAATCTTATGGAATCAATGCCTGATTCTTCTACTTTATATAACTTAATATTTGAAGATGCTCCAGAACAAACTGCTGAAGATATGCTTATGAATGAAATGACAGTTTCAGATAGTATTTTTGTTTCTGGAGAACAGCAAAGGATGAAAGAGTAGATGCCCGATCCCAATGGTGGAATATCCATTGAAGAGTATCTTAAATATTTAGAGCAGCAAAACGCTAGAAATTTAAGTGCTACTTCTGATACAGGTACTGTACCTTCAGTTTTAGGAGATGTTCCTTCTGTAGATGTTGATCCTACAGCTCAAGGATGGACTGCACGTAGAAAAAGACTTGGACTTGAGGTAGTAGATGAAGTATCAAGTGATAATGCTGCTCTTGACTTTTTGGGTTCTTTAGCTTGGGGTGGTGTTCATGGTATTACTTGGGGAACTTCTGAATTTGTAGAGAAAGCTAAATCCTGGGATGAAATGAATGACTGGGAAAAGGCTGGTTGGGTTACTGGTGAAGGTCTTTCATTGTTTACTCCATTCGTTGGTCCATTTGCTTTGTTAGGCAAAGGTGGTCAGATTGCTACTAGAGCTTTAAGGGGTAATAATTTTATAAGAAAGGCAGCATCTAATCTAGTAAAGGAAGAAGCAATTATTGCTAAAGGGCTTTTAGATCAAGCTAAAGCTAGAGGAGTTGTTTCTCCAGCTGTATCTAGATCTCTTGAAAGACAATTCGCAAAACAACTTCCCAAAGCCCTTAAAGACAAACATTCAATAGCAAGATTACGAGATCTTAATGCAGATGTAACAGCTGCTCGAACTGCTAGTGTAGGATTACGATCTCAAAGTGAAGATGTGATAGGTAAAGTGCTTGAGGGTGCAGGAGTTCCTATAAATGTAGCAGCTCAGAGAAAATTGGCTAAAAGTTTTGTAGAGGAATTAGGCAAGGGCAGATATGTAAATGATATAGGTGAGTGGGTTACCAGATCATTTGGTGGAACAAATCCAGGAAGAATATCACAATATCTTGGTATGGCAGCTCAGGACTTTCTTTATCTTGGATTACATGCTCTTGGCGTAGAAAAGATAGATTCTTTAGCACATAAGAGATCTGCTGATTATGCTGATATACCTATGAGTACTACTGTTATGTCATTAGGCTTTCCGCTTATAAGAGGTATAGGAAGAGGTGGTCGTGAGTCTCTTACTCGTGGTATTACATCTTATGCCCAAAGATATAAAAAGATTAACTATAATAAGATAAGTGAGATGCCAGGTGGTGATGCTACTGCAAGAGAATTATTAAAAAGTAATGTTAAGGGAGCTAATATAAATATAATTAATTCTTCGGAACATGGACAAAAGACTTGGACAGTTTTTGGTAAGTCTTATATGGGTAAGCAGGATATACTACATCAAGCAGATACAATGCCATTAGAACATGTAGTTGGACTTCTGAATAAGATGAGACTCTCAGTTTCGCAAAGCCTTGTAAAAAGATGGAATAGTAATTACTGGGGAGATCTTTTAGCATCTACACCTCGTATGGGTACAGGTATTTTATTCATGAATTACGGTGCATTTCAAAGTGGTGCATTTAAGAATATGAGTCCTCAGGAATTATCTTCTCACTTATTTATGGCAGCATTTATGACTAAAGGTAAGGGTGCCTGGGATCATGCTGGTAAAAGAGGTTATCTATCAAGTGAGTATGGGGAGATGAACCGAGCATTAGAATTTCTTCAGACAGATCATAAACAAATGGATGCAACTATTTCTACCATGAAAATTAGGAATATGATTGATAAGCATGGTGTTGTTCATGGGAATAATCCAATTGCTGATGAAATTGTAAATGTATTTGATAGTGTTATTGAAGGTGAACGTATTGCCTGGAGAAATGATGGGGAATTTATTTCATCGACAAAGTATGCGAAAGTTCAGGAATTACTTAGTGCATATAATGCAATAAAGAGGATGAAGGATAAAAGCTTTACTCATGTAACTATTGATGATATGAATACTCAAGCATTGGATATGATTAAAAGAGATCTTGGGGTAGTAAAGATAAGGGATAAGTCAGTTGATGATATATTAAAAGATGATCTTCGAGAAGAGTTAACAGAAGAAACCAAGAAAGAGATAATTTCTGATGAGTATGGTATACTTGGGTTGCTCTCTGAAAGATTTGGGATACCTTTTAGTATTGTTCCTGTTCCTGAAGGTACACCTTTAAAAGGATCTGCAAGACTGATTAAGACACCAGAGGATGGGAATAATTATCCTAATATACATGAATATAATAATTTGATAGTAAAATATGGCTCTTTATTGAATATTGATATAATTGATAAACCTGCACTTGCTACTAAGCTGGCAAAAGATAGAAATATGGAAGTAAGAGATTATGATAATGCTTTGGGAGATGTGACACATGAATACATGGTTAATATGGAAGGCAGATATCTAAATCATAATTTATATTTAGAATTTGGTGATAACATATTTCTTCAAGCCCTTCATGATATTAATGCTAGCCAAGCAAAATCTGATATATATAAAGTTGTTTCTAATGTTGAAACTGATAAACAGAATGTTATTACGTTAAGAGAAGCTCTTGTTCATGTTTTTGGTCAGAAGGGTAAGTTTTCTGAGAATATATATGACAATGAGGTTGATAAAAAGGTTGGAGAAGAGTTACTTAGTGATGCAAAAATATCTGAAAATTTGTTAATTATACAGCCAGTGTATGATTTAATGAAGAGCTTATCAAATATAGGTAAAACCAGATCACCGAAACTTAATATAAAATCAGGTGATGTTCAGGAAGTTGCTGACAAAGTAGGAGACATGGTTAATAGACTCCCTGGTGACTGGAAACCTCCAAATCTATATATTAGAGGATTGGAGGAATTTCAATCTAGAATATTTACTGGCGGTAATAGATTATCTTATACTGCATTTCAGAGAGCTAAAGATGATGGTCTTATTCGTATGGATTTTGAGGGAGGAGTGAGAAAAATAATATTTCCTAGTGAAAATGCTATTGATAATGGACTTCCTGGAGATCCAGTATCCGCAAGAGCTGTTAAGGAAGCAGTTAGAGGAGTGTATGATTTGTTTAATCCTCAGATGGTAGATAGAGCTCATCATGTTCCATTTGAAGCTGATTTGCTTAAGTGGATTGGTATTCATCAAGAGGTTACACATAGCAAGGTTAAAGATTTTGTAGAAAATATAAATGATACACTTCGTAATCTTAGTAAAGATAGTATGGTGGTAACACAGATAGCATCTTTGAGAAAATTATCTGATGAAATAAGAAGTGAGATGGTCAGCCCTAAGAAGGTACTTGATGCTGACAAAATAGATAAAGCTCTTGCAGAAGCAAAGCTTATACATGAGACATTAATAGCAGAAAAAAATATCAGTGTAGAGGCCAGTAAAAAATTAGATGGTCTTATTACTGCTCTTGAATTAGGTATAGCAGAAAGTAAGGATCTTCCTTCTAGAACTTTTAGTGAAGAAAATTATGGTAAAATGATTGAAACGTTTGATGAGTTGATTCAGTTTGAGATAGAAGCAGATCATGTCCAAAAGAGAGAGCTTTCCAGATTTCTTATTAAACTTGAGAATCATATTACACAAAAAGATCCAAACATATCTTATACTGATTCAAAAATGTTGCTTGAAAAATTAACTGCAGATTTTCATGGTCTTTTGGGTAACAGGAAATCAGCTGAAGTACCCTTGCAGGAATTGATTGATGAGTTTAACAATACTGGTAATTGGAGGGATGCACGAACTGTTATTGATGCACTTGTGAAAACTGCAGGTAGATTTAATGCACATCATGAAGCTTATAATGATATAGCAGCTAAAATGGTAAATGAAATCCAGGGTGAAAAGCTAAATACTGAAAGACCTGTAAATTATCAGGAATTATTATTTAAATATCCATCAATACAGGATCCTAATAACCCTAATGCTGTAAGCAATAGGTTTGTGTCAGATATATCAGATGCATTTGATCCAGCAAAACCGAAAATAACTGCTCCAGATGTATTTGAAGACTATATCTATAGTGATATAAGAAAGAAGTATTCTAATTCTGGTGAGCAGGCAGTAAAAATAGAGGAGTTTAATACTGCTGAAGCATTGCCTTTGCTGCAAAATGTTTTTGGCCAGGTTCTTAGAAAAGTTTTTGTATTGGATCATGATAGATTGAATCTTGATGAAAAACCTATGCGTCATTCTCTTTCAACTATGGTTCTTGATAGGACAAATACAGTAGATCCTCAATTTAAGTATGAATATATACTTTTAAGTGGAAGTATAAAAATTGGTGATCGTACTATTAATATGGATGATTCTTATGAGATAGGTGGTGACTGGCTTAAAATGCAGAATTATATTGACAAAGCTATAACTGTTGATATGAGTGAGATGAAAGGTCTATATGAACAGTTAAGAAATGTGGATTATGTAATAGATATTCCAAGTTTAGGAAGTCTTAAACCAGTAAGTGAGAGCAGTAAAGTATATATGCGTTTAAGTCCCAAGATGCGAATTGTTTTTCCAAAGACAGAAGAGAATCTTGATTTACTTAATAGAGATTTTGATGATATATATACACAAAAGCTAACTGATTACACAGGACCTGAAAATAAAAAGCGTTTGCGTGCTTTTAAAAAAGCTTTTAAGAATTATTTTAATACTACTGATCAGGATAATGAAATTTTAAGATTAAAGATGATGTTCGTTCATTTTAATAGAACTATGGGTCCTCAGTTTGATGATATGATGAATAAAATGGATGTTGATAGGGGGGAGATAGAGTTTAATAGTTTTAAAAGAGGTTTGCTATCTGATGGTGGTACGACAACTCATTTGACAAGGCAGGCATTGGAATGGTCTAGAGATAATAATTCTGATCCTTCTGTAAGAACTAAGGCTCAAAAACTATTAGATGATGGAATAAAGATTGGTGTTGTAAATGATGAGCCAGCAAATAAAGCAGATGATCATTTTTTTAGTAATAAAAAGATAGTTATAAAACAGTTGAGTGATAGAGTTGCAAATCTTGTGACTATTGCTGGAAGGGATACACAAGAATCAAAGATAGTGGATAGTTTTGTTCAAGATATTACTGAGGGAACATATACCAGTCTTAACTCTTTCTTTTTAGATGGAGGCAAGTTTTCTAGTATTCCTTTCAGTCAATTAATACGATCAGTAAAAGGTGGTGGTGACTGGAATGGTATGAAAACTATTATTATGGATAATGATATGCTTGGTAAAGGATTCACTGTGTATAATCCAGAGGTAGCTTCTGTATTAACTAATCTAGGTGTTGATCTTTTGGTTGGTGAGAGTGTTGCTAAGACATTAAATCTAAATAGAGCTCAAGCATTTACTATTGATCCAGCCAGAAGTCTTGAGAGAGGGTGGGAAGCTGATCTTTCTTACATGGATGAATCTAATTTTATGAGTATTCCATATAAGAATTTTGGTATATCATTTACTACGCACTCTGATCCTGGTGTTAACTATTCATCATCTATGTTCGATTTTCAAAGTACACGTCATCTTCGACAAGCAAAACGACTGTATAAGATAGATGAGATTATACAAAAGATGGGTACAATTAATAATAATAAAGATTTTGCTAATGGAGATTTATTAAGAATTTTATATAAGATAAGGCAAGAAGAGACTGGTCAGCAGTTAACGACGGATAGTTATACTTTAACTGAAACACTTCTTGAATATGGTGGAAGGGAATCCAATCCTTTGTTACAAAAAGATCTGGAAAGGTTACTTCAAAGTGATTTTTATAAGATTCTTTCAAGTAGGCCAACACGGCACGGAGAAGAGGGAATTGCCGCTGTTGATGTAGATAATACTCTTAGTAATCCTGTGTATGCTCAGTTTGAAAATCTTAGAAATAACAAAATTGCTAATAGTGTTTATCAGTATGGCGGTGGTTCTATTACTCGTGCATTGGCTAACCAATTAATCAGTAGAGATTCAAAAACAGTAGCTGATATGCGGGATATTTCTTTTATAGCAAGAGATAAGGATACAGGTTTAGATATAATTTTCTCTTATAGTGATAAGGGTGTTTGGGAAAAATATAGTCCATTTCTTGAAGCTCAAAAAGAAGCAAAAACTTATGCAGGTGCAGGTGTGAGGGGATTAGCAAAGGATGAATGGATTAAAGTAAGTGAAAAGTCATATAAGGAAATTGAATCTGTATTAAATCAATTGAATAAACTGACTCATTCAATGAAGAATGTTAAGTATAACGATTTGATAAGATTATTGGATATAAATGAATATCATCCACAAAATTGGAATGTGTTTTCAAAGAGTAAAATGATAAGAGAAGATATTAAAGTAGGTCTTGGAAAAACTTTTATAAAATTAGCAGATAAATATAAGATACAGTTAGGAATGTCTGTCAATGCTATTCCTAAGGTGATGAAGGATCAGCCTTTTATGCGTATTGAAAAAGTTCTTGATACAAGTCTTAATGGGTTGGCAACTATCAATACATTCGATTTGCGTGTAACTTTGCAAAGAGATCATGATGGAGATCATATATACAAATATTTAAAGATACCTATATCCATGCTTAGAGATTATGTTGATGATATGGGAGATATACGAGATTATACTCTTATTCAAGATTCTGAGTATACCCAAGGAATAAATATGTTTGGGTTTAAGGGCGGTGTTGCTGGGAAAGATATTTCTTCTATAGGATTTGATAAGGTAGCTCATGATATAGCTAAAAAAGATAGAATTGTATCTAGTGTAATTTCAAGGAAAGGAACCTTGAGTTATCTTTTAAATTCTGAATTAAAGTTGGATGATAACCTTTTTGTATCTGAAGTGTTTAATAATAAGAATGTAAATCTAGCAGTGTCAAAAGCATTGGATGTATTTCAAAGGGGAGGGGAAATATTTCAGAGTTCTTTGGATAAATGGAAAAAAACCCCAAAGATCGCTAGAAATATTGAAGATATTGAGGACTATTTTATTTATGGTTTATATCCATCAGATCTTAGTAAACCAAGTGTAAAACACAGTACAGAAAGTTTTTTACAATCTGGATTTGGTATAAAGGATAAATTTGAAAGGGATATGTTCAGGATTATGCATAGAACTCTTAGTAAAGCAAGAGTTATGGATAATGATGTATATGATGCTGCAGGACGAAGACAGCCTACCACTAGTGAATTACGTAGAGCAAGAACTAATATTAACTCGTTTTTTGATAATCCAAATAGATATTTAATAATGGGTTTACTTGGAGATGCGAGGAGGATGAGGAAAAAGAAAAATTACGATGGAGCAAGCAAACAGATTGATAATGTGATTGGTTTTTTCTATAGGAATGTTTCGGTTAGTTCATCAAGATATCCTAAGATATATTCTGATTTAGAGAAAGGATATATACCATCAGGATTAGAAAGAAGATTTACTGTAGATAAAACTCTTGGAATTAAGAGTAGTATGAGTGGACATGTTTTGGATGAAGTCATAAGAAATCCTATTTTTTATGAGAGGGACAATAAAGGTGAATCAACTAAAAATAGAACCATGTTCCAACATTATAATAACTTGAGAAATAAGCTAGAAATTATAATGTCTTATGGAGATGTAACACCTGAAAGAATTGATGAAATGATTTTAACAGACAGTGCATTTACAGAAATAGTTAATGGACAGTCTGTATTTAAAGCTAATCTTAGTGGTATAATAAGGTTTGTTGCTAATAGTCAGCATGCGAATTCAGTAGGAAATTTGAGGCTTTTGAAGAATGAAACTTTTAAAGATTTAAATAAAATAGAAAGAGCTGAAGATAGAATTACTGTAATCCAGAAAGTTATTGATGTGTTGGATCGCCAAATGGCTAGAGATGCTATACTTCGTAAAGCTCAAGACTTAAAACTTTTTAAGATAAATCCTCCTAAAGATGATATAAATTGGGAATACAGAGATTTTAAGTTGAATGGTAATTTGTATAGAATTAAAGGAACAGTATCAAAAGACGATTTGGATCCTACAACATCTATGGGGTCGCTTGAATATATAGGGTCAATAAGAGATGGACGTAAACAAAGAGTACGCAGAGGATATACTTATATTGTTGATAAGAGACCTCCCAGGTTTGTAACTGTTGATGATCCAGAAGTAAGATGGAATAGAGCTTTTGCACAGGCAACAGGAGTTGGTACACATAGATCAAGTGATATTGATCCTTCTCGTTATCATTACGATAATGAACCTCTTGGTTTGAATAGACTTTTGTCTGCTGTAGATGCTTTAAGAAGAGGTGTAAGCGATTCTTATAGCAGAGCACATGAAGCAGCAGATAAACAGCCAATTGATAGAAATGATATTTATTATTATAATTCTGTTATGACTGATAGATTGATAGGAAAGTTTTTTAAAGATTTTAGTACTCCAGATAATTTTGAAGGTCTTTTAAAGTATTTGATCCAGCCACAGATACAAAGGAATATGTATGTAAAAGAAGGCACTGAAGAAATGCCTTACTTTAAGATGAATACTCATCTTATTCAATCTGTATTTAATTGGATGAGAAGACCAGCAGTTGGAGGTCAACCAAGTAATGCAGAAAGGCATGGATTTGATCCAAGAACATCGATAGAAAGTATTATTAAAGATACGAATCATTGGTATGATCATACAACTGGTCAGTCAGAATTGAAAACTCAGCAGTATAATAGGATGAGGATGGCAGGACGTGAAGATTGGAGTAGATTTAGAATGTCTACTGGTGATATTTTAATGAGTGATTGGTATGTCAATCCAGTATTGAGCAATTATGCCAGAGGTTTTATATTGGGAAGAGGAGATATTACCAGGATGAAGGATAATACTGGAAAACCAAGTTATTTTTATGATTATACAAAAAGTGGACCCCCTGATAAAAGAATGAAGAAAATAATGGGATGCCGATAATGAAAATTAACGAAAAAGTTATCTCATGTATATCAAATTTTCAGATTGATTTTAAAAAGGTGCCCTGCCCTACACATCAAATTTTGAAACTTTTTAGGAGTAGTAATGTCAGCAGGTTGTAATGAAGTTCAGTCAGCAGGAGTAGATATTGATTATAATGCTGAAAGAATGAATGAGATATTCAAATATTGGGTTGATAAGCCTAATATCAGGAAAAGATATACGAGACCTGATGGAACATTTGAAAAAGAGATAGCTGAAAAAGGTTTAGAAAGCTATGTTTGGGATATACTTGATTATCCGTTTAAAGTAGAGCAGAATTTTACAGATAGACAGTTAAAAAGGATAAAAATAGCTATTGATGGACATGATAAAGATTTGACAGGAAAGTTTAAGAATATAGCTGGAATTTTTGCTGTACCCAGGGGATTGGCAAGATTGGATCCATCATCTAATAAAATGTTAATGGACCTGGAAAGTGCTAAAAACTATGAACGTAATAAGATGAGTCAGGTGGAATTTTCCATTCAGGAGATCAAAGATAAAATATTATCTGCTCATATTGATGTAAATAAGGGAGGTAGGTTTTTTGGTAATAAGAGTTATAAGGAATATAGAAAGATAAGAGATAAGATTGTAAAAGCAAAAGATGAGCATGTAGAACAGGCTGTACATGATGCTGTTAAAGGATTTTATTTAACAGATAATGGAAAACTTCTTGGGGAATATCATACTCTAGTCAAGTTAGCAAGTAAAAATCCTGAAAACGGTAGATCTAAGAATTCTGAACTTGATATTGCAATTCGTAATGGATACTTACATACAGATCCTGTTACAGATGTACAAAAAATGGTTAAGTATAATCCTAAAATAATACAGGCAGTAGAGATGTCTCATAATTTGCTGGATACTGTTGGTAGAGTTCATATTGCTTCTTTCCGAGAAATGGCTAATGTTATTGATTTTAAGTTTTCCAGGTTTAATCCTGCAAGCAAGAATCTCATGGATAAATTAGAAGCTGCAGCTGTACGTATAGAGGGTAGGATGGAGAAAGGAGATTATTTCCCGAAGATTATATTGGAAACTATGTATGATATGAAAGTAAAGCTTGAGGATATGATAACAGAGTCCAATATAAGTACTGCAAATGAATATATGAATGAAATGATGGGCATTACAGACGGATTGTTAGGTCAATTAAATCAAGCTCCTAAAAATACAAAAGCAGCAAGTAGAAATTTGAATCTTTTATGGGAATCTGATCCATATGTAATCCTGGAAAAATATTCAAGGGATGCTATTCAGTTTAATAAGAATATTCATATACAGAGGGCATATCTTGAAGCAATGAGAACTATTCCTAATGCAGATACTGCATTTTTAAAAGGAATGAAAAGTTTTATAATGGAAGAATATCTTGTAGCTAATACTGAAGGCAGAAGTCGTCCTAAATGGGTAAATGATTGGACACGTACCATAAATAGTTTTCAGACAGGAAGAACTATGGGATTAAATATAACTGGTGGAATAAAAAATGCTGCCAGTGTGCTTCATTATTCATCCAGAGTAGGTCTCAAAGCTATTAGAAATGCAAAAAAATCATATCAAAATTTGAAAATGAAAGAGATTGTTGATAGGGTAGAAAAAGAAGAAGGTTTTCTATTTACTCCAAGTGATAGTGCTATTATGATGGAGGGTATTGTAGGCAGGGATAAATATAGTAAGAATGAGCTTGTATTTAATGAACAAAAAGGTCAGTATTTTTATAAAGGTACTATGGTAAAAGATCTTGTTGAAAAGATGGGAGATAAAACACTTGGATTTTTATTATCATTTCATAGATGGACTGAAAATGGACAAAGGAAATTTATGTTCAGGACTTCATTTATTAATAAATTTCAGGAATTATCTGCTACCAATAAGTTATCTGAAAAAGACAATGAAAAATTTGCTAAGAATTATGCCTTAAAAATGGTAAATGGATGGGCATATGAATATGCTCCATTTGCTAAAAATAAGTGGGTGCGAGGCAGTCAGAATATTAAGATAGTGGATGAAGTTGGAGAGTCTTACATAATTAGAAAAGGTCCCAAAGCTGCTGGAGCAGGTCTTAGTGAGGTAGCATTCCATTTAATGCATTATCCTATGAGCCTTCTAGAAACGCATGTAAGCCAGTTAAAGGCAGCAGGACAGTCAGCTAAGGCTGGTAACTGGGATTCACCCGAAATGCAGTATATGATGCGATATGCGGGTGTATTTGGGCTAATACAGCTAGGATCTATTTTACTTAATGCTAATCTTAATAATATATTAGAAAATGAGACTCTTAATAGATTAGGTAGAATTGAAAGAGATCTGCTTGAATATGGAAATGAAGACAGAGCTACATTTGGATTACTATCTGAATTTACAGGTCCTACTGTAGGTCATTTAAAATATTTCAGTATAATGGGTGGTCTTGTGAAGCTTGATTCTCCTGCTAAAAAGATTCTTCTTGGCAATGTAGATTATACAGAAGATACTGAGGATAGCAGAAGATATACTGATTATCAATACAGTACAGAATATGGAAGAATAAAACACAAAATATATCCTGCAATACGTGACGGACGGAGCATAGACTTAGCTAGGCATTACCTTGCTTGGTATCCAACTACTTGGATCAAGAAGGCTAGAGAACGCTTAGGATTGAAAAAACCAAGTAAGTCTAAATTTACTACAGAAGAAATATTATACTCCATTCGTCCTAGTGCTTTTCGTTAACTTTAATAAATTATTTTATTTCAATAGTTAAGGATATTTTTATATAGTTAAATATATGTATTCTAATGCATGATGATACATTGTTAATGATAAACATGAAGATAAATGGAAACAAATTTATTCTTATAAATCTTTGTTGTTCATCTTTTATTTGAGTTTTACCAATCCAGGCTCCAAGGATTGTTCCACCTAATCCATAAGTTTTATTATCCATTTTATCTATCTTTCTTTAGGCATTGAGGATACAAACTTATCATTTAACCAATCATCAAATCGCATGATAATAAGTGTTTCTCCTCTATCTTGTTTACATACCACAGCATCTACATGTACACTTGGAAGTAGAAATGATGCTAACTTCTTCCTGCATTTAGCTTGTATCTTTACTTTAGGTTCTTTACCAATAGTAAGATCTACTTCTTCATGAAAACCTAATGATTGACCATTGGATCCCCATGCACGTTCAGCAGTAAAACCTGCACTTTTTGCTTCATTTACTATTGCTCTTTCAAATCTGTTACCTTTTGCTTTACTTGGATGTGGCATTTAATGCTCCTTTTTTTGCTTCTCTTCTTCGTTTACGTTCTGCAGAACTTTTTTTACTTGCTTTCCATTCACCATATTTTCTTATACAATATCCCTGGAATATCCACCAACCGTTTCCATTTTCCTCAAACAGTTTATTACGGTCTTTGATATATTTGGGATCATCTAGATCACCTTTGTAAGGCCATTCTCTTGTAGAAAATGTTTTCCAGTCATAGTTCTTTCTAGCCATCTAGCTCTTCTCCCTTTTTAAAGTAATCCACATCTTTTATTTCACCATCAACCATAAATACACCAGATACTTCTCTATTTGATTTTACTATTGAATACCCTAATGCAACATCATCATCGTATACTATTAAATCATTAGCTTTCTTGAACTTTTCCTCTTCAATTGCATCAGCATGTTCTTTACAAGAACAACAGATATCACTATCTGGATATCCGAGTTCTAAAAATAATGCTCCACAACAATTAGTTACTTTCATTGATTATGTCCTTCCATGACAAGTTTAAAATATTAGGGCAGTCAGTTTGCCAACCCAGCAATTACGTGTACTTGCTAGCTTTCATCAATAGAACAATTTTGTTATTGATTCAAGTTATACTGCCCTAAAATTGTTATTTATTTATTTTTCCTTTCAATTATTGAGGACTTGGCATAGAACGGTGGGTAAGACAAGGTAAGGATGTTCTATTAGCGTTAATTCGCTGTTTACTTGCCAAGGCTAGCCCTGTAACAATTATTACTACTGCAGCCTCACAACTGCCTTCAGGGGGTTCTAATGCTCGCTTTCGCATAACAAGGACACCAAGCCCTTAATTCTTTAATTCTTTGGTTCAGCTAGCCCCTAACTCAGCAATCAGAGTTTTAACCGTATAGGATTAGTCCAACATTTAACAGGAAGTTAACCATATTACAAATTGCAAACCTGTTAATGTCCAGCATTTTTACAGAATTATGACAGTTATTATAGTCAATTTTACCTTTTCTGCTCATCGGTGACTGAACCAAAATTTATGAGTATAGGTTCATTAGTTGTATTAGTAGGATTCTGACATCACGTAGTGTGAAAACCATACCTATACTCATTCGATAAACTGTAACTCGATCGCCAAATCTAACTATTCATGCTAACCATTAGTTATGATCAGTTTCCAGTTTATCTATATACTTTTGAACTTTTACACCTAATAATCTGCTATTTGTATGTAGCTGATCAATATGAACCATTGTTTCTGTTAATAGTGATTCCACATGATCTAACTTACATTTTAGATCAGAGATTTCACTTTGATAATGCTCTTCAGGCATCTTTGAATCAAAAATATCTCCCATTATCTGACTCTCTTTCTTAGTTATAGTATTATAAACACTTATTTCTTTAAACAATCCCATATCAAACAATTCCTACTCGAGTTTCTAATCTTTTAATTCTATAAACTACATTAATTATTTTTTGTTCAAGTGAATCTAAATTATCCATCATCTTTAACATATCTTCCTTAATGTCTTTGAGTTCTGTATTATTTTTTACTACAGGTTTTGTTGTTTTAGCCATACTTGTTTCCTCTTATTAGTTTTCCATGACAATTACATTTAAATGGATGTGACAGTTTTTCTTCTGTAACGTTATAATCAATTGTGATTTCCTTACCTTTAGGTATGTTTTTAATTGGTACTAAAGCTATGTTATCTGTTTCATTGAGTTTAGTTACTTTGGTATTTGGATTGCAACTATGATTTATACATTTTCCAATATTATCTTCAAAATGTTTACCTTCAAATTGAATAGAAGTTCTTGTTGGACTTTCTATATAAGTAGGTTTGAATTTATATATAGGAAATATTAGCTCTAAAGAACCAGATATTTCTTCTGTAGTAAACAATCCTTTTTCACCTTCTTGGTTTACCATTGTGCATAATTTCATTTCTTTTTATTTCTATCACTCATTCGTCTATCTATCTTAGATCTTACAGTATACTTATCTTGTATACTCCATTCTTTACCATTGAATCTATTATTATCTTTATCAGCAGTTGTTGGTTCTCCATCAAGAAAAGTTCTACTTATATCTCTTATCATCTTTACTTTGTTTTCTGCTGTTATCGAATTATCAGTTGCTATTCCCCAACAATCTTCTAACCCTTGTTTAAATCTCTCATAATATAGTTGATAATTAATCATTGGACTCATCCTTATTTCTCCTTTCCCTCCATTACATTTT
>Ga0208449_1000250_pt1 | contig 42785 bp, 33 predicted proteins | sample MalvireepMed_s17_FD_184247 | JGI IMG/M metagenome (GOLD analysis project Ga0208449, IMG submission 184247) | Marine viral communities from the Global Malaspina Expedition - Malaspina viral metaG DeepMed_s17 (SPAdes) (version 2) | ecosystem: Environmental > Aquatic > Marine > Oceanic | place...
TCCCTTTATAAACAAGCTTTCTTTAAACTTTATTTTTGACGCCGTCAAATGGCTTTTAAAACCAACAACTTCCCTCAAAACAAAAATCCTATCGCTAGTAAATTTACCCACGAGATCAACCCGAAGGTGGTTTACTTTATCTGCATTTCTATGAACGTAAAACCGTTTTTTATATCCGATTTTGGAGGCGCAAATATAGAACGATTATCTATCCCCGCAAGCACTTTTTCAAAGTATTTTTAAAATAATTTACTACCGCCTTGTTTACAGTTAATTACATTCTTAAAGTTTTAGAAATAACTTCTGGATATACTCATACAATCAAAATAATAAACGATCGAAGCAGCTTCTAAAAAAGCAAAATCCTGAATTTTACTGGATTTACTCGATGAACTACACAGAAGCACACGAGGTGGTGTGAAATACGAAAGTCGAGAAGTCTTTTTATGAGTCAGCAGTCTCAGTGGGCAGTAGGCAATCGTTATGGTGCTATTTATTATTCCGGATTAAAATACAAAGTCAGAAGTACAAAATACAAATAAGCAACGCACGGTCACTACGAGTGATCCTTAAGCGCCTAATCGCGAAAGGATTGTTCCCGAAAGCTTTCGGGAGAGAAGTTTTATGAAGTCAGCTGTGGGCAGTTCTCAGTTGGCAGTCGCAGTTGGCAATGGGCAAACCTTAGGCTGCTGTTTTTTTATTGCTGACTTATTATTCCGGGTTGGGGTACGTAGAAATACGCAATACCTCACACACTGTCACTTCGAGCGCAGTCGAGAAGTTTTTTATTAATTAGCAGTAGCAGCGGTCAGTCGGCAGTCTCCGGGAGCAGTTGGCAATTGTTATGCTGCTGTTTGTTACTCCGGATCAAAGTACAAAGTCAGAAGTACAAAATACAAATAAGCAACGCACAGTCACTTCGAGTGATTCTTGAATGCCTTAGCGCGAAAGGATTGTATCGAGAAGTAGTTCTCAGTGGGCAGTCGCAGTTGGCAGTGAGCAAACTTTAGGCTGCTGTTTGTTATTTTGCTATTTGTTATTGCTGATTTGTTATTCGGGGTTGGTGTACGTAGAAATACGAAATACTTCATACACTGTCACTTCTAGCGCAGTCGAGAAGTTTTTTATTAATTAGCAGTAGCAGCGGTCAGTCGGCAGTCACCTACTTGAAATACAAAATCATAAAATAAGGAGATTCTCGCACTGCCCATCCCAATGAAGGTTAGGAATTGTATCGCGTGTTTTGGAATGGAAAACCATACCTTATGTAACGCTATCAGTTCCCCTCCTCGTTGAGGAGGGGTGGCAGCAAGGCGCACGCAGTGCGCAGCTTACGGGGTGGTGTTGCCGTAAATATACTAGAACCACCCCTGCCCTGCTGCGCGGGCTTTCCCCTCCTTTAAAAGGAGGGGAGCTTTGTTCTATTCTTTTTTGGATCCTTGTGATACGATGCTGAAACAATCCGAATAGTTGTCGAGACTAAGATTAGTTAGTTAGCGGCTTAACGTTCTAAGATAGAAATACACCACCTAATGTCACTACAAACGCAGTCGAAAAGCTTTTTTAAAAGTCGGTGGTTAAGCGATTTTTCAAAACGCGCTAAGCATCTTCGGCCAGCATTTTTTGTTCCAGTTTAAGAATGAGTTCGTTTAAAAACTTGGTCCTGCTGCCTTTGCGTTCTTTCAGTTCGGTATAGGTTTTATACGGGTGCTGCAATTTGATATTGAAAAAATCTTCAAATCCTGAGGTCAACTGCTTAAGGTCGAGTGCGCCGTGATTGATGACCTGATCTGAATACAAGGCATAGATAAGTTCTACCAAAGCGGTTTTAGAGCCCGTCCAAACCAATACTTTGTGCTTATCCTGTTTCCATTTAAAATTCTGCCCCGGTTGTAAAGCCTCCAATTGTTCCCGTATATAATGAATGTATCGGTTCATGGCTTTAACTTTGGCCCAGAGCATATCATGTGAGGTGGTGAATTCAGGAAACTGGTAGTAATGCACCAGTGGATTAACGGGATACTCCGGATTTTGGGTACGTGAAAAATACTGATGATCCAGATACGTATGTCCCAACTCCATATAATGTACAAAATCAGCATTCCTGTAAAAGAACTTGTTGAGCTTTTTAAGCTCTTTTTGTAGAAAACTTACTTGATAGTGTTTTCCCGCCTTGGGTTTCTGCAGTTCACAGGTACGTACTTCGGTATAATAAATAAGATGACTCATGGGTTCTGACTTCAACGACTTGAAGAAATAGATCTCAGAGGGTATGCTTTCAAAATCATGCGTATCTACCCAATGCTGGAGGGACGACAAGGTTTTGTTACAGACTGCAATGGCTTCCAGAGCACATTTTAAAGGCGTGGCTTGTGCTTCTTGTAAGACCTGTAATTCCCGGGTAAAAGCAGCTACCCGTGCTTCCGCTTCTTTCATAAGTATTAGGTTTTTAGTTGGTGTTGCGCTTCGATATAATCCATCATAAAATTGCCATCCCTACGCATATAGGCTTGTTTAGGCAGGAGTTGCGCCCCCAGCTTGCGCTTTTCAAAATTGGCACTGATGCCCCAATCCACCTGAGTGCAATGCAGTTGACGGGCTCTGAGCAGGCTTTCGTATAAAAGTTGGCGATAGGTTTTATAGGTAGCTGCGTGAGCGTATTCCATCCCAATAAGACTGGGCACATAGGTTGTTCCGTTACGGTAACAAAACAATACGCCCAAGAGCTGCTCCCCTTCCCGTGCATACAGGACTAGAAATTCCCATTGATCAGAAGTATTCATCGCTTTAAAAAGCCTATAGGGGTAGGTAAAGGTATTCAAGGCAAGATTACGTGCTTTTACTTGTTGATACATCGCGTATGCCAACTGCAGTTGCGCATCACTCAACTGTGCTTTTACCTTGCAGTGCACCAGATTTCGAAAGGGTAAAATATCCCGTTTAAAATGCTTTCGGGAGCGTGCACTCAGGTCATTTAAGTAGGCTTCCTGATTCTTCCAGTCTAAGGAAGTTACCAGTGCCGTTTCGGGCATAGCTACAGGAATAAAGCCTTTTTGATTAAACCAGGCATCTAATGCATGACCCAAGTCTAAATCCCGAAACACCAGTTGTGATAGGTTCTGGGCTACACTATAGTCTTCTAAGGTCTTGAGCATCATATTTAGTGCCTGAGTTGCCTGAGGATGCTCGTGTTGTAAGTATAAAGGCAAGCCGTCTGAAAATAAAGATCCTAAACTAAGCACCTCACTGCATAAATAATAAGGATCCTTTATACGCTTCTTTTCTATCGCTTCAGAAATCTGGAGTGGCGCCAACACGTCCTCTTTCCATAAGCTTTGTGTAAAGGCTGCTAAAAGTAGCAGTTCTCCTTGAGCATCCTTGATCTGCAGATACTTAAACTTCCAGTGATGTTCGGGCAGAGCAGCTTGCGCAAACACCTGTTCTACAAAACGCCAGCCCTCCCAGTCGAGAATACCAAAACCTTTAAAGTGTGTATCCCATAACGATTGGTCAACAGCTTCAATGGTCTCTTCCACGATCAGGCTTAGGTTGGCTAAGGAGGTATCGGGCATTGGCATCACTTCAAAGTGCTGTTTAAACGCCGCACTTAGCTGGTCAAAATCATTCCCGGTAGCCTGTAGCACTCTGGGGTATTCCTCTTGAAGACAACGTGCAAGCCCTTGAATATCCTCTAAGGTGTTTTTAAGCGATACCGTAATACGCAATCCTGTATTTTTAGAAGGCACTGCCGGGAACAAGCCCATATTTACAAAATACCCGCGATCGAGCAACCTGCGGGTTAACTGATATCCGGTTTCCGGCACTCCGGTTGCCAGAAAAAATACCGGAGCATCGGTTACTGCGACGAGGGGAAGTTTATACTTCTTCAACAGCGCATTAAAACAAACCACCCGCTTTTGCAAATCCTGTTGCCAGTCGTTCAACTCTGAAGTAAGATGTAAGCGTGCAGCGGCAATTGCCGCGCCTACCGAAGCCGGATCTAATTGTGCTGAAAAAGTAAGCGGTCCGCCAAAGGTTTTGATCTTATGATGCGCATCAAGATCTCCACAAATAATAAGAGCGCCGTTAGCACCAAAGGTTTTGCTAAGCGTGCCTATCACAACGCTACGGGGCAATAGCTCCTGCAGGTGATCGTAGATTACCCCGGTACCGTGTTTTCCCGCCCAGCTCATACCGTGTACATCATCAAAATACAACTGAAGCTGCTTGTATTTATGAGCCAGGCGTTTTAAAGCTTCCAGGGGCGCATAATCTCCGTGCATAGAATACACCCCGTCTGCCATATACCAGATCTTGTGTGAGGTAGACCCTAGTTCTTGTAAACGCGCTTCGAGAAGATCCATACGGTTATGTCGTATCAAAAGCACCTTAACTCCTCGCAATTTGAGTCGGTTTGCTGCATCCTGTACGCTCCAGTGTACCTGATGATCGAGAATCACCGTATCGGCATCTCCCACCAGGACCGGTAGGGCTGCCATGTGGGCCAGCGTAGCATTTTTGGTTACGATCACCGGGCGACCGTACATGGCTTCCAGTAGGGTCTCCAATTCTTGATACAGCGGATGCGCGATATAGGTTTTTGACAACGGAAACTGTGTACCATAAGCTTCGATAGCTGAAATTGCAGCCTTTTTGATGCGCTCATCCAGCCCCAATCCCAGATAACTGGTGGTTCCAAAATGCTTCAGGCGTTGGCCTTCTATCTGAATAAATCTACCGTCAAAACCAGCAGGATCGGCATGTAAATGGAGGATGTGTTGCGCCCGCGCATGATTAAAAACCGCATCTACGGTGTCTAAAAAATGATTGTGTCTAAGTTGCGCCATAAGCTTGCGTATTACGTGGATATTCAAGTTAAGCACCACTAAACTAATTAATTGCAAGCAGCCTTTAGCGCTATCACGCGTACGCCGCTTTAAAAAATCCCGCAAAGCAAAGATTTTATCCCGCAGAGCAAAGTTTTAAGTATCTACCACAGGGAATAACCCTCAAAACACCTGTATATCAAGCATATAAAACACACTTTTAAAGAATAATTAGTACTTTCAACACAAATAGCAGGATTAATGAACTTCTTAGAAACCAACTTTGCTGTAATGCAGCTGCGGGAGAATATCCTTTTTTTTAGGTACAAGCAGATTCCGCAATTCGATCTTTCCGTGGCTAAACAACTCGTGGCAGACCGGCTACGCTTACAACGGGAACAAGCCTATCCCGTTTTGTGTGATATGCGCCAGTATAACCAGCCCGATCTGGAAGCCCGACGCTATCTGGCGGTACAAGGTTCTGTACTTATTCGTGCTGTAGCGTATGTAATACCACCGGATACCCGCAATCATGTGATCTATTTTTTCATCAGGGTTGATCAACCTGTAGGAAACGCCAACATATTTACACACGAACAGGAAGCGCTTCGCTATTTAAAAAAGTACGTATGAAAACATCCTCAAATCCCGGTCACAGCTTTGATAGCTTACGGCAGATGATCCAACAGCTCGCCAATGGAGAATTTGCGCACCGTATCCCCCTGCACGAGCAACCCCAAAATGACCTCGAAGAAATCGCTGGAGACCTCAACATGCTCGCAGAAGAATTGGCCGATTTATTCATCAATAAACAAGCCTTTGGATTGAAGGATATGGCCAATCCGCTGATACTGGTCGTCAATGCGCGTTTTAAAATTCAAGGGATCAATAAACGCTTGGCTCAAATGCTTACCCAAGCTTCCAAACGCCTGCTGGGGAAATCCCTGCATAAGGTACTCACCCCGGAATGCATTACCAGTTTGCACGAGATCCTTCCCCTGCATTTGCAAACGCAAAGCAGTAGACCTCCGGTCAAAACCTTAGTGATGTTCAAACTCCCTAAGGGCACCGTACAGGCCTGGGGATATTGGCATTTGCTCAACACGCCAGAAGGCTATTGTTTTTTCTTTAGGGGATTGCCGGCGCGCCTGCAAGATGCACCACCACCTCAAAAAGGACAGCCTACCGCAACAACTTCCCGTAAGGACACCGAGCAACTACAATATGACTTCAACACCATTAAAAAGGTGCATCAATACGTACTGGAACATCTTGACCAGCCCCTACCCTCTTTGCCGGAGCTCGCAAAACTATTTTCGACCAATGAGTTTAAGCTTAAAAGAGGGTTCCGATTGCTGTATCACAACACTATCTTTAAGTTTCATTTAGAGAAACGCCTTGAAGTTGCACGGCTCAAAATCCAGAATACGCCCACCAGCTTAAAACAAATCGCACAAGACCACGGGTTTCGTAATTACAGTCATTTTTCAAAGGCTTTTAAAGCCCGTTACGGTCATAAACCTTCGTACTATAAAAATCGCAACGAGCTGTTTTAAAGCTATCCTTACAAAAAATCCCTTAGACATAACTCATACTCCTGCATAGCAAACTCATTGTAAAATAGATGGATGAACTTTAACCTACAAAGTTTTTACCATGGCGCTAAGCAGTTTTAACAAACAAGGGATCCTAAGGGGAGTTATCAGCTTCTTTATCCTGCTGTGGGTCTATGCCGCAACAGCAAAGCTGCTCGAGTTTGATGATTTTGGTATTCAGTTGGGACAGTCCCCTTTACTCAGTGCCTATGCCGGTATCTTGGTTTGGTTGGTTCCACTAAGTGAATATATACTAAGCGCGCTCCTGCTCCTTCCCACAACTAGAAAAGTGGGTTTATATGGAAGTCTGTGTTTGATGACGGCGTTTACCACCTATATCATCATCATTCTTAATTATGCAGATTTTGTACCCTGCTCGTGTGGTGGGATTCTGGAGGCCTTGGGATGGACAGAGCATTTGATCTTTAATGGGGTGTGTTTGTTTTTGGCTGCAACTGCGTTCTTATTCGCTGCTCAAAATTCTAAAAGCCCTATTACAGGGTTGAAACGAACGGAAATACTAAAACTCTGTGCAGGCGTTTTGGGAAGTGCTGTATGGGTAATTGTCCTGTTTTTGACTTCGGAAGAGCAAATGCATCGTAACAATGCCTTTATACGTCGGTATCCTCAGCATGTGGCCAAAGTTAAGGCGAAAATTAACCTAGGCTATAACTCCTATTATATTGCAGGAATCACCAACGATAGTATTTACTTGGGAAATACCACAGCGCCTTTACACATTATTGCAACTGATACTAAGCTACAGGATACCATACACCATAGATTACACCTTAAAGATATGGATCAGTATTCCTTCAGGTCGCTGCAATTTCGGGTGTTGGATACAATGTATTACCTCAGTGATGGAAGTGTCCCTGTAATTTTTACTGATACGATCGGGAAGTGGAGACCATCCAGAATTTTAAAAACGGAGTATTCTTTTTATAAACTACAACCTTTGCATAATAGCACCTTCGCAGTATTAACTGCAAATAAAGAGACAGGAGATCATGAGCTGGGCTTGCTGAGTTTTAAAGATACCGTAGCATTTCATATAGCTCCGGAGCTATTAGAGAAACAAGTAGATGGTATTTTTGATGTAGATGGATTTCTGCGATATAATGAGAGCCAGGATAAACTCATCTATGTGTATCACTACCGTAATGAGTATTTGGTAATGAATAATATGCTTAAGCTCGAACATAGCGCTAAAACTATTGATACTTTGAGTCAGGCCCAGCTGGATATTGCAACCAGCAGTACTACACTAAAAATTGGCCCTAAATCCATTGCAGTGCATCTTAATGCCGCTACTGCAGGACATTATCTCTATTTACGTTCAGACCGCTTAGGGCAATATGAACCTGCAGAAATGCTTGAGGAAGCAAGTATTATAGACGTTTATGATCTGCAGGATAAGAGTTATGTGCTTAGTTTTTACCTCTATGATTATAAGGGACATTCCTTGAGAAACTTTATGGTAAAGGGTGATCAACTCTACGCCATTTACGATACGTATTTAATAAAATACACCTTAAAAGCTGATGCTTTTAAGTTTTAAAATATTCCGGCCGGGATCAGGAGATTTTAAGAGCTGAAAACCTGTAAACGAGTAGGCCAATTAATAGTAATCTTTAATTTTTATATTATGAAAAATGCACAAAGAAAACTGATTTTACCAGCTCTGGTAATGGGGCTGGGTGTTTTTGGAGCCTTCGTGAGTACTGCACATACTGCAGCTAGCTTTGCTCCACAAACAGGTTATGTAGAGAATAACCAACCTTGTGACACGCCGGTAAGTTGCGATACAGACGGTGAAGTCATGTGTACCCTGATCATCAATGGTGAGGAACAGATTGCAAGAGGGAAATTAACGCCCGTTAGTGATTGTACAGTACCGCTTTTTAGACCGGTGCAAAATTAATCAGTAAAGAGGGGGCCGGTTGGCCCCTTTCTTTTTGCCGTTGATTGATAGTATGATGCTTAATCCATCCAATCTTGTTTTGGCATTCCTTTTAAATAGTGGTCGAACCATTCCAGATGCCTGTTATACAGGTCCTGTCGGGCAACTTTAGCACTAATACCATGTCCTTCTTCAGGGTATACCAATAGCACGTGCTCCTTTTCCAATCGTCTTAAAGCCTGATACAATTCCCGGCTTTGCGTCCATTCAATATTTGGGTCTTTTATTCCTGTCCACGTCAACAAGGGTGTATTGATTTGTGCGGCCTGATGCACGGTAGAATTAGCCAGATAGGCCTCCGGGAACTCATAAAAACCCTTATCAAACCGCCACTGATGATTTTCAAACCGAAAGTAGGCCGACTCAAGAATGAAATTTAGATACCCTAGATAATGGCTTACTAAATCAGTCACCGGGTTTCCGATGATAGCAGTAGCATATCTATCGGTTTGAGTAAGTATAAAACCGGCTTCAGAGGCTCCATACGATACGCCCATTAAACCTACAGCTTTGGGGTTGATTGAAGCGGTTTCGATTGCTTTATCTACGGCAGCTCCCACACAATTAACCGCCGAAATTCCGAAGGCATTCAATTCATAGCGAATATCAGGGCGCAGTACAAAATATCCATTGAGATTTAAATCTATCGGCTCTATACTGCCGCGTTGAAAAGTTAATGAGGGCAGATGATAATCGTGTAGCTTTCTCGAATTAAGCTCATACACATCTACGATCATCGGGTAGCTTCTTGATGGATCATAATTTACGGGATAATGCAATGCCCCGTGAAGTTTATGACCTCCCTGCCAATAGGTAATGAGTTCAGACCGGGGTTTATAGTAATCCTGCTCGTGCAGATTACTTTGTTCAAGAGTTTTAACCGATTTCTGATTCAGGTTGCTGTACATTAAGCGGGTAGGATGGTCCGAAGATTCCTGTTTAAAAATACACAGCCTACCTGAGCTGTCCGCTTGAAGATCATAAAGCTTTAAAGAATCATAGCTTAAAAAGATCTCGTCCTGAGTTTCGCTTAAGGTGCTAATACCCATTTCATAAGTATTCAGGTTTTTAACTTTAAGTAAGGGGTTTGCGTCAAGAGCTACCTGCTGGGTTTGAAAGTTAAGTTTTTCATATACACTTACCTGTCGTACAGGACGCTTAGTCAAACGAAACTGTAGGTTTCTGCCGCTTCCATCTGTAAGTTTATGGCGTACCCCTGTTTTAGGGCTCACTTTCCAGATGTCCCAATGGTCGTATAGTAAAATAGCTTCATCTCCTTTAGTAAAATAGGGGACTTCATAAGGAGGCGGTATGCCGCTTCGGTCATAGGTGGTATCATACGCAGGGATTTCCCATCCCTGAGTCAGGTTAAGATGCTGTTCCGTTTTGATATCATAAATCCACCAGTGTTTATTTTTAAAGTAACAGATGTACTTTCCTTCAGGCGAACCACAAAAACTATTTTCTATAAAAGGCAGGCTGTCTACAATGCGTCTGCTCTGACCTGTTTCCAAATCAAGCAGATTAAGGTCCACGATAAGTTCCCCAGTTTTGAACTTAGGAAGGTATTGGGTGGTGTTGTAGGTTAAAGCATAACGCTGTTTGGGAATAAGGAGTGAAAAAGGCTGCTCTTTCGATTCTACAGGCAATACTTCCTGCTTTTGAGGCTTCCATACCATTAACCGAACACCATGTTCAATCCAGTCATAATTGGGGCTTTCAATTTCGGTCCAGGGGGCACTGGCCTTCCATACTTGTACGTTAGCCAGTTGACTGGTATCTAGTGCAGCTGTAGTTTCCACACGGGGTACTGCTTTAAAAAATACGCGGCGGTTATCTGTGGATATCCCAAAATCAGCACTGCTGCCTTTGTAAAAACTATATTCATCCAGTTCATACTCGTTTAAAGTGAACACACCGGTTTCTAAATCTACATAAAGCAGACTGTTGTTGTTTTCCTCTTCCCGCAACACGGTAAAGGATTTTCCATTTGGGTTCCAATGTATGGCCTTAAATGTACCCGTAGTCTTAAGTTTTTGTGTTACCTGAAAACCGTCCAGATTGAGAACTTGTAGTTCGGCACCCCGATCGCTTTGCAACACCACAACAGCATTAGCGGTAAGTTTGCTAAAATAGACGTCTTTCAAATTAGTAAGCTTAAGGGAATTTCCGCTTTCTAGATGCAGGAATTGACCTTGGTGCTCCTTCTTGTTTTTTAAAAGGAAATGGGTGCCACTGGCACTAAAGGATGCATCGGTATAGGTGTTAAAGGTCTTGATCGAATCGTTTTTCAGATTAATCAGATTCACTTCTTCAGGGGTTTTAAAGCTTGCCCAGTTACTGTTATTGGAGAACTGCAGGCTTTGCCCATTGGGGATTTCGTGCCGGTGTTCGGTTTCCGTATGTACCAGAACCAGCGTATCGTTCCCTTTTTTATAATGCCGGTTATACGTAACCCAATGACCATCCGGTGACAGACCCGAATTTGAGAATTTATACCATTTGCTCAGATCATTCTGCGATAGTTGGCGATTTTGTTGAGCCATACTATTGGGTCCAATACCGAGTACAGTCAGTAGTAAAAAGATTTTTAAAAACTGCATCAGTATCCGGTGTTTTGAGGTTGTAAATTCGGATTGAGTACCAGCTCAGCTTCCGGAAGTGGCAAACTGATCTTATAGGACTCCCATCCATTTTTATAGGATAAAGCCGCATCAGCCGCATCAAAGCGTTTGAGGTCAAAAAACCGATGCCCGTATTCAGTAAACAATTCATGGCGTCGCTCCTGTAAAATAGCAGCGAGCAATTGCTCCTGCGTATTGGCCGCTACCTCGGGAAGAACGGCACGTGTGCGTATGACATTTACATCCGTTGCGGCAGCTTCCAGTTGCCCCAGCCGTGCCTGTGCTTCAGCACGTATTAAATACTGTTCTCCTATGCGTAACACAATACTACACTCAAGGGTACTGGCCGTATTGCTGTTTTCGTGATACTTGTTGGGAAAGTACTGAGCAGTTTCCCCCGTTCCAACCTTTCCGATCCACTCTTGCAAGCGCTGATCTTGTTCCTCAAAACTTGTGATAAGTCTTGAGGTTATGGCTGTTCTTGGGGGAGGCAAAGATTCAAATACATAGTTTGCAGCTTCATAGGTGTTGGCACCTTCAGCACCAGGACTGAATTGTAAAAGAGTTGCCTGACTATCTTTTAAAAACACCTCACGCAAAGAAAGATCTACCCGGTACAGAGGATTTTCAATCACTTGGCTTGCTTGCGTTATAGCTTGTTCCCAATCTCCTGAATACAAATATACTCTGGCTAGTAATGCAGTAGCAACGGCCTGATTAGGCCGTACCCGTTCTGGGGAAGGGTATGCTTCAGGTAAAAGGTCTTTAGCCATTTTCAAATCTTGTATGAGCTTTTCAAAAACCGCTTCTTCAGAGCTTTTGACTATGTTGGTGTTTTCAACATAATTCGTGCTGGTCACATATGGGATTTCACCAAAAAGTTGCTGTAGATATAGATGCACTAAGGCGCGTAGAAAATAAGCTTCACCCTGTATTTGTAGGGCAAACGCCTCCGACAATTGATCGTTATCTAAAGTGTAGGCTATAATATCATTTAAAGCATAAATATGGCTGTAGCTATCTTCCCAAAGCTGCTCAAGAAAAGGAGTTTCGGGTAAGACATTGTTCTCATAAAAAACCAAAACATTGGCGCGACTGGTCAAATATAAATCCAGTTCATCGGTATAATGGGCTGTTAAATTTCCTACGCCAATATCTTTTCCGGTTAGCAAACCACCCTCTCTTAAATTGGCGTAAACGTTGAGTAGGGTAGCGTTGGTGGTGCTTTCATCGGCAAATACGGTCTCGGCTGTAATCTGCGTATTGGGCAGATCGGTTTCTAAGAAGGGTTCGCAGGCATACATACTGCATACCAGTAAACAGAGCATGCTTTTATATAATAGTGAATGCACTTGTATAGATTTTAGTATTCGTTTCATAAGAGTATCAATTAAAAATTAGCCTGTAACCCAAGGGTTAAAAAACGTAATGGCGGCAGGTTGTCTATACGCTGGGTTTCGGGGTCTGAACCCGCATATCGGGTAAAAGTCAGGAGGTTTTGTCCCTGAACATAAATGCGCGCATCCACACCTTGAAGCAACCTTTCCGGAAGATTATAGGAAAAAGAAGCATTTTTAAGCCGTATATAGGAAGCATCGGTAACCGAGGCGCTGCTGTTTCGGTAATTGGAAAAAGCACGAACGGCCTCGCTGTCTCCGCCCGCAGTGAGCTTTTGAAAGGGAGCATCATCCTGCGGCTCTTGCCATCGGTCGAGAAGTGCTACGGGTTGATTTGAACGGATACCGGGTCTTGAGCCGGTGGCATAATAATTAGAACCCTGCTGTTTGGCAAACTGCAGCAAGAAGTTTAATTCGAACGCCCCCCATTGCACCTGGTTGCTAAGCCCTCCAAAGAAATCCGGATTCAAATCCAGCACCGCTTGGCGGTCATTAGGAAAGCTGATGCTACCATCCCCATCATAATCCTGAAATTCATAGATGCCGGTTTCGGGGTTAATGCCGGTGTACTGATATACTTTGCGGATGTTTAGTGGCTCTCCCACCATATATTGATTGGCATAGGTAGAACCTTCCAGATCGGGAAACGAAACCAGCTCATTTCTTAAAAACGAAATATTCAAAGAGGTACTCCAGTTGAATTTTTCATTTTGAAAATTGACAGTACTCAATTCAAACTCCCATCCGCTGTTTTCTACCGTGGCATCAAGGTTGGCCAGAATCGAACTAAAGCCCGTGGTTCCCGGCAGCGGTATGCCCACCAGTTGATTCCCGGATCGGTTTTTAAAGTATGCCGTATTCAGTAAAATGCGATTCTTTAAAAAACCCAATTCAAGAGCTAATTCTAACTTTTTGTTTTCCTCCCAGGCAAAATCTGCATTAAACAGACGTGTAGGGGTGATTCCGGTTAGACCCTGATACCGGTTTGTAGTAATGCTATAGGTATCTAGAAATTGATAATCGCCTATCGCGTCACTTCCGGTAATCCCATAACTACCGCGTAGTTTACCAAAACTCCACCAAGGGCTATCCTGTATCACATCTTCTTCAGAGAATATCCAGGCAGCACCTACCGCACCAAAATTGGCAAACTGTTTACCCGGACCAAAACGACTGCTACCGTCTCTGCGTCCGGTCAGATTCAAAATATAGCGGTCTTTATACTTTAAATTCAATCTTCCAAAGCCCGCGGTATACGTATAAGCGGTACTCCCGTTCTCCAATACAAAAATAAACGAGGCGGCACTTAAATTGGAAATCAGGCTGTTATTGGAATATCCCTGACCGTATACTACATTGCTACGTGTAGTTTGATTTTGAAAGGTGGCCCCCAGTAATGCATCCAGCTTCCAGTTTTGCATATTCAGGGTATAATTAAGCTGAGGTTCTATGATCCAGGATTGATTACGGGTATCATTGGTAAAACGATACGAGCGATCACTTCCATACCCATATGCCGGATTGTAAAAGGTAGAAGGTACTTCTTTAACCTCTGTCAAAAAACGATCATTATACCCCAGACTAGAGCTTACTTTTAAATGAGGTGTCACTTGATATCCTATAACTGCATTGGCGATAAGGGTATGGTTTTTTGCTCGATAATCCTGTTCCAGCTGAGCCAGGGGATTGTCCCAAGTACTATCTGCCCAGTTCAGCGCCCCATCTTCCGTATACAGATCGGGGGCATTGGGAGGTAGCATGCGTGCGTCACGGGTAAAATCATTTCCCGGTTGGTTGTTGTCATCAAAGGAGTAGGACGTCGTCAGGTTGATACTGAATTTCTGATCTGCAGATTGATGATTGAGGTTGCTGTTTACCGAGAGTTTATGATAGGTAAAAGCTCCGGGGAATACTGAGGTTTCCCGTTGGTACCCGCCTCCTATCCTAAAGCGGGTAGTTTCTGATCCCCCCGTAACAGCGCCCTGAAGGGCAGCGGTAGTTGCTGTACCACCAATAAGGGTTTCCTGCCAGTCGGTATATTTATTCGCATCCCATGTACCGTTGATGTCGTAAGCATTGGCAGGATAATCGGTTACCCCATCATTGGCGTAGGCTTCCCGTCGCATCTCCAGATACTGCTCGGTATTCATCAATTCCAGAGTACGAGTAAGCTTTCCGCTACCGGTATAGGCTTGGAGGCTAAAGCGGGTCTTACCGGCTTTTGCCTGTTTGGTGGTGATCAGCACTACCCCGTTAGCCCCGCGTGACCCATAAATTGCAGTAGCATCAGCATCTTTCAAAATTTCAATACTTGAAATGCTGTACGGATTTAAGGTATTTAAAGGGGACATATTGGCTCCCGGCAAGAGGGTGGCAGAGACGTTGGTATTGCTCAGGCTTTGTGAATTGTAAGGTACTCCATCAATGATATAAAGCGGTTCGTTACCCCCTGCCCGTAAACTATTCCGCCCGCGTATCTCAATATCAAATCCCCCTCCCGGTACTCCGGTGGTTTGGGTGATATTCACACCCGCCATCCGGCCTTGCAAAGCGGCTAGGGGATTGGTCACCGGTTGGCGCTCGATCTCGGCAGCGCTTACCCGGGCGATACTGCCCGTCTGCTCGCGGCGGGTAGTATTGTAATACCCGGCATTGATGGTCACCTCACCCAGATCGGTGATGTCCTGTTGCAGGACAATCGTAAAATGGGTTTGATTCTTTACCGGCAGGCGGATTGTTTTAAACCCAATATAACTGATGCTTAAGGTATCGCCAGGTTGTGCTTGAATGCTGAAGATTCCTTGCATATCGGTTTGCGTCCCCGTGTTGCTGTTTAAAAGTCGGATGCTTACACCCGGAATTGGGTTTTCTTGTGCATCGGTAACGGTACCGGATACGCTTTGTTGGGGCGTGGCCCAAAGTAGATTTCCTGTTGCCCAAAATAGGCAAACAAGTATCCACGCAGCCCCCGTAAGGCGCGTAGTCAAAATTTTCATAACTTCGTCGTGTTAAAATGAAACAATAGTTTTATTTAAGCTCACGCCTTCCCGCCGGACGCCAATCTCGAGGGAAGGCTTTTTTGCTTAGACGGCTTTGTAAAAGGCGTCATTCTAGTCCTGCCGTTAGGCAGGGTGTAGAATCTCATCCGGCATACTCCATGCCCAATGAGGTGATTCACCTTTAAAAACCAAGATTTCTTCTTCACAGACCTTGCGGTCTGCAGCTCTTTTTTATGGCTAATTCACGTGTTTGCAATAGGGTATTTAGCTTCGTTTGCCCTCATCCCCCCGCCCTTCTCCCGCAGGAGAAGGGTGCTTGATCTTACATAAACACGCTTAAAAGTTGCTAAAGCCCCTGTGCTTGTACAGGAACTGTATAAGCCCGTGCTGCATGCACTGCACGCAACCCCAACCCAACTACCGCGTATTCTTAGGGAATGACCGGTAACCCACGGGTGCTTTAGCAGGATGGTGTGCTCCCGTTCGCACGTTTGTCATATGTTTTTTACTTTTAGATGATTAATACTATTTTACTTTTCAATTTGATGGACTTAACGTCCTGATTTTATAACCCAAAGGGTTAAACTAATGTCTTCCCTCGGTTCAGAATAGTCGCAAGGGCAGCGCGTTAAGAAAAGGTCTGGTAGACCTTTTTAACGAATGAGCCAGGTGGCGCGTTGGCTTTGGAATAGAATATTTTACTTCAAGTAAGAACTACTCTTAAAAAATCTTGAGCAACGACGCGGAGCTGACAAGGCGGTTTTCGCCCCTAAGGCGAAAAATTCCTAAGCGAGGGGCTCTTTTCTTTTGGTTCGTTTTCTTTAGACAGGCAAATCGACTTTAGGAGATTCACGAGCTCCCGTGAAATAAAAATCACGCGAGTAAAGAAAATGAACAAAACATGCCATAGAACCCATTACCTCTATTTTCTAACCTAAATACTAAGTAGCCTACCTTAAGGGCAAGCCTCAACGTATCAAAGCCTCGGGCGACGCCAATAAACAACCAAGTAGCAGGCAGGAAGATCAAGCCTCACAAGACAGCATCCAAATGTATCATCCGCTTTAATGCATTCTTTTTAATTAAAGGAACCCAAAGCAAGCCAGCTCATTTCCCAGAATAGTATTTAAGTGTATTGGGTTCAGCCCTACAATGTCATAGGGCTGCTTTCCAAATACAGAAAACACAAAGACGCTAAAACATCCTTATCTTTGCATTAGTACTTTTGCATTTAATAAGGCTATCACTTTAGATGAAGCAGCTGTGCTTGTCTTGCGTTATAACGCTACGAGCATGCTAAAAATAGTGCGCATTATGGCGTTACGATGTGCCCTCGTTGGCACGTGTGTCATAGGCAAATTGATTTAAGGATGCCAAGGCAAACCGATTTCACTTCAGGCTACCACCAGCCGTGATAGCGATGCTCATTGGGGTTTTAGGGGAAGAATTAGGAGCTACAGGGCTACAGGCTTTCTTTAATCACAACGTTGACTACCCGGATAGTCAGCGTTGAGTACTTTAAAGGCTAGAAATCCTGTCGGCTTATGCATCAAAACAATAATGCAGCACCCTAATTATGAGGTAAATATATAACAAATCTAACAAACAACAAATAGTAATTACAATATATTTTTTGTTGCCGTATAGATTGTTCAATTTGATCTATGTCAAGATATAAAGACGAACTCAACTTAGTTAAACTGGGGGCTAACCTGACCAAGCAACGGGAAGCCTTAGAACTGTCTGTAGAAGATGTTTCTGAAATGACCGGTTTTTCTGCGCAAACCATTCGAAATATTGAAGCCGGTGAAGAGAGTTCGTTGTCTTATGTCATCGCCATTTGCCAAGCATTGGAGTTACACCCTACCCAAGCCTTTGACTTTCCGATTAAATTAGAACCTCGATATAAGTTATCTGCTGCACGTGCCGAAAAAACACGACTCACACAACGCATCGAGGGCTTTGTAGCCGGTGACTATTTTAATGAAGGTCGCACAGCTAAGGATGTGGTCACCGAGTTGAACGAAGTCTATCATATTCAAACCACCACCTCGGCCGTCTCTGTTATTTTAAAGCGTAAAGTAAACGAACAATTACTTAAAATTGATCAAGCAGGTAAACAGCGTATCTATAAAAAGAACTGATGTTTTCTCCCTGAATGTTTCCTTCTGTCACAATGTATATAGGGCATTCCACCCCCAAACCTATTCTCTGTTCGTGCGCTGCCTGTCCCAATGCATATGTGGAATTGCATCGCGTACACTTCAAGAGCTGGCGGCTAATCCAAATAATCGAGAAGATCTTCCACATTTAGCCCACAATAGGCCGCAAACTCATGTACGGTAACAAACTGATGTGGTTCTTTTTTTAAATACACCCAGATGTCTGCAAGCAATTGCCGCCCATAGCGCTCACTTTTTTCGGTGATACACTGTACATCTTTAGGAAATATACACCAGCCTTTGGTTTTCATAAGCGATCAAAGCACAAGTCATCACACAAACTTCCTCAGAAAAAACCGGAATCTTTCGGTATACCGTTCGTAGTACCGAAAAAATTAAAAAAAAGAATATCCAATTCATATATTCAGGGGCGATCTCTTATAGAATTCCTCTACGGAGGTAGAATTTTTACATTGATGACAATTTTTAATGTTCAAAAGATAAAGATTGCGGTATTCCACAATAATGTCCCCTATTTACACTGTATCTTGCGCATAGTTAATGGTAACTGAAATTGAAATAAAAGATGTCGAAGAACTTTTTATATTTATTAGTACTACAATTAGTACTTTTCTCGTGTGCAAATGACGATCTAAATGATTTGAATAATGAAGAATATGTACTTTTATTTCCAGAATCTCTTCCATTAAACACTTTAGAATACAACAATGAACTTTATGTATTTTACGATAGTAGAAGTGATTACCTACAATTTAGCAAATTAGATCATAAAGGCAATGTTGTTTGGAACAAAGACCTCTTATGGCAAACATACCCGGATAATAGTATTGTAATTCTTTCTGGCAGTAAAATTAATTTCTATTACGAATACATGGCGGAGTTTAGACGTCTGGTTCTAGACTTGGATGGGAATATCCTAAGTAATGACCTGATCTCCACGAGTTCTTTTCAATACATACAAAAATTTGATAGTGGGTTCTATCGTATACGATGTTTCGAGGAAGCTATTGATATAGAAACATATTCCCTTACGGGCGAGTTACTCCTTACGAGAACCATTGATGCACATATAGAATCACCAAGTCCCAAAGTCATTATTAAAGGGGACAAAATATATCTATTCAGCACCTCTAATTTTAATAGTGATTTTCCATCTTATTATGAATATTTCAGATGTGATGTTTTTGTACAAAACAGATTAGTAAATACTATTAATATTCCAACACTAGAAAAATATCCTGCAGAACACAGTGGCTTAGTATTCAATGATGGTACTATTCTGATGCCCTTCACTTATGATGATAATATAGGCTTTCTTAATTATGAATGGAGAATTTTTGATCCTGTTACCGGTAAAGAGGTCAAAAATAAAAAATTTGAAGCTTCATCAAATATTAGTGCTGCTATGATTAACACTGATGGAAATATAGTTTTTGCCGGAGGCAATCCCCGATTAAACGACAAAACCAAATGGTCTCAATTTACTATTTTAGATACTGATCTAAACCAGTTATCCCAAAGAATCATTGGCAGTTATGACCGAGGTGAGCTCTTTTTCGAAATAAAAGAAACTCAAAACTATTATTACATTTCAGGGACTACTTTCGGTTCAGATGGAGACTTTGACTTACCTAATAATTCGCCTGCTGTAGACATGTTTATTTATAGGTTAAACAAATAATAGTTATTCTTCACATTAATCCTGTTTAACAGTAAAATCTAATTAAAAGTTTTAGAGCTCTAATTAAAATTAGTGCTTATAATAGGTTTGTTGTTTGCGCGCGATTGTATCGCGTGCCCAACATCTGAGCTTGAGGTACTGCAAAACCAAAATTCTAGTCTAAATAATCCAACAAATCTTCCACATGCAACCCACAATAGGCTGCAAACTCATGTACGGTAACAAACTGATGCGGCTCCTTTTTGAGATAGACCCTGATGTCTGCAAGCAATTGCCGCCCATAGCGCTCACTTTTTCCGGTGATACACTGTACATCTTTAGGAAATATACACAAGCGTTTGGTTTTCATAAGCGATCAAAGCACGAGTAACCCTACAAACCTGCTAAGAAAAAACCGGAATCTTTCGGTATACCAATCGTAGTACCGAAAAAAATTAACGCTTATCGGTATACGTTAAGAATTAAAAAGGCAAGCCTTACGATTGAACCTAGAGTCAAAACACACTACTTCACCTACACGCTGCTCAACTCAACTGTCCCTTCGACAGGCTCAGGGTGACAACTAGAATAGACACGCAATCCCAAAAAACTTAAAAGTTCGTGCTAAATACCTGCCAGCCGCCGACTGAGACTGCCTACTCATTACGTATGCGTCAAAATCCTAAACCTCGCATTTTGAACTTTGAATAGTAAATCCTTCGCCTCAAATAAGAGAGAACAAACAGCGAACAGAGAACAGCACATAAAAAACCCTTCCTCCAGACCTAAACCTGAAAGAAGGGTTAAATACATCTGGTAATCACAAGATTGTGATCCCTAGTTAAGGTCTCTTCGTTTTAAAATCCATGCTTTCAAGCGCTTAAGCAACCATTTTAAAACCAAAGAAACCACAAAACTCACACAAGCCCCTAGGCCTGCAAGCACAACGGCCTCAAAGACTTTGTCGCGGTGCAGACTGGGGAGTGTTGCAGCAAGCATTCCTCCCAGTGTACCCAGTTTTAAAGAAATACTACTGCTGCGCATCGGCTTCCTTAGTCTTCGCTTCCGATAGTCCGTCTGCAACCACTGCCTGACTTACTGCAGTAGCTACACTTCCGGCAACTACCGCATAACCGGCAATACTCAGCAACACAGCAGGGAGTGCTACGGGAGCTGCGAGCAAGGCCGCACCCCCACTGGCCAGACTAATCCCTACCGTACGCAGCATCCGGAAAAACCGCGGGGTGGGTTGCCGATAACGTTCTAAGATATTCATGAGTGTTATAGGTTATCGTTAAATAAACAGCCTCCTGTTCCTCCACCGCTTCACAGTAGAGGAGCAGTAAACGTTCCAGCGCAGGCTTGGCATGCAAACCTTGCGCAATACCCGTCAGCTCCAGCACCGGCACGATGCCCCCTTGCAGTTCATGAAGCCCATTCTTGTCTGCGTGCAACAGGACTTGCTTGCACCCGGGCACATCGCTAAGAGACAGATGATGCCCATACTGCTGCGACAGGCGTGGCAGTACTTCGTACCGCCCTTCAGGAATACAGGATAAGGCTTTACTACTATCCTGCCAAGGCTGCTCCATACAAAAACATACAAACCGCCCATGCACCTGCAAGACCCCATGCGTTCCCTTCGGGTAGTAGCTGCGGTGTAGTACCCACTCCATCTTAAGCCGATTGAGCTACCTGTACTACCGCCATGGCGTTATACGCCCCATTCTGCAGGGAGTACATCGTACCGTTGACCTCCTGGTAAAACTCAATGCTCAAGGCCTGTACCACACTCCACGTACTGCCTGCTGTGATATTTACCTCCAGATTGGTAGCAGCGACTTCCGCATTTTGATAGGGTAAAATCCCGGTAGTCACGGTCTTAAAGAGCGACGTCTGTGCCTCAAAATCGAGTTCGCTTACTCCACAACTCAGCTTGTAATGCGTAGCCCCTGTGGGTGCTGCGATCTGTACCTTCGGATTGTAGGCCTCCAGCGTCAGTCCCACCGCTCCGGTAGCCCGGTCGTAGCGTACACTAAAGGGGGTAACCAGTGTGGTGCTTAACGGACTGTTGGCATTAAATTCAAAGCCGTTTAGAAACCCCAGTTCCCCATCGGTCAGGTTGCGTTCCCCGCGCATAGAGGTGGCATCGGTTTTAATGATCGCGAGCAATTGGGTAGTCAATCGGCTCACCACCTTAGGGTCTTTTGCCTGTTGCATCATGACCTGCATTGAGTTGCGCAGCAGTTTTCCGCCTTTTCCGGCACGTCCAAATTCGGCCCCATTCTCTCGGGTACGTTGAAAGGCAGGATCGGTAGCAATACGCTTGCCATCTACCCCTCCCTTAAAACGGGCCATATGCCCATCTGCACTTTTGTAAAAGGCAATATCCCCGATAGTGCCCTTCAACTTGATAATTCCAGCTTGTTTAGCCATAGTAAAAAGATTTAAATTAGACCACAAAGTAAATAGGCTTACGAGCGGAAAACCAGCAGCGATGTACATCCGTGCCGATATTGCCGAAAATGTTCCTTTCTGCCGAATCTGCCGGTACATAGGAAGTAAAATCATCGTCTAACCCTGTAAAATTGAGGCTCAGGTACATCTTACATCGGGTTGCTTAAACAAAAGATGGAAAAACTATAAAAGAAATTTTAATCCTCAAGTTCTGCCTGTATAGTTTATTTAGGATTAAAAATTAGCTTTGTATAGCTATAACAGGATTTATTTATTAATCTGTATAGCTAATTTAGGACGGGTCAGGACGGGTCAATCCCCTAGGCAAAGGCATAGCAAAGCCTAGGATAGAGTATGAAGAGTGTATGAAAACGGCATTTGAAAAGTAGAAATTTAAGAATTCGTTAACAAATAATGAAATTGAGTATACCATTGATTTTTAAAATCTGGGGGCTCAAGAAAAGTATCGAGCATGTCACTTCGAGTGATTCTGGAGCGCCTTAGCGCGAGAGGATTGTATCGAGAAGTTGTCCTCAGTGGGCAGTCGCAGTAGGCAGTAGGCAAACCTTAGGCTGCTGTTTGCTATTCCGAATTAAAGTACAAAGTCAGAAGTACAAAATACAAATAAGCAACGCACGGTCACTTCGAGTGATTCTGGAGCGCCTTAGCGCGAGAGGATCGTATCGAGAAGCATTGTTAACTATAAACTCCCTAACTTCAAAGACTTCTCGATACAGTTGAACCCCAGCTAAGGCTGGTCTTCATCCACTCGAAGTGACATCACCCATACCCGAAGGGTTGCACGCAATCATAAATCCCTCGGTTCAGAATAGCTGCTGGAAGCTCCGAAGGATAGGAGCGGTAGCGACGCGGAGCTGACAAGGCGGTTTTTGCCTGATAAGGCAAAAAATTCCTAAGCGAGGGCGTCGTTTCTTTTCTGCATCCGACGACCGCAGGGAGAGGAATGCACCTGTTGTGCTCTGTAAAAATGCTAGTCGAATTAGTAATGGTAAAGAAAATGAACAGAACATGATTTAAAGTAAAATGTATCAAACTGACATTAATACGTTAATATGAAAATCTCAAGCTACTAGCCTCAATGCATGTAGGAAAAAATATGAAACTACACCCCCTTATGTAACGCTATCAGTTCCCCTACTCATTGAGGAGGGGTGGCAGCAAGGCGCACATAGTGCGCAGCAGCTGACGGGGTGGTGTTGCCCCGTATGTACTAGAACCACCCCTGCCCTACTATGCGGGCTTTCCCCTCCTTTAAAAGGAGGGGAGCTTTGTTCTATTCTTTTTTTGGATCCTTGTGATGAGATGCTGAAACAATCCCGATGCTTATCGGGACAGCATGACAGCCCTTAGTCATAAGCCTTAGGTACTCATACCCGAAGGGATAAACGAATCTAAAACTCCCTCGGTTCAGAATAGCTGCTGGAAGCTCCGAAGGATAGGAGCGGTAGCGACGCGGAGCTGACAAGGCGGTTTTTGCCTGATAAGGCAAAAAATTCCTAAGCGAGGGCGTCGTTTCTTTTGGTTCGTTTTCTTTAGACGAGTAAAGAAAATGAACAGAACATGATTTAAAGTAACTAGTATTCCAATGGTAAACTATGGCTCAGGCAGGGCAACTCCCAGTCAACTCCTAGGCATCCCCTAGGATGGTGTATGAAGAGTGTATGAAAACGCCAATGCAAACGCAGAATTTTAAGAATTCATTAACAGCTCTACTTTTTTGCTTTAATGCCCACCCCAAAATAAAAAAAACAAACAAAACCTATCGACTACAAGCTATAAGCTGCTACCCAAACTTCAACCCGAAACAAAAAACTCAAAACAAGAAAAAAGGAATAATAAACTGAAAACAATAAACCTAAGCACAAACCTATCGACTACAAGCTATAAGCTATCGTCCAATCCTCAACCCCAAAATAAAAAACACAAAACAAAAAACACAAAACAAGAAATCAGGAACCACTCCACCCTATCGACTCATAGCTATCGACTACAAGCTATCATCCAAACTTCATCCCGCAACGGAAAACAAAGAACAACAAACCGTAAACAGAAAACCGTAAACAAAAAAAGGACACTGATCACAGCATCCTTTTTTAAATCTATCGACTAATAGCGAGTAGCTATAGACTACTTAAAAACTCCTTTTAAACCGTTCCCACAACGAAGGTTTGCTTTGTCCATAGGCATAGCCATACTTATTCCCATAGCCAAAATTGGCGGTTTTTACATCATTGATCACAAAACTGACATCATGCAGTTTCCCATCATGTTGCGCATCTACCGCAAAATGGAGCAATTTCTTTTCCGTATACCCCGCACGAGTAACATACAAGATCAAGTCGGCATACTTGCTGATCAGAAAGGTATCAGCTACCAGCATGGAAGGTGCGGTATCAACGATCACATAATCATACTGCTCCCGTAATTCGTGGATCATGCGCCCAAATTTTGACTGGCGTAACAATTCGGAAGGGTTAGGAGGAATACTACCCGATAAGAACAACTTCAAATTGGGATGAAACTTAGAGTTATGAATCAAGGATTCCAATCTATGATCCTCATTTACCAAATAATCACTTACCCCGATCGCACTTTTAGACTCCGTATCATAGCGTTGCAATTGTGGATTTCTAAGATCAGCCCCGATCAATATTACCTTTTTCCCGGTATTGGCCAGGGTCATAGCTAAGTTGATCGAAGTAAAAGTTTTCCCTTCTCCTTTTACGGTAGAGGTGGTATAAATACAATAGCCCTTACCTTCATTTTTAGCATTAACAAGCAGGTACTGCAGGTTGGTCGTCATAATACGGAAGGATTCTGCCAATACCGAACGGTCATTTTCTTCGATCAAATCAGAGTCTCCTTTAGCAATTCGGGGCAGTTCCCCAACAATAGGTATGGTTTTGGTGATTTTTTCGACATCCTCTCTACGTTCAATTTTATTATTCAGTAAGCGGCGAATATAAATAATTACAAATGGTATTCCGAGCCCCAAAAGCAAAGCTGCTGCTAATATAATCTTCGGATTAGGGAATACTGCCTCCTTTGAAGTATACGCACTATCAACAATTTTAGCTTTAGGTGCAGTAGCTGCCAAAGAAAGTGAATTTTCTTCTCTGCGCTGCAGGAGGAATATGTACAAGGCTTCCTTGATATTCTGTTGCCGGGATATATCCCTAAATTTTCGTTCTTTAGCTGGTACTGCTGCAATCTCATCACCTATTAAACGGTTTTGTTGATTCAAGTCGTTGAGTGCTATATTCAAGTTAGCCACTTGCCTGCGCATTCCCGTTAAGATGGTTTCTTTCAACTGTTCGATCTGTGCATTTAAACGAGATACGATCGGATTCAACTCCGTAGCTCCGGCACGTATACGATTACGCTCCAAAATCAGGTCATTATACCTACCAATTTGAGCATTCACAGATTCCCCCTCTAAGCCTACATTGGCCGGGAGAGGTTGATCTCCAAAATCATCATCTATCAAATAGTTCAACAACGACTGTGCTATGGCACGCTGTGTGGTAAGTTCCTGCTCCTTTTGTCTATAATCGCTTGCATTTTCAAGAATCAGCTTCCCCTCTGCTTCAATATCAGTAAGACTATTATCCTCCTTAAATTCTTCGATCCCAACTTCTACCGTATCCAATTCTTCATTAATGATAGCCAGACGTTCATCGATAAACCTTGCGGTACTTAAGGCCACCTCATTTTTATCCTGAATAGCTTCCTTATTATATTCAAAGATCAACTGATCTAAAATATCTCTGGCTTTTTGAGGCACGGTACTCTCTAAACCAAATTGTAATAGCGTAGCATTATCATCGGTTAATTCCACCTTAACTTCTTTCTTAAAATAGTCAGCAACATCTTCAATTGTTGCTACCCTCACCAAGACGTTCGTCTTAACTTCTTCGAGATCAGCTAGTGCAGCTCGGTTATCCTTAATGATAAAGGATCCCCAAGGCAAACTCAATAGTTGGCCGGGCACTGTAGAACGTTTTTCTCCGGTTGCTGCAATTTCAACACTCAGGTTTTTACCTGAATCAGGTTTAATAAAGAATTCATTCTCCTCATTTTCCTGAGCCTCCAGCAAGCCCCTTTTATCCAGACTAATAACCTCTACCGAAAATGGCGTATTTAAATAAAGTTCATCGGCTTTCAATCCCTCTGTATCAAAATAGCTGATATTCAGCTTGAGTGCACTAACGGTATTCACCATCATGCGTCGGGATTTAAAGAGACCTATTTCATTTTCAATACTGCTCGTACTCATACCGCCCAGCAGTCCTAAATCTTCAAATGCCGCCAACTCTGAGCCTATTCCACCGGCAGAACCTTCATCATCTTTGATGATAACACTTGCTACAGTATTGTACACCGGCACAGTAAGTTTTAAATACACAAAAGCTAAAATGATACTCGCTAGAACCCCTAGTATAAACCAGGGCCAGTATCTTAGATACTTGTCCAGCTCTTCACGTAAGTTGATTTCCTGTTCTTCCAAATTATTCAATGATTGATTGTCTGACATTAACGAGAGATTAATACGGCAAGGGATACCAATACCGAAGCGATGGAAATGTAGATAGAAGCATTCCGGTTATAGCTGGCCGATTGCCGTTGAGGCCCGTTGGGCTCTACATAGACCACATCGTTTTGTTGTAAATAATAGTAAGGAGAATTGACGATCTCATTATTGGTCAAATCTAAATATACCTTTTTGATCCCATCTTCCTCCTCACGCATAACCAGAACATTATCCCGCTTCCCATAAATAGTTAAGTCTCCGGCCAAGCCCAGCGCCTTGGGTAAACTCATATACTCATCAGCAACCGAAAAAGTACCCGGCCGTGTAACCTCACCAAGCACCGATATTTGGAAATTTGCCAGACGAACGTTAACTATAGGATCTTTGATATATTTCTCCAATTTTTCTTGCAAATACCTGGCAAGCTCAATACGGGTCATTGCTACTACCTTAATGCTTCCAAGTACCGGAAAATTAATGGTTCCTTCCCGATCTACCAGATAACTTTGCAATTGCGGAACCCCCGTAGGCCGCATCCCCCCTTCAATGATGCCCCCGGTATTGGCTACCGGAAGGTTAAAAGGAACAGCAGCTTCAATCTCTGTAGAGGTGACGATAATATTCAACTGATCGTTGGCTTTAATTTTTAACTGATTCCGTTCGGGCTGATTTAAATAATACAGTCTTAGAGAATCTAATGCAGCTTCAGATTCATGAAAGTACGTAATCTCTTTTCGGGATATACAAGATGCCAGATTGGCTACTGCAAGCAACAGCAGTATCGATTTTAACAACCTCATTCAGAATAAATTTTGTCAAATGTATGATTATAATTATAAAAATGTCTCATTTTTGGTGATAAGCATTAGAAATACAACGCTATCAATAGGCTTTTTCTTCACCCTGTACGGCATTGAGTACCGTTTTAATAATGATTTTTACATCCAGCCATAAACTCCATTTTTCCACATAAAACACATCCAAACGCGTACGGTTAATGATATCGCTCTGCTCAACAATTTCTCCCCGATAGCCTTTAATCTGCGCCAGTCCGGTAATCCCGGGCTTTACAAAATGGCGCACCAGATATTTATCTACAGAAACCTGATACTTTTCGGTATGTACTTCCATATGCGGCCGGGGACCTACCACACTCATATTACCTAATAAGACATTATAAAACTGTGGCAATTCATCAATACTAGTCTTGCGTAAAATACGTCCCAGCTTGGTCACCCGCTTATCGTTCTTGGTCATCATCTTGGTATCGGCATCCGCCGTGGTGGCCATGGAGCGAAATTTATAACACCAAAACACCTTCCGGTTCACCCCGTGCCGTTTTTGCTTAAAGAACAAAGGCTCATTAGAATCAAAACGCTGCAACAGGTAGACAATGGGGCTCAACCAGGACAGAAACCCCACAATGACGATAAGGGCAAAAACCACATCAAAAATCCGTTTAACCACCTTCGCATAAGGCGTTTCTAAGGGTAATTCCCTTAGATTAAGTACAGGTACATTATCGTAGAGCTCGATCTTCATCGCCCGGGTAAAGATCTCTTTATTATCGGGGATGATCTTAAGTTTGATCAAATTATTATCGGCAAAAGCCATCAAATTGAACAGCTGCGGCTGAGACAAACGCGAAGCGATACAAAAGATCTGTTCTACTTGATTATTTTTAAAATAGGCGAAGGCTTCTTCAACCTTCCCAAGGTAGGTGGGACTTTTAGAATGACTGTTATCAAAATACCCCAAGTACCGGTAGCCCAAGTCGGGCTCATCAAAAACTTTACGTATTTTTTTAAGATTCCGGTCCCTGCCGATCACAACCACCTTAACCGCATTCCCCCCTACTTCCCGATACTTTGCACGCGTATAGTAAAACAAAATACGATAGGCAAACAAGCTTCCAAACAAACCCAAAAGTAGATATGCATGATATTGGGCAGATCCCAAGGGCGTATCACTTAAACTAAACCAGGCAAAATACCCCAAGGTAAAAAGGATATAAAGCTGTATGGGTTTATGGAAATTGGTAAAAAAACGTTCTTTGCGGGAGGTGGGATAATAATCGATCGCATACGCACTCAATAGCCAAGTTGCATTAAAGAACAGTATAGAATACAAGTTAAAATACAATTCCGGAATAAACCATGCCAAAAAGCCATTGATCAACAATAAATGAATAAGAATCGTAACCGGTACAATAAGTTCTGAGCGTTTCATGCGATAGTGTATGCTTACGTTGGTATTTGTTTCAAAGGGGTATTGTATAAAACATCGTTTAGGAATGAGCGCTGTTTACAGCTTAGATTTTAAAAGCAGGTGTTCAAAATAGGTTATAGTGGCTTTAAGCCCTTCATCTAGGGACACTTGAGGCTCCCAGCCGTTAAGCACTTCTCTGGCTTTTGAAATATCGGGACGCCGTTGTTGCGGGTCATCCTGAGGTAAGGCTTGAAAAATCAACTTGGAGGAAGACCCCGTTAAATCAAGGATGCTTGTTGCCAATTGCAACATGGTACATTCTTGAGGATTGCCCAGATTCACCGGACCTGTTACCTGCTCATCAGTACCCATCAAGGCGGTGAGACCGGTGACCAGATCGTCTACATATTGAAAACTTCGGGTTTGACTCCCATCACCAAAAATCGTCAGGTCCTTACCCTGCAAGGCCTGTACAATAAAATTGGAGACCACCCGCCCATCATGAATATTCATGTTTGGACCATAGGTATTGAAGATTCGTGCGATCTTAATGTCAACTCCATTTTGATTATGATAATCCATAAACAAGGTCTCGGCACAACGCTTCCCTTCATCATAGCAGGAACGCGGCCCTATAGGATTCACGTTCCCCCAATAGCTTTCGGGTTGTGGATGTACTGCAGGATCTCCATATACCTCAGAAGTACTTGCCTGAAGAATTTTGGCTTTTACCCGCTTGGCAAGCCCCAGCATATGGATCGCCCCCATCACCGAAGTCTTGATGGTTTTAATGGGATTATATTGGTAGTGTACCGGGCTGGCAGGGCAGGCCAGATTATAGATCTCGTCTACCTCGGCATAGTAGGCTTCAGTGATATCATGACGGATCAATTCAAAATAAGGATTGGCTAGCAATGGAACGATATTCCCCTTATTCCCTGTAAAATAATTATCTAGACATAAGACTTCGTGCCCTTCTTGGAGTAACTGTTTACAAAGATGGGACCCAATAAACCCGGCGCCCCCGGTGACTAATATACGCTTCATAAAGGTTTAGCCTTGGTTTACTTTTGATGCTTGCGCTAAACAAGAAAGCATATACTCCCGATATTGTTTATTGATAAGCTCCCAGGAGTAAACCTCCTCTATTTTATTCCTGTTCCTATCTACAAAATGTGCATAGCGCTTTTTCTCAACCTTGGTGATGCTTTCTGCCACATCACTGGCATCGCTAAAATAAAGCGCTTCGTCGCCAAGAATAGACCTATTAAAGATATTATCATGGGCTACCAGCAGGGCTCCGGAAGCCATAGCCTCTAATAAGGAAGGATTGGTCCCGCCTACCGTATGCCCGTGAAAATACAGGTTACTATAGTATCTTAAATTGTTCAACACCTCGAGGTTGTAAACACCTCCTACAAAACGTATGTGGGTAGCCTCCTTAAATTTATCCTTTAAATAAGCGCCATAGGCTGTATTGTGATTTCCGATGACCAAAAAAGGCATCGGGCTGCCGCTCGCCACAACCCCGTCTAAGATCACTTCAATACTGTTTTCGGGCTCCAAACGGGCCACCAGCATATTGTATGCGTAGGCCGCAACATCATAAGCTTCGATTTGAGCCGTTTCAGGCGTTTTAAACACATGGGCGCCATAAGGGATATACTGGGAAGTCGCCCCATAGGCACTTTGCAAGTGTTCCTGAATGCCTATCGAATCGGCAATCAAAAAATCGCTGGTTGTAATGGCTAAAGATTCTGCAAACTTGATAAAGCGACGTACCGGTTTGCTGAACTTGGTACGCTTCCACTCCAGCCCGTCCATATTGGTAACGATCACCGCTTTTTTAGGCAAGAGCTTTCCCCAAACCGAACTGCTGGTATAACCCAGCTGCAACACCACATCAAAGTCTCGCTTGCGCGCATCTCGTATACAATTGAGATCATACAGGAATTGGCCTGCGGTTCCCAGTTGATCTTCCGGATCTTTTTGATGGATCAGGTGTACGCCCTTCCAGATGGTTTCCTGATAAGGATGGGTATGCGAGTTATATACATAGACCTCGTCGCCCTCAGTCACGAGATACTGCGACAAATACTCTGCAAATTGCTCAAAGCCTCCATAATGATTGGGGATCCCTCGAGTACCTAAGATGCCTATTTTCATAGTTTATACGTTATAAAATGCCTTTGTTTTCGCGCCTATTTCAGACCAATCGAATTCATTCTTTAATTTTCTAGAAGCTTGTTCGCGCACCTGCAGCAGCTGCGCTTTATGTTGTGCCATCTTCAAAAGCACACCTGCGAGATCCTGTGCATTTTGTTGCTCAAACAAATAGCCATTTACTCCATCGTCTACTACTTCTTTAAAAGCCGGCAGATCTGAGCACACGGTCACCCGCCCGTAACTCATCGCCAAAAGCAACACCCCGCTCTGGTAAATTTTACGATAGGGCAGGATCACAGCATCACAAGCTTCAAAATAAGAGGCAACTGCTTCGTTGGGAATATACTCAAAATGAGTAGTTACAACCTCAGTTAGGTCTAAGACTGCGATCAGCTCTTTATAATAAGACAATTCATCATGCCATGGCTTACCGGCAATGACCAACCGGATATCGGGATTTTCCTGAATTGCTAAGCCAAGTGCTTCAAGCAAGACATCAAGCCCCTTTACCTTTTTGATCTGCCCAAAAAACAGCAATTTTAAAGGACGGTCCGTATGCACTTCGTAGGCTAACTCTTTTACAAAAGGCAGGTAATTTCCGTGAGGTATGATAGCGATGGGGTTCTTTTTGGGGAGCTTATCTAACAGCTCCGCATAACTCAACCGGTTATGCACCACAAACTTATCAAAACGTTTTAAAATAAAATTTTCAGAAAAGCCCACATTCTTACCCTTAAAAGAAGACACATCGTGTAGGGTGAGTACCTTCTGAAATTTAAACCGGGATAAAACAAGCATCACCAACACATTAAGCCACCCCAGATCAAAAAACTGCAAATGCACCGTCTCCACTCCGGCTTTTTTTGCAACCTGAAAGGCTTTAAAATAGCCCTTCAGAAAAAAAAACAGCCTTAACCATTTATTTGAAGTATCCCAAACCTTTTTAAAACACAGGACGGTTTTCACATTAGGGTAGGTTCGGACGTTTGTCTGGCTACTGCTACAATACCATACCTTGACCTGATGCGCACCCAAACCCTGAGCCAGCCCATAGTCATAAAAGTCCATCCCGCCATGGCCTCCTACGGGATCGATTAGGGCTATTTTATGCATATGTTTCTTTTAGATCCTCTAATTGTAAATTAAGTTTTAAACTAGATAAAACTTCTAAGTCAGGCTTCAAATAAGGTCTTAGACCTGCTATCTCCCTTTCACTTATTTTTTGGGTCTGGTCTGCTTTACTGTATAAAAATTGATTTCCAAATCGTACAATAGACTTTGGGATGATTAACTTCAGCTTTTCGGTGACGCCCCGGTTTTTTTGAAAATAACTCGCAATCCTATTATTAGGGGTTTTGTTAGGATTTACACGATCATTAGTGTTTATGCTTTGAGAAATATTCTCTATTTCCAAAAAATCAAAAACACGATCCAACTGTTGCTCTAGATATTCCAATTGAAGTACCAAAACTTGTTCTTTACCAAAAACTTCAATATAGTTTCTAATGTTCGCGCCGAACAAACTATTCCCTACATATTGGGTAAAATGTGCCCCCCGCTCCTCAATATACTCACAAAAATCACATGTTGCGTATTGCATCCGTATATCCATTAAATAATGAGAAAAGGCGCGCTTGTAGGGATCACGCATTAAGATGATAATTTTTGCATCTGGATTAAAATCATAAATCCTACGAGCAACTGCTTGATAAGCAAAATAAGACACACTGGCATCCACGCAGTATTTATGATTTTTCGCGTGTTTATAAGCTTTAAGATAAGTCGGCTGGTCCTCAATCTTATAATCCTTATAATAAGAAGCCTCTGACAGTTCTTTATAAGAAAAGTGATTAACCTCCTTTATTTTAGTAAAAAATAAATCAGGATGATCTTTTAATTTTTCATAAAGGAAAGTACTTCCCGACTTTGGCGCCCCTACAATAAAAAGATTTGGTTTTGTCATTATTTATGATTTCTAGATTTCAATTATTGCAACGGCGTGTGGAGGCAAAACCATAGTTTCACTCTTCAGTTTTCCTTCTTTAATTTGAACATCTTCAAAATTTACAGTAGTTTTCTGTTCATTTGAGTAGTATACCTTGAAGGGGTTGTCATTGTAAAAAGAATTGAGATCTATAGTTTTATTTTGATCGGTAATATTTACAATAAGAATTCGACCTTGTTCGTCATTTGAGAATTTCCAACCGAAAACCTCATAATCTTCAATTTTACACTCATTTTCTTCAAAATTCAATTTCTGCATTAGGGTCATTTGCTGAATTGTATTCAACCAGATTTGCATGGCCTCTCCATTTGGCAATAAATTATAAGTCGTATTTGGAAATGTTTCTATAGCGGCAAATATAGGAAAACTTGTTAAGTTGTGATTTAATACCATTTTGACCCTGGGCGACACTTCTGTAATTTCTGACGTTATAAATAAAACTGCTAAAGCATTTTGCCAGGTCTGTGAAATCTTTTGTATTTGCTTTTTATTTTCATCTTTAAGTATTGTCCACTGTAAATTATACTCCGTCACCCAAACCTCTGTATCTTTATTACCAATATCTTTTTTAAAGCCCTCTGCATGAAATATCCCCTTCAATTTTCTATCCAGCAATTCAAAATTTATTCCTTTTTTCAATTCAACGGTGTGTTTAGCTGCTAAATAGGAATGCCATACTAACGCATCTACATCTGGAATAGCACCAAGAACATCGCGATTCCAAGTTTTAACATGGTTATTATCTTTTCGATTACCCCCAACAACAGCAATTTTTACATCAGGAAATTCTTCTTTTATTTTTAGAATCCATTTACTACATTTTTCCCCATAGTTACCTCCGGTTCTAAAGGCTATGTGTCCTGGGTTATTAATTAAATTTAGTTCATTACCAAGTTCTACCCACTTCACTGGAATTCCTAATTCTTCTGCCTTATGAAGCATATTTATCTGGTCTTCTAATGTTGCGGTTAGCACATTAAGAACAAACAGAACATCACTGCCTGTCACATTTACGAGAGACTGAAGTTCCGAGAGGTCCATTTTAACCCTATTTGCATCTTTTATACTACCGAACTTTTGGGGTAAATTTTTGTGATTTACAAACCAACCGGTTTTCCAATTCCACCAATTGGCAACATTACCCCCGGGATATCTCAATATTTGCGGCTTCAATTTTTTTATCCTAGCCATTAATAATGAGTCTGTCCAAGATACTCCCCGAATATTATTGGCATTGAAACCATATAACGGAATAGTTTGTGCGCTTACTAGACTTTTAATAGCTATAACTGTATCATCAGAACTTGTACTCGCTTCTACATAATTCTTATAAAAGGATTTTTTTGCAGGCATAACTTTTAGGTCGCTACTTGTCTTTGATGTAAAAGAAATATTCTCACAATTTGTAAAGCAAATGCAAGTTAGTATGGATAGATAGATGAATTTCATTATGATGAATACTTATAAATACGTAAAAATGTTTTCCATCCCACTTTGATCATTTCATTGCGCCCATAAATCAAATACTTAGACATGAGGTAACTAAAAAGCAGCCAAAAATAGATATTAAAAGGTATAAAATGTATTGTTTTGAGATGCTTCTTCATAGTAATCCACTGGTTTGATTTCATATGAAAAAATAAAAATGAAAGATTAGGGTTATTCACTTTCATACCTTTTACTTTACTTTTAGAACTACCCTGAACCTTATGATATATTATGCTTTTCGGCTCATAGTACAACTTAAACCCAAGTTTTGATGCGCGCAGAGATAATTCTAAATCTTCACAATACATGAAATAATCATCATCAAAGCCTTGCAGTTGTTCAATACTACTTTTAGAAAACATCATAACACAACCCGAGATAAAACCAACGTATTTTGCTTTATTTGCCCCTTCTTGAGTTGCGGGCTTTTGAAAGTCATAAATAATTGGCCAACCTTTTAATTTATTTATAATACCACCGCCATACCAAACAATATCCCGATTTGCCTCGTACATAGTTTTAGATGTTGTTATGGCAATATGAGAATCTCTTTTAAAAGGCTCGATTAAATAAAATATGCTCTTAGGATCTATTAAAGTATCATTATTTAAAAGTAATAAATAGTCAAAATCCAAATTATCCTGTGCCCAACGTATTCCCAGATTATTTGCTCTACCAAAACCTAAGTTTTCCTCACTGTATATTATAAATAAATCCTTATACAAAGCCTTAAGACTCTCTAATTTTTGAGCTTCAACAGAAGCGTTATCAATTAATACTACATAAGGCAAATTACCATCTACTAATTGAATTGATTCTAAACAAGCTTTTGTATCATCGAATCCATTATAATTAACCAATACAACGACACATTCTTTTTTTTTACCAATCATATATTAAGAAATAAGTATTCTTAAGATTTACCCTGTTTAAATCTTAAAAAATTCTTGGAAATAAAGTACTGATATATCACAATATGAATTGAAAACAAACAAGCATTAAAACCACTCAATGTTGACCAAAAAAAAGATACAAACATCCAATTAAACACAAGTATTAAATAAAGGTCAGCAAGTTCAATTCTTTGAGTAAGCGCTCGTAGTCCACTTTTTATGCACGCAAAAAAGAGTATACATAAAGACAATAAAGCGAAAATCCCATTAGAAGCCAGTGTATCTAAAAACTGTGAATCACTTCTTTTATTACCTAAAGCATCAATCCAACTTGGTAATCCCAGATCTATATTTTCAAGACCTACGCCAACCAAAGGTGAGGACAAAAAATTCTGATAAGCTAAAAACCATTTTAAGAAACGAGAATCTACAGAAGTATTATTTGTATTTAAACCAAATAGAATATCAATAACTTCGTAAATTCTACTTACCCCAGGAAAATCAGCAGCTAATGAGATATTTTTTGCAATGAATAACGATCCTATTGTAAGAATTATAAATAAACTTGTCTTAAAAACAACAAAAACATCAGCTTTATTAACTATAAAATAAACAATTAAAGTAGATAAAACAGGGGCTAGCAACCAAGTTCTAGTATTAGTGCAAAACGTACCAAACAAGCAAATAAAAAAACCTACAAGTTTTTTTATGCTTTTGTTTTGTTTAAAATCATATCCAAATACTATTATCCCAGTGGATGTTATGGCTCCATACCCTCCACCTAATAAACCTCCAATTTTACTGCTTGTACTATCTTCAATCAAAAAAAATTGACCTATTGTATAAATTGAACCTAATAATGCAGCGACTTTCAATATGTAAAAAAACCTCAACGGTTCAATTTCAATTTTTCTTAAAATTATGCCCAGAGCAATAAAGAAAAAATAAGCTTCAACAACCCTAACTAAACTAACTATAGAACTTGTTGAATCTAATGTTGAATTAAAAAATGATGTTAATAATATGGTAAGAAAATAAAATGAGTAGGTTTTAAACAGTCTAGTTCTAAAAAAAAATAAAACTTCTTGAAAATTAACCAATAGACTCAAGGCACACATTATCATTATACCCAAACAAAGCTCTACTGTAGAAAATAGCACCCCATTAAGCTGAATACCCAAAGGATATATAAACGAAATTAAAGCGAAGAATACTAAGTAGTACGAAAACTTATTTAAAGCAATCATATAATTACAACCCCTCCTCCTTTTTTAGCCAATGACTCAAATCCTTATCAATCAACAAACTCAGTTCCTTGGTATCTTTTTCAAAATACTCAAGGAATAATTCCCTTTTAAGGTTACTATCAACTTTGTAATTATTCTTTCGTAACAAAAAACTATTTAACCATACTTTAATCTTATACTTCAAAAGAGGCTCTTTAAAGAAAAACCGACTAATTACTTGAACAAATTTTGGAGGTTTCATGATGAACCTTGAAAAAAAAGGAAATAATGAACTTTTACTAGAATTACTCTGTATTTGAGTGTCGAAATCAAATGTTGAAACATTTATAAAAGACGTTATTTTTTCTAAAGTAAGGTTCAAATTCTGTTTTATTTCTGTTTCAAAAATTAAAGGCAATATTTGTTTTTTATCAAAAAAATTTAATAATATTTTATATTGTTTCGCATAAAGCCCTCTAGTGATATAACTGAAATTTGATTTTTCAAAATATCCCTTAGTGATTCTATCATTTTCTTCTTTTAAAGCCTTGGTTAAACTCAAGGATTCATAACCTCTACGTTTACTCATCTGATAATGCGATATAGCTCTATCTACAGGGTTTCTAAAAACAACTATGATTTTTAGTTCTTTGGGTAAATCATTTGCTATACGTCTCAACGCATCTTCAAAAAATAAATAATCAGGTGTAATTTCACCTTTAATTTTATTTTCAGAATTTGAAAAAAAACGATGGTAATACCAATCTAATCCCTCATTATAGAGCTCATCTTTATCAAAAAAATGTGTTTCTTTAATATTAGGCAAAAAGATTTCAGGATGCTGTTGTAAAATATCATGAAGTGTAGTAGTCCCAGCCTTTTGAGCACCAATGCACACAAAGTCTAATTTCATACAATTAAAAATTAAAAGGTAAAGTCATAACTCCAGTTTTTTTTTTAGCATAAATAACTTTAGATATATTCTCGAAGCTCAAAGCAATAGCCGTAGCAATAGCCGCTCCTAAAGCTCCAAATTGTCCAATTAGAATAAAATTGATAAGCAAATTTATCCCAATTGCTATAAATGATATATTCGCTTGTATTTTTTCAAATCCGGTCATTACTAAAAGCAACCCGGCCGAACCAGTACCTATGTTGACCAGTTGCCCCAATGACAGTACAATAAGTAACCAATAGCCTGAAGAAAACTCAGCGCCCCAAAGCCCCAAAATTGATTCACCAAAAAGAGCAAAAACAATAACTGGAAGAATAGCCACACAAATCAAGCCGCTAGTCACTCGTTGAACCATTTTATTCATTTCCTTTATTTTCCCAGCTTTGTAAAGTGTTGCTAACTTAGGAGAAAGCGCCGCATTCGTTACTTGTAAAAAAAAAATGGTAAGTAAAGCAATCCTTGAAGCCACCGTATAGTAGGCAACCTCCTTCACACTACTTAGCCATCCCACCATTACAGAATCTATATTGGCTGCTATAATAGCTGTAGCCGAGACCATTAAAAAAGGAAAAGATTTTTTAATTAGTGCCCTAGATTTATTGTGAAACTCCGCTTTATTCTTAAACAAAGTTCGCCAATATATCACTACATATGTCGTTACAACCACTCTTCCTACAAAATAAAATACTGCAACACGAATAACATCTATTGTAAAACCGAAGACGTACCATACTCCCAACAACACCCCTACAACTGCAATGCTTAATCCTTCGTTTACTAAATTACTTTGCCATATCTTTTTATATGCTATGATTCCAGATGCGTACACCCTAGAGATGACCTGAAATAAAACTGCACAAGTAGCTACAACTAAAGGTATAGTAATATCCTTATTGTCAAATATATATTTGGATATCCAAGGTGCTAGAATAACAATTAGTGCTATTAGCAGTAATGCGCTTATGCTATTTACAATTAAACCTGATTTGATCAAAGATTTAACCTCTTGCCAGTTCTTATCATTAACAGCAATAGCCAACTCCTTAATTAAAAGTTGAGGAGTACCTAGCAACGCTAATATTATTAATATAGAACTAATTTTCGTAGTCAAATTAATAATACCTAATCCTTCAGCACCAAGCAATCTTCCTAAAGCAATACTAACCAATAAGGCTATTAACATTCCCAGCACTTTAACTAAAATAGAAGGTGCCGATTTTTTCACCACTTCTAAAGTATGCTCATCAAGCATACCTATTCTACTTTTTATCTTTTGTATCAATTTTAAAAAGTTATCTTATTCATATACTGGAAATTGATACATTACAGAAAAGTACTTTCCTATTAAACAGCGCCAATTACAAACACTGTTATTTTGGTTAGACTGTAATGCTTCATTAAGTGTATTTTTCTAAATACCACTCAATAGTTTTCTTAATACCGGTCTCAAAATTTTCCGCAGCCTTCCAGCCCAGTTCGCCTTCCAGCTTGCTGGCATCAATAGCATAACGGCGGTCATGTCCGGCACGGTCTTCTACATAAGTGATTTGGTCTTTATACGAGCCGCTGGCTTTGGGCTTTAAAGCATCCAGAAGCTCACAAATAGTATGCGCGATATAATTGTTATTCCTTTCATTTTTACCCCCTACATTGTACACCTCGCCTGAGCGCCCTTTTTGATACGCGAGTTCGATCCCCGTACAATGGTCTAAGACATACAACCAGTCTCTAATGTTCTTCCCGTCTCCGTAAATCGGGATGTTTTCTCCGTTTAAGGCCTTACGAATCACCGTTGGGATCAGCTTTTCATCATGCTGCTTAGGGCCATAGTTATTCGAGCAATTGGTGATCACCGTATTCATCCCATAGGTATGATGATAACTGCGTACGATCATATCTGAGGCCGCCTTGCTCGCACTATAGGGGGAGTTGGGCGCATATGGGGTTTCTTCCGTAAACAAACCGGTTTCCCCTAAAGTGCCGTACACTTCATCGGTACTCACATGATGAAAGCGGCAGCCTTTATAGGCTTCTTTAAACTGAAAGGGTTTCTCCATCCATTTTTTAAAGGCCACATCGATCAATACAAAGGTTCCGTTAACATTGGTTTCAACAAATACCCCGGGATTCTTAATACTGTTGTCTACATGAGACTCTGCTGCAAAATGAATCACTCCCGTAATATTGTGCTCCTCAAAGATGCCTTCTACAAGACTACGGTCTCTGATATCGCCTTGGATAAAGGTATAGCGCTCATGCCCCTCGAGTTCGCTTAAATTGCTTAAATCTCCCGCATAAGTCAACAGATCAAGATTGACGACTTTGACCTCCGGGTTGTTTTCAATAAAATAAGGCACAAAATTAGACCCTATAAAGCCGGCTCCGCCGGTGATTAAAATTGTTTGCATTAGTGGTTGTTTAAAAGTTGAACACATTCGGTTAGACTGCTTTTCCAATAGGGGATTTCGGTATCAAAATCAGCTTTAAGAGCTTCTTTATCCATCAAGGAATAATGCGGGCGTTTTGCCGGGGTAGGATAGGCCGAAGTAGGGATGGGATATACCTTACAGTCAAGGCCCGCAAGCTGCATGATCTCGTACGCAAAATCATACCAGGAACACACCCCTTCATTGGTATACTGATAGATGTTCACTGAAGGATTTTCGGTATAGATTGCTTTTTCTAAAATAAAACGGGCCAGATCCCGGGCATAGGTGGGTACGCCCACCTGATCGTAGATCACATTCAGGCGCTCACGTTCGCTCCCCAAACGCAGCATGGTTTTTACAAAATTATTCCCAAAAGAGGAGTACACCCAGGAGGTACGCAGAATCAGGGAGTTAGCAGGATTGATGCGCTGCATAGCCTGCTCCCCTTTAAGCTTGGAAGCCCCGTAATAATTCACCGGGCTTGTTGGATCTGTGGCCAAATAAGGCGTACAGCCCGCACCATCAAACACATAATCGGTAGAAACATGAATCAACTTGCATCCCAGATCAGCAGCCACTTGAGCCAGCCCTGCAACCGCATCACAATTCACGGCATCTGCTGCATCCTTATCTGTTTCGGCCTGATCAACCGCCGTATAGGCGGCACAATTTACGATGACATCAATCGCATGATCTTGTACAAAGGCCGTCACTGCAGCTAGATCGGTAATGTTTAGACTCTTGGAGTCTGTAGCGATACATGTGACCTGAGGCAGACCTTCAGCCAAAAGCTCTAGCTCCGACCCCAATTGCCCCTTACTACCGGTGATCAAAAGTTTCATAAGTCGTATAGATTTTGGTTGTAATCAAAATAAGTGGCCTCGGCAAAAGCCGGTTGCTTTGTATCTTTATCTGATAGCAGCAATTGGTCGGCTTCCAGCTTCCAGTCAATTCCCAGTTCCGGATCATTAAAGGCTACCCCTGAATCTACCTCAGGTGCATAATAATTGTCACATTTATAGAAAAAACGAGCAGTTTCCGACAGCACTACAAAACCATGGGCAAAACCTCTGGGGATAAACAATTGTTGTTTGTTATCTGCACTCAATGCTACGGCAACGCTCTTACCAAAGCTAGGCGAACCCTTGCGCATATCCACAGCTACGTCAATCACGGCTCCTTCCAATACCCGCACCAGTTTGCTCTGTGGGTAGGGAGGCAATTGATAATGCAGCCCGCGCAATACGCCATAAGCTGAACTAGACTCGTTGTCTTGGCAAAAATTGACTGTATAACCTAGAAAGGCCTCCAAGCGATCCGCCCGAAAGGACTCCATAAAATACCCGCGATGATCTCCAAAGACTTTCGGCTTACAGATCACTACATCGGGGATTGCTGTTCGTTCAAATTCCATAATTTATTTCTTTTCTGCACGTTTGATGAGGTATTGACCATACCCGTTTTTCTTTAGCGGTTGGGCTAAGGCTAGTAAATCTTCTTTGGTAATATAGCCCATCTCATAGGCGATCTCTTCAAGACAAGCAACTTTAAGCCCCTGTCGCTTTTCGATCGTTTGAATAAAGTTAGACGCTTCTAACATAGATTCATGGGTTCCGGTGTCCAACCAGGCATACCCTCGCCCCATCAACACTACACGCAATTGATCTTCTTTCAAATATTCTTCATTAAGTGAAGTGATCTCCAATTCTCCGCGGGCACTGGGTTTGATAGTTTTGGCTTTTTCAACCACACTGTTAGGATAAAAATACAGTCCCACGACAGCATAATTACTTTTAGGTTGTTCGGGCTTTTCTTCAATACTCAGCACCTTTCCCGAGGCATCAAATTCAGCCACCCCATAACGCTCCGGGTCCTGTACATAATAGCCAAAAACGGTTGCACTCTTCTTTTCAGTAACATTTTTTACAGATTCCGCCAGTAAATTGGTAAATCCATGGCCGTAAAAAATATTGTCTCCTAAGACCAAACATACATCATCTCCACCTATAAATTCTTCCCCAATAATAAAGGCCTGAGCCAAGCCGTCAGGACTGGGCTGTATCGCATAAGATAAGTGCAGCCCCAGATCAGAACCATCTCCCAGAAGTTTTTCAAAATTACCAATATCCTCAGGAGTTGAAATGATCAGGATTTCTTTGATCCCGGCCAACATCAACACAGACAAAGGATAATAGATCATAGGTTTATCATAAACATTTAACAATTGTTTAGACACCCCTTTAGTAATGGGGTATAAACGAGTTCCGGATCCTCCGGCTAAAATGATTCCTTTCATATTATATAGCTTTGAATTATTTAACTAAAAACCAATTGTTTAATAACTGCTCCCTATTGTAACGCATTTCTTCTTTGGTCTCCCAGTCCAGAACGGTCTTGCCGGCATACTTACAGATCGCACTTCCGGCAGCTGTGTCCCATTCCATAGTTGGGGCAAACCTGGGGTAACAATCGGCCTGGCCCTCTGCCACCATACAGAGTTTTAAGGAGCTCCCTTTAGAGATCGTCGCGACTTCTCCGTGTTCTGCCTCCAGCGTTTTGATATACTCCACCGTTTCAGGCGATAAATGAGATTTACTGGCTACAGCGGTATACTGTTCTTTCTGGAGCGCCAATGGAAGTTGCTTTCCTGTATTCAATATAGCATCTACAGCAGCAGTAACAGCTACATCAACAGCTTTAAACGAACCTAGATCTTTAGCTGCATAAAACAACTCTTGAAGCACCGGTACATAGATTACGCCTAAGATCGGCACACCATTTTCAATCAATGCAATGTTTACGGTAAACTCCCCGTTCTTTTTGATAAACTCCTTGGTCCCGTCTATGGGATCTACGATCCACAAATATTCCCAATCCTTACGGGTTTCGTAAGCGATCCCCTTACCTTCTTCTGAAAGCACCGGGATGCCGGTTTCTTCCAAATACGACATAATAATGTGATGGCTTGCGGTATCGGCTTTGGTCAAAGGCGAGTCGTCACTCTTAAAATCTACATCAAAATCTTCATTGTGATAGATATCGAGAATGCGTTCCCCTGCTTTTAGCGCTGCGGTTATGGCGATGTGTAGTTGTGCTTTTAAATTCATGGATTTGTTATGGGTTGAATGGTTATTGGGGATGGGTTAACTGGGGTTAGGG
>Ga0208449_1000258_pt1 | contig 41996 bp, 25 predicted proteins | sample MalvireepMed_s17_FD_184247 | JGI IMG/M metagenome (GOLD analysis project Ga0208449, IMG submission 184247) | Marine viral communities from the Global Malaspina Expedition - Malaspina viral metaG DeepMed_s17 (SPAdes) (version 2) | ecosystem: Environmental > Aquatic > Marine > Oceanic | place...
AGAAAATGATCCTTCTTATATTAAAGAGGCTCTCACGCTAGGGTTCGATGCCGAAATAGATGTATGGTATCGCGACAACCAGTTGTATCTTGGGCACGATGGCTCAATGCACAAAGTGGATATTGAATTTTTGAAAACCCCTGGCTTGTGGTGTCATGCTAAATCTCTGGATGCCCTCAGCATAATGCTGGAGAATGACGTTCATTGTTTTTGGCATCAAACCGACGACTTCACCTTGACCAGTAAAGGATATGTGTGGACTTACCCTGGAAAACCTGTAAATAACAAATCTGTCATCGTATGTCACTCTATAGAAGAAACGCAAGAAACTGCCGCTTCCGATATTGCTGGCGTGTGTAGCGACTATGTGGGATTTGTGGAATGAAGCTTGTTACTATCACCGGCTGCCTAGGGTTTATCGGGTCATATGTTACTCGTGCCTGCCTGGAACGCGGGTGGAAAGTTTATGGCATTGACAAAATCACTTATGCAGCAAACACCGAGCTAATTGCAGAATTTTCGCAGAACAAAAACTTTACGTTTCAACGCGCAGACATTGCTAAAATCAGAACGCTGCCGGAATGCGACTATGTTATTAACACGGCTGCGGAATCTCATGTGGGAAACAGCATTATCAACAGCGACGATTTCATTAGCAGCAATATCGTGGGAACCAAAAATCTTCTCGACATTATTCGGAACAAGCCAGAGAATACTGACAGCCGCCCACGGTTTATTCACTTTAGCACGGATGAAGTATATGGAGATATTGTGGAGGGATACCATAAAGAAACAGATCGTCTCCACCCAAGCAACCCTTATTCAGCCGCCAAGGCAGCCGCGGATATGCTCGTGGTTGCGTGGGCCAGAACTTATGGTATTACCTACAATATTGTTCGCCCCACCAACAACTACGGCAAAAACCAATACCACGAAAAGCTAATTCCTATATGCGTGCGAAATCTCCAACGCGGGAAGGAAATCCGCCTTCACGACAAAGGGGAACCTTATCGCAATTGGCTGCATGCCCAAGACACGGCAGATGCGGTGTTAGCAGTGATCGATAAAGGCGTGCCCAACGAGATCTATAATATTGCCGGCGACTTTGAACAAAAGAACAAAGACACAGTGAGAAAAGTTATTGAAGCGTTCTACGGGGACCAAGTAGATTGGAACGGATATGTCAACTTGGGTTATGTGAGACAAGGGCAGGATGTGAGATATGCTGTAGATGATACCAAGTTGAAAATGCTCGGATGGCAGCCTAAAAAAATATTTGATGTAGAAATTGGTGAAATAGTAAACTTTTATAAAGAAAACTTTAGGTGGTAAGGTGCTACTCATTACGTTCGGAACGCGCCCGGAATACATCAAAGTCAAGCCTGTGATGAAAGAGTTGGATAAGAGGAAATATCCTTATAAGACTTTTTTTACCGGGCAACACACTGACCTGCTTCAAAATATTCGCCCACCTGACCACACTCTAAATATCGGGTCAGGGAGCAACCGCCTTGACACTATTGTGCAGTCTATTTTGAATAACGAAGAAATCTTCACGGATATAACATCGGTCATGGTGCAGGGAGATACTACCTCTGCTTTTGCCACGGCTTTGGCGGCATTTCATCGGAAGATCCCTGTGGCTCACCTAGAGGCCGGTCTGAGAACCTATGATAAATACAGCCCCTATCCGGAGGAATTCAATAGGCGCGCAATATCGGCTCTTGCCGAAATTCATTTTACGCCAACTGAAACTGCGCGCCAAAGATTAGCAGATGAAGGATTCAGCCAAAAACTCTATATGGTGGGAAACACCGTTCTCGACAATATTGCCCACATTAATACCTCGGATAGCAACACGGTCATCGTCACGCTTCATCGTCGAGAGAAGCATCACGAGATAGAGCAGTGGTTTGCCGCTATAAACCATTTAGCGCAAGAGAATAGAGATCTAAGGTTCGTTCTACCCATCCACCCTAACCCCAGTGTGAAAAAGCACATTGCGCTCCTTCCAAACGTAGAAGTAATTGAGCCACTGGAGCATGATGAATTTATTGATCGTCTTGCGGCGTGTAAATATATTATAACTGACAGCGGGGGCATACAGGAAGAAGCCGCGTTCTTAAAAAAACCCTGTATTGTCTGCCGCGACTTTACTGAGCGAGGCGAAGGATTGGGAACGTTTTCCATCCTATGTAAGCAGCCGGGGGAATTGGCTGCTTGCGTCAGATGGGCCAACGAGATCAACCTTGCAGGAAAAAAGTGCCCCTATGGCGACGGCAAAGCGGCTGTTCATATCGCCAATATTTACACGAGAACTAATCGACACTTAACAAAATGTTAAAAACCACCTAATATAACAAATAGGAGAAAAAACTATGAAACTATCTAGCCAAGCCATCGGGGCACTTTTGATGACTCTTCAAAAATGTCTTGCCGAAGAATCCGACATTACTGAACTTTTGGGCGATTGGGCACTAGAACTAAAAGACGACGAGGTTTATGTTCTTAACCCGCCCACCATTAGGGCAGCGGAAAAAGATCCCGACAAAGTTCGTTTTGACCTAGCATAGTGCCTCGATATCTCTACATGTGTGTAGAATGCGGGGCTGGAATGGAAGCAGTTCATTCATACCGCGAACGTCTTACAGATTGTAACGCCTGCAACACTCCTGGCGCATTGCGGAAAGATCTGTCCACGCCCTCAAAAACCAGGATAAAGACCCCAACTCGCTCTAAAAAGGTTGGGGAGGAAACTCGTGCGGCCATTACAGATGCTAAAAAAGAAATTATTAAGTCGAAAAAAGAATTGAAGGAAAAAAGCAGAAAATGATTGGATGGATATTATTTGGGGCCAATTTAGTCTTAGACTTATTGGCAGTGTGGTATATTCGGGAACTGCTGAGGAGGTTCCAATATTTGAGCGATACAAGCCAAAATGCATCCGCGGCAATGGCAGACTATGTGACACATCTCGAAAAAGTTTATGAGCTTGAAACTTATTATGGCGACACCACTTTGAGCGAGTTGCTAGTTCATAGCCGCGATTTAAAAGACGAGCTTGAAATATATAAGGAAATGTTTACGGTGATCGAGGAAGATTCTACTTTAGAAGAAGGTGTGGGTGTATATGGCGAGGAAAGCTAAGAAAAAAAAACAGTATTACTTTACCCAAGATACTGAAGCAGCAATTGTTGCATATTGCGCCACCGAAGATACTTCAGAGAGAACTAAACTTTATATTGAACATATCCAGCCAGCTTTCAACGAACTGGTGGATAAAATCGTTTACACCTACAAATTTACTTCCCTAGAAAATATCAACCCCCTAAAAGATGAATGTAAAATCTGGCTCACGACTATCTTAGGAAAATTCGATCCCAACCAGGGAACTAAAGCATTTTCATATTTTTCTGTAGTTACCAAGAATTGGTTCACCCATAAGGCCAAAAAACAAACCCAAAAGAACAAAAGAGAAATCCACTATGACAGCATGCTTCGGGAGATTGAGGCATTTTCCGCTAGCGACCATCAGGATCTTTTAGACGAGCAGGAAGAATACCAATTTTGGTCGCACTTATTGGGTGAGGTGGAGGGGTGGCAATCTCTCACTCTAAAAGAAAATGAGAAAAAAGTTTTAGATGCTGTCTTAACATTGATGAACAATTTGGATAAGATAGAAATTTTTAATAAGAAGGCTGTCTATCTTTATATGAGAGAAATTACCGGACTCAACACCAAGCAGGTCGTCAGTTGTCTGAATAAAATGAGGGTGAGATACCGCTCGTTCAAAGAAAAATGGAACAGCGGAGAAATTAAGTAGAGTTCTATTTACTATACCGACGGGAGGACATAGAAACTAATGCGTAAAAATTTAGACTCCCTCATAGAGCAAGCCCTAGAAAATATCAAAAACGACAGGCAAGAAACCGAGCTTCTGCTTTCGGAGCTTAAAGAATATATGGGAGTTTCGAAAGAACGGTATGCCGACGCGGGAACAACCGCTGCCAAATTTGTAGAAACGTTGCAACGTAGCAATGAGCAATTGGTTAAGCTGGCTACACTGGTCTATAAAAAAGAAGCCGACAAAGGCGACATGTCGCTAAGCGAGGATGATAAAAAGCACTTGTTCGACATGATCAACGACAAATAAAGGGGATGTTATCTCATGACAAAGCCAGTCGATAACAGTTTTCTTAATCGCCCAAATCGAGTAACTCCAAAAACTAAACGACTTTATGCTACGAGCGATACGTTGCTTGACGAGTTAAAGGCGCGCACGGCAGAGAGTTTTGGAACTAATACTTACGAAGGAAAGACTGAATGGTTTGCTGTGGTGCTGCGCAACCCGGAGACCGTCATGAGCGTAACGCCAGGTTCTTCTGCCGCTAACGTCGTGAGAGTGAAGGCGCGCATACCTGAAGTTCATGCCCATTTGCCTATACCATCATCTCCCCATGACCATCAAATTATAGACCTCTATCCCGAATATGTGGGAGGAAGTCACCTGAACGGTATAACTGCGGGATCACTAATTCGAGTAAACCACCAGGATCGGAACCATGCGCAATTTAGACATGAAAACGGAGTGATTCTGGAGGTTCTTGGTGGTCATTCCGCATTCCCCGCTGGATATTCGCAGACTATTGCTTTGTGCAAAGAGGTGGCCAAGTCAGGTGTTACCCCTTCACAAGGAGCGCCCAAAACAGGACCCAATCTAGCCAAAGCCGTGAGCAATAAAACTCCAAGAAAAGTGGGCGGCACAACTGACACCGCTGGAGTGACGGCAAAAGATCGCAAACCCAACAGCGCCCCCAACGTACCCGCTAAACTTACTGTTCCTCCCGCCGACAAAGAAAAACCCAAATGTGGCAAAAAGTCTTTGATGCGGCGCTATGCAAAAGGCCGTAGCGTCGGAGGAAGCAAAGCTATCCCTAATCGGGGAGATTACAACGCTTTCAAGAGTGCAGTAGGGCAACGCGAAAGCAGCAATACTTACAACAAAAATCGCTGGTATAGAACTTGGCTGAGGAAAGGAAAACCAACAAGAAAGAACGGCATGTCATTTTTTTGGGGAAAATACCAAATGGGGCACCTCGCCCGACAAGATGTGGGGGCTCATCCCGCCCTAGTTCCCTGGAACCGTTTTATTCAGGCTACCCTTCAGGAAAAGTTCGCCGACCGTTGGTGGAAACTTAAATATTTAGAGGCGATGAAATACCCGTCGGTGAAAGCCGCTATTGAAGCCGGGGTTACTCCGCATGGAGAAAAAATTGACTTGTCGGGAGTCATGGCAATGGCTCATATCACTGGGATATGGAGTGTAAAAGTATTTGTGGAAAAGGGTCTTGGAGCCAAAGATGGATTAGGAACTAGCAACGTCACCTATTTGCGTAAATTTTACGGGTACGACGTCGAGGGAATTAAAAACAATGACTGGAGCAACGCCAAAGCTGCTAAGGAAAAGGCTAAAAACTTAGGCGGCAAGTGGAGCAGTAAGGCTAAGGCCGGAAACTGGTACCCCCAAACTCCACGACCCTACCCCGGCTGGTCAGTTTCAACTTAAGTTTAGAGGTTCATAAATGGCAAAAATAAGAGCAGACATTAAAGACGGGGCACCCGAAAATGTTAGAAAACAATCCCAAGAAATAGACGATTACTTCGTCCAAAACAGCGGATTATTTAATACGCACCTTCCCGAAGCTAATCCCGTTTATAACAGGACTCCCTCCGAGAAGGTGATCCAAGCAGCCAATAACCAATTTATCATTATGGGACGTGACCGTCCCCGAGGCGCAGATAGCGGCTACGGAGGGAGGGGGAACACCCACGCAGGATGCATTGATATCATTGCCGGTATGTCGGGTATGATGTGCCGAGAAGTGAATTCCGACGAGCAAACAGTTTACACGGATAAAAGCCCGGAGTTGGATGCTGCGCGGATTTATATTAGCCAACGAACTGATATTGATGACAATTTTCACTTGACACCAGGGAGAGTGGGATCTCCCAAGACACGATCGGGAATTGCGATTAAAGCTGACGGCGTCAGGATAATTGCGCGAGATGGCATCAAACTAGTGACCGGCACGGATACCTATAATTCCCAAGGAGTGAAAGTGAATATCCGTTCAGGCATCGACCTCATCGCCGGAAATGAAGATACAACGCTACAACCTTTAGTGAAAGGGGAAAACATGGTTAAAGCGATGGCTGCGCAGACAGATTTAGTTATGCAATTAAATGGTCTGTGCCTTACGCTTGTAAAAAGCTACATTCAGCTTTTGCTCAACTTGGCAGTTCATGTTCATGTTTCGACCGCGCCCGGCACTCCCGTTTCTCCTTCCCCGGATCTAGCGACAGGGATACTGAGCCAGGTCAGCACTTTAGTCACGATGATCACAGATCTTCAAGCTAATCAAATGAATTCTGTTATGTTGAAGGGAAATTATCTGTTTCCAGCCGGCGAATCCTACATAAACAGCACCTACAACACCACAAACTAAATAAGGCGTTATATATTACATGGCACTTACCACCAAGCAGAGAAATATAGTTAACCCAAACCCTGGGAAATATGCGGGCGATGGAAGAAAGGGCACTGACTATATTTATGATGAACCCCGAAATCAGTGGGTAATTTCGGGGATTCATGACACCTATATTAATTTTGGAACTTTCTCTTCGATTGGGCAAAAACTGCTAGTGCTAGGTCCCTTAACGGAGGAGACGCGCACCATCACCGTTGAGGATGCATTGGCATACGCAGCCTTGTATCCCCAAAATGCCATTGTAAAAAAAGCGAGAACTGTCCCGCCTATACGGGAGATAAATCCAGATCAACTAACATTGATGCTTGTAGGTGACGAAGCCGCCCTAGTGATTTTGAGAGAAATTGCGGATGACACGGAAGGGATCGATAATTTATTGAGTGTGACCACCCAACTCTCTCAATTAATTGAAAATCAATCGACCATTGACCAGCCGGCCGCAGGGCAAAGTGTTTCTACTAAAGTAGCGCAGATGCCCGATGTAGAAAACACCATTCCGCAAGAAAAGGTAAAACAGATCCGAACATCGTTTGGAAATGCAACACCTGCTGAGCCTTCGTCGGATTTTACCCATATAGTGGTGCGGGGCGACACACTAAGTGGGATAGCCGTGATTTACAACATGCCTTTGAACAAAATTGTAGAGGCTAATCCGCAGATCCGCAACATCGATCTGATTTATCCTGGGGATCCCGTTCTTATCCCCGGCTATTTAGAAACGGTCAGCCCCAGCGTAACACCTCCTCCAGAACCTATTGAAGATCAAGGAGCGGCCCCCCAAAATGTTAAAACAGGGCACAATCCTTTTGTTCACGCTCCGCCCGAAGACCCAAACCCGGAGCCCTACTATAATACCAGCGATCAATATTGGTATTATGTCAAAAGAACAAATGCCGTCAACCCCAGATCATATGATATTGGGCTCGTAGAGGGGAGCGCCCCAGTAAGGGAAAACTTTAGGAAATTAAAAGAACGGGGGCTTAACCAAATCTTAAAGGCTGCGGGGAAAGAGCCATTTGCCACCGCAGAACAAAAAGCCCGGCTTCTGTCAGGCGAAGACCTAACTGAAGGTGTCGAGGTGGGGTCTTATTACGGAGACCCTGGAAGACCTCATTCCGGTACCGGAAAAGCCCCTACCGGCGAAGCTCCGCGCCCGGTTCCCAAGCGATGGATAGTTTATGCCAAAGTGAGCAAGACGACATTAGACTCCGTAATACCTTCCGGCGCTATCCCCCCGACAGGAATCAGCGAAGGCGATATGACTTCCCTTCAATTATTAAAAGCTATTTTATCGACCACCAATCGGTGGACAGGGACGATGAAAAACGCTCCCTTTAAGCTGGAAGATCTTAAACAAAATCTTAAGGAGACAGCGCGAGTATTGAGAGAATACGACGCCGAAGTTACCTCCGAGGGGATGACTCCGGAGCTAATGTCCGGCTTAAGTTTAGAGGCACAGGCGGAACATGTAGATACCTTTTATGCGACTGTGGAACAATTTTTAGCATTGAATAAAATCACTACTACTTCGGATTCTACCATCGAGTTTATGATGGATGCATCTTATGTTATTCAATTGATTGTGGTAGACGGCACTGCCTATACTAAAGGATACGGAAGAAGCTTTACTGACGATCCTGCCCCTTCCGAAAGGCAGACCGCTGACGGGAATCCTACCTCTCCATCGCCAACACAAACTTCGGCTACCAATCTTTTTGCTGGCATAACTCCCACAACCCTGGGGTATATGTTCTATTGTAAGGAGATTTCTGCTATTGGAAAAACTTCGGCAAATAAAATTCCCTGGACCGAATTTGTTACTAAGTTTACTTGGCCTAATCCTATTATTTATCCGGCTGCCGTGCAGCGCAAAAAAGAAGAGGATAAGAAAAAGGGGAAACTCACTAAAGAAGAGGAAGAGCAGATATTCAAAACAGCCGGATTGGCTAGAAAGCAAACCCAGCAAAGACTAGCCATCAGTTCTAAAGACATGATTAACACTATTAGAGCCTCGGCAGGACAATGCGGGTCGGCTCAAGCGGCATTACTCCGCGATGCTATGCAGGTATATCAGCTTTTTACTGGCAAAATGAAACGTCGCGATATTATAGCCCTCGTCGCCAGCAAAATTAGAGACCAACTACTTGAAGAGCATATTAAAAAATATAAACTTACCGATTTAGAATTCTATACGTCGCATCCTGACAAAGTTCTTCGCCTTGTCGAAGAAGAGGTAAACAACCAACTTTTTTGTATTATTGAGGTAATCGGCGATCTTATTGATACGCAGATATTGAAGCCTGGCGGTATCCCCCCTGGAGTAAGAACTTTAGTTTCAGAGGCTCTCGTTCCTCCCAAGGGGATTAAATTCTCCCAGCAACCTACTACCGACTTTATGGCTCTTTGGAGAAAAAAGATAGAGCAGCTAGTATTTTCCTTTATCAAACAGATGATCTTGAGTGTTCTGGGGGATGTAGTCAAAGCGGCACTTGGGTGTGGGCCCGAATCATCGGATGCGGAAGACAACCCAGACAAGCTCAAGGGGTCTGCCATTGACACCTATGGCAACATCCAGATTAATGTGCTGGTTGATGGAGCGGGGGATATAGATCTTGTGAGGGTAGCCACTGACTCCGGGCTGGTAAATCGATATTCTCGACGAAACGACCAGGACCAAAAAATAGTAGTTGAAGAAGCAGCCACCATAGATCAATTGAGGCAGTTCAATAGAGATACCTCTAACATTCTGCTGATGACAGAGACTACCGCATTGCTGCAAAGCAACGCCAAAAATCGCACCATCGGAATTATAAACGAAATGGTAAACAAGGGCTTTGCTGATTTATCGGATCTTTCCCCAGACGAGAAGGGTGATCCTCTTTTGGTGGCCGAAAGACAAGAATCTCTCAAGAGAGATGACACGAAATATGCTTCTTTGGGTATCACCCCCGAAAAAATCATTCAATATTTTGCTACCATCGGGTCATTGCTTTCGGGAGTGGAAGGATTGTTACCCAAAGTTGACCCCAAAGAAGCATTTTGCGAGGCTAAAGATCCTCCCGTTCCTTCTCCTGTAATTACAGGGCTGAGTGAAGCGCAACTGTTGGCGGAAATAGACAGTCAAATAACCGCCAAATTAGAGGAAGTCAAGAGTCTGTGCGAACTTGCCAAGTTTAATTTTTCTTTTCAACTTGAAATTGATAATTTTATGGAAAACTTGCCCTTCGCTGGGTTTTACAACGCGTTTCTACAATATCTGGCAGATCTTTCCAATGCCGCAAGGAAAGCCATCGAGGAAGCCTTATTTGCTCAAGTAGCCAACCCAGCGCCTGAGCAAGCTGCCACCCCGCTGACTCAAACGCAGCTTTATCTCGCTGCCAGTAATTTTTATGAATCTAAAAAAAGCAGAGTATTTTTATCTATTGCTAATCCCGACGGCGATTACGCCGACGACGGTGATCAGCGCGAAAAAACAACTCCTGACATAATATGGTTTACGGGCGACAAAGATCTCGGCGAGATGTTTTTTCGTTTTCACCTCGACAATAAAGTTAGCGTCGCAATGAACAGATTCCCCGCAGGAGAGAACACTCCTGGGGATCAAGTCATCAGGGATGACATGTTCACATTTAAGCTGGCAGAAGATAACACACCCAATCTACCCCGCACTATTACCGTAAACGATCAAGTAGTCAATAACCCCGATAAAGCTAACTATAGCATTGTGGCACACCAACCCTATCGGACCTACCCTAATCCCGACCATGGCTGGCAACCGTCGGCTCCGTCACGGCTGGTAGAACCTGCCAATCCTGACGACTTCATAAATACGGGACCTCTTTCGAACCCTATGAGAATGATTCAGGTTCCGGTTGGAGTCGGAACTTCCACTCAAACAAATAATTATTCCCCCGATTTAGTGGCAGCAGCCAACACAGATATTCGGCGCGCAGCCCTTCTTGGTGAATCGCCAAATTTATCCGAGTTGGATGAGGATACGAGGCGCACATACCACTTTTCAAATTTATTTGATAACCGGATGGAAGAGTTCCGCACGCAACTCCTAAATTTCTGGCTTACAGCGCAGGGAAAAACCAAGCTTCAAAATTTAACAAAGGTATTGTCTCAACCTGCCGTGCGTAGTCTTAATAATGATTGCCTCAAGACCAAAGAGGAAAACATAGCCGTCGCGCTAATAAACACGCTTCAGGTGAGGGTAGCTAATTTTATGCTTAATGCTGGACCCCTACTCAGGGTTTATAATGGATGGGCTATTCCGGATACGGTCAATATGATGGTGGGGTATCTCGCCTACAAAATAGAGAAAGATCTCCGTGAGCGGAAGATTTTTGATCTTGTGTTGTCTTCCCTTGATAACGTAGAGAAAGTGATGGTGGATGATGAAGAGGGCGGACAATTATCTGAATACAACCAAATAGACGACCTGCAAGACAAATTCGTTTACCTTATCAGGCAAATACTCTTAACGTTATTCAAAAACATGTCAGAGAATGATGCATACGCCTCTGTGACGAATAATTTCTTTGAAAAAACACCACAGCAATCAGTGTGGAAAAGATGGTATAATACTTACTCGGATTACGTCTACAATGGAAGGTTTTTGGTCGCGGGATTTGATCATGCTATCGAAAACCAAGTCACCGGATTTCATGCGAGCGGGCCTGCGCCAGGGTGGAATTCCGCCGCTGACAAAGATGCATTTAGAAAGATCTCGTTTTTAAGATATTTCCCTGTTCCACTTATCCGCGGCCTCCAAATTATTTATTATGATAAGGCAGTTGACTTTTTGCATAATTATGCTCCCTTCAATTTCTTTGCCGGGCAAAGAGCAGCTTTAGCCGACGATGGTTTACTGGGAGCTATCAACGAACAGAAGGTCACGGTTTATAGTAATCCCTACATGAACTTCCCCGTGGAGATTGATGGCGAAACTTTTTATGGGTATAGAGATATTAGAAATCGCATCAATGAGTTAGACGAGGCTTACGAAGATATTGTTAAGCAGGAACTTATGTTTGGTTCTCATACCACAGTTCCTGTATTTGAGGCCAGGGCCCTCGGCGGCGGATCAACGCAGCAGAGAATTACTCCCCCACTTCTTCCTCCAAACCCTGAGACATCCGATAATATCAACCGAATTCGAATTCTAACGACGCCGTATGGGGTGTTGGGCACGCCCGAAGAAAATTACGTCAGCCGTGCCTACCCCAGAACGACGAACTCTTTTTTAAGGCTGCGAGCTATGCCGGGAGTATCCCACACCAGGCTTATTAATCAAGGCGAAAGCGGGAGACCACAGTTGACCCTAGGAAATAAATTCGGATTAGCTGATCCCACAAAGGGAGAAGGCAGAAGGCTTCAAAAACTTAGCTACTCAGACGTAGGAGGCTCGGTTTGGAAAAACACATTTGAGGGCAGCGAACATGAGGGGGGCTCTGGTGGAATATACGAGGTAGCCTGGGATGCGTGGGCAGTATTAAGCCAAAATATTAAAAATTCTATTATTCGAGAAGCTCTCACCACTCCCTATGTTTCGGCGTTAGGGGTGATAGAGGCAGCTATGACTTCTCCTGGCGACTATCATTCAAATCGTGAGGATTTGACCGGCGGTGCTCGGTTTAAACCTTGGGCATCCGTGGAGCGACAACGGCTGCTCTATGGCGTGAATTATGATATTCCGTGGACTGCTTTTTCCTATAATTTTTTAGAGGCTTTTTCTGCCTATAGTACGTGGCCCGAATCTAATGGAATACCGGGAAGAAGTGATGACTACGAGCAGTTACATGTAACCGATGCAGATTCTCCTTTGTGGGAAGCGTATTCGGCTAACGGGGTGGCAGCGTTATTTGATGTGGAGTGGTCTACAGAATGGTGGTTCAATTTTGCGACCCCCCAAATGGCGGATGGTATGATCGCGTGGTATAACAGTGACTCGTCGGAATCGCAACCTCTTAAGGCGCGAGACGCGCACCAAGGTGCCGTTTTAGATAAGGTAGGGATCAACCACCTTTATTTGAAATTGGCGGCAGCTTCCGCAGATCTCAAACCCGTAGTAGACCGAGCTAACCTAAACAGCAAAATAAATAAACTTCAAGCATTTTATGACAACCGCGGATAAATAAAGGAAGGAGGGCTACTTGAATGTCAAAATTACAGGGAATTTCAGTTAGGCTTCCGCTAGCTTACAGCCAAGAAGACGGACCTTATGCATTGAACAAAACTTTGGGCCCAGTTATAAAACAAAACTTTAAAAATATGTTGTTGACGTCACCGGGAGAGCGTCCTATGATTCCCGAGTTTGGATGCGGGCTTCGAAGAGTGTTGTTCGAGGGAATTTCGGGCAGACTTCAAAATCAGGTTGTGACACTCATAAACAAGCAGGTAACCAAATATCTACCGTTTATTAATATCGAGAAAATCAGCTTTATAACATCCGATCAAGACAGTCACATGGATTTGAATGCAGTCCGCATCTCTATCGAATACAACGTCGGCTCAATTGACACTTCTGATAGAATAGAAATATCTCCGATAAACGACTAATTACTGAAGTAATACCGAGGGCTTCCAATGTCAAAAAAACCGATCTCTTATGCAAGCAGAGATTTTGAAACCATCAAGGAGTCGCTGACCAACTACGCAAAACGATATTATCCCACCACTTTTAAAGACTTCAACGAAGCTTCGTTTGGCGCTCTTATGTTGGATTTGGTTGCGTATGTCGGAGACCAGTTATCATTTTATACTGATTATCAGGCTAACGAAAGTTTTTTGGATAGCGCGCTTGAATATGAAAATGTTGTGCGCCTGGCACAACAACTGGGATATAAAATCCCCGGCGCAGCTACTACGACCGGAGTAGTAACGTTTTATGTGCTGATCCCAGCAACCGCAGCAAGCGGAGAACCCGATACTGATTATCTGCCTATTTTGCAGCGCGGGTTAACAGTGTCGTCGGCAGGAGGGGCAGTATTTACGTTGAACGAGAATGTGGATTTCTCGGCAGCGAATAATGAGGTAACGGTAGCAAAGGTAGATTCGGATACCGGTGTTCCAACATGGTTTGCTGTTCAAGCATTCGGGAATGTTACATCCGGGCAAAACGGCACCAAAGCTATAGAAGTGGGCAATTATCAACGATTTATACGCCTTCCGGTTGGGGTTTCTAACATTAGCGAAATTATTTCGGTGACAGATTCTCAGGGTAACGAATACTACGAAGTCGAGTATCTGACTCAGGATGTAGTGGCACAGGAAGTTCCCAATTACGCCTCGGATAGAACCGCTGTGCCCTATGTGATGCGACTGCGCCCGGTGCCACGCCGTTTTGTAACCGAGTTCGATGCCTCGGGAGATGCGTTTTTGCAATTTGGTTATGGGTCGTCGGGTAATCTGACGGGCGATATCATTGCTGATCCGGCTGACGTGGTTTTAGATGTAGTGGGGAGAAGTTATATCTCTGACCCAACTTTTGATCCCTCCAACCTCATACAAACTGACAAGTTCGGAGTCGTGCCCGAAAATACAACCTTAACCGTATCCTACCGCGCTAATACCAATGATAATATTAACGCTTCGGTGGGATCAGTTCGCACAATCCTGAATCCCGAATTAATTTTTAGGAATCGAGCAAATCTCGCCGCCGCCACTATGGGGGAAGTTATCCAATCACTGGAAGCCCAAAATGCCGAACCGATTACGGGCGATACGAGTTTGCTTATGCCCGATGAAGTAAGGACTAGGGCCTACGGTGCATTTGCTTCTCAAAACCGAGCGGTAACACGGTCGGATTATACGACGCTTGCCTACATGATGCCTTCTAAGTTTGGCAGGATCAAGAGAGTGAACGTGATCCAAGATCCCGACTCACTTAAAAGAAATTTGAACATGTATGTGTTATCCGAAGACACTTCGGGGAATTTAGCTGTGGCCAACACAACGATGAAAGAGAATCTCAAAACATGGATTAATCGCTATCGCATGATGAATGACACCATTGACATTTTGGATGCAAAGGTAATAAATTATGGAATCAAGTTTGAAATAACCCCCGAATTAGATGTAAACAAATATGAGCTTTTAGACGCTTGCACGAATAAATTAATCAACAAGTTGCTAAACGTGAAGAGAAATATTGGGGAAGCCATTTACATTTCCGAAATTTACAAACTTTTAAACGAAGTGCCTGGGGTTATTGATACCCTCAATGTGGAGCTTGATAACAAAGTCGGGGGATTATACAGCACCGCGGAATATGATATTGATACAAACCTCTCCACAGACGGAAGATATCTAGTTATTCCCCAAGATAGTGTGGCAGAGGTGCTACTGCCGAATAAAGATGTCGTGGGGGTAGTGAAATAATGGCAATCAAGAAATATTTTTCCAACAGTGATAATACCATTACCAACGCTTTCAAAGACGACCTTCAAACACGAGGCACTGGTTCAAATATGGGTGCATCCGATATTTTGGAAGCCTTTGTTATTCATGGGCAAACTTCTGCGTCGGCTAACTCTACCACAGCCGAGCAGGCTAGAATTTTAATTAACTTCCCTGTGAGCACCCTTATATCCGATATAAATGCCGGCACCGTACCCTCCTCTAGTGTTCAATACATGCTCAAAATGTATAATGCTCCTCACGGAAACACGACGCCCATTAGCTACAGCCTCGACATCAACATGGTAGAATCCGCCTGGGTTGAGGGAACTGGATTGGATATGGAAAACTATACCGATATTGGCGTATCCAACTGGATTTCATCTTCTCAAGGAGTAGAGTGGAACAATACAGGAAGCGACTACTTGACTGGAAATTATGCCACTAGCTTTTTCTTTACCGGAGGGTTGGAAGATATTAGTGTGGATATTACTTCCCTCATAGCGCGCTTTAGATCGACCGAAAAAACGAACTACGGCTTTCTTCTGAAATTTCCCGACGCCATCATTTCCGGCTCGTCGGGCTCATTTTATACCAAAAGGTTCTTCGGAAGAACTAGCGACTATTATTTCAAGAGACCGGTTATAGAGGCAAGGTGGGATTCTTCCCGGCAGGATAACCGAGGAAACTTTTTGCTCTCAAGCAGTCTGTTGACTCCGGCAGAAAATCGCCAAACTCTCTTCCTTTATAATGATATTCGAGGAAACCTTCAAAATATACCGGGGCTTGAGCCCACGACTTCTCAAGCTGCTGCCGGCGGTGGTCGCGACCAATCTAAACTCCAAAATATACTGGTTAATTTCTATAGCGCGAGTTATGACGGAACTCCCGCGGGAAGTAAATTAGAGGTCGTAGATTTGTTGGGCTCTACCGTATACAACATCTCGGGAGGAGTGCTCACCGAAAATGATCTAACAATTACAGGAACTTATACGGCTTCCTTCGCTACCACGAGCACGCTGGATGGTATATGCGACGTCTGGTTTTCGGGCTCCACCCAATATTATACAGGAAGCTTCAGCCCCACCTCGCTAACTGCTAGCAGTTTGGTTTACGATACGGAATATGTCACCGATATCACGAATCTTAAAAGTGAGTATCTCAAGGGGCAGCAATCCCGATTGCGCGTGTTCGTACGAGATAAAAACTGGAACCCTAATATTTATACGCTGGCCACCACGACGATAAAACCCAAACAAATTGAATCGGCTTATTATCGACTTTATCGGGTTATCGATCAAATGGAAATTCTTCCCTTTGGAACGGGGAGTTACAATTTTACGAAGCTTTCCTACGACATTAGCGGAAATTATTTTGACTTAGACACGACTTATTTAGAGCCAGGATATTCCTATGGGATCCAGTTCATGTATTATATGTATGGAAAATATATGGAACAACCAGAGGTCTTTAAATTTAGAGTGAACAATGAAGAAAGCTCATGAGTATCAAAAAGTTATTTGAAAAAAACAAGCAGACAACCACTGTTAATAAATTTCTCAAGAAATCGGCGGTTGGCTCATTGGGCGATGGGATTGAATCAGCGGCTCACCTAAGTGAGAGCATCAAGAAAAATAGAGATTTTGTTTCCCCACTTGATTTTTCGGATCCCGACAACTTTGTAAAATTTGGTTCAGCCGAAAAGTATTATGCGAGCGCATTTGATTATATTTCGAGCAGCTACCCTTATGACGGATCGGGTCTGGAAACGACAAAGTTTTATAATGACCTTAACGCTCTTGAAAAATATGTTCTTAATGACAAATACCCGCGCTCTACTGGATATGTGACGTTTGGGTTATCTTACGGAACCCCAACTACACACTCTTCGGGATATTATTCGAGTTCTGCTGAATATATTCAAACAAAAGGCGGGCCTCATTCCGGAACTATCTATTCTACCGCCCAATACAGAACTAACAATCTGGAATTCGGCGGCGCTTCAGGATCGGCAGTAGAATTTTGCCTCAAAAAAGACTGGTCTGTTTCTCAGGTAACTTCTTCTCGGGAAGTAGTTTTTGATGCGTGGAACGGAAATTTATCATCTTCTCATGATTATGGAAGATTTACAGTATCTATTAGCTCGGTGGAACAAGACAGGTTCTTTGTCACGATGCAGTCAGGCACAACCGGCTTTTACGAATTGCCGGTGCCCACCACAGGTGGTTTAAATATTGGTAACAATAAGTGGAATCAATATTCTGTGACTCTCGACACAAGCGGTTCTACAGTTGATATTAAATTTTATCAAAGCGGAACTTGTGTCGGCCCCAAAATAACTTACAGCGCAGAGATTGGAGTTGTTACGGGATCTTTAATAAGCAATTTGGCGGCTCTACGATCTGCTCCTTCGGGATCCGCCGACGCATCCGATGCGAGCATGCTTGGCTGGGGGAAATTGTCAGGATCTCTGGATGAATTTAGGTTTTGGAAAAAAGCCCGAAATGCGGAAGAGGTTGGAAGGAATTGGTTTAGCCGAGTTTATGGCGGAAGTGATCAGTATTTAGCCAACGTCGATTTGGGGGTTTATTACCGTTTCAATGAGGGAGTTACTGATTCCACGCCTTTGGATAAGGTTGTTTTAGATTATTCCGGAAGAATATCAAATGGCTTGTTCGTCAATTATGCTTCGGGAGCCCGCAGCACAGGCTCTGCGATAGATGCGATCGCCTACTCTGCGTCATTATCGCTTTATGAGAAGCCGGATCCAATTGTCCGGCCCACACACCATTTATTGACAGGTTCCCGCGGAGAGTTGACCGCTTCGGGTAAATTATACGATTATACTAATACAGCGCGACTCGTTAATACGCTCCCGTCATGGATCATCGAAGAAGATGCACAAACCAACAATGAACTTTCAAACATAACGCAGATTATGGCTAGTTATCTTGATACGCTCCATGCTCAAATTGGGGAGCTATCACAACTCAAACAAATGCGCTACATTAGCGGCAGCGCAACAGCTAGCATTAATGAATTCCCCTACAATGATCGTCTTTTGGATAGTGTGGGAATTCAAACTCCGGAGTTGTTTGAAAATGCTGGCTTAATGGAACAATTTTTACAACGGGATGCCACCCTCAACTTTGACCAGAATCTCACTGACATAAAAAATGTAATTTATAAGAACATTTACGCTAACCTTCCTTATATTCTGAAATCTAAAGGAAGCGAGAAGGCAATAAGAAACTTTATTCGCTGTTTGGGAGTGGATGATGATCTCATTGCCCTGAATGTATATGCGAATAACCAAGATTTTGTTTTAGATACTTCCTATAAAGCCGGCGCTGCATCAAAAAAATATGTTGATTTTACGGGTCTTTTGAACACCCAAGACTCTTATGGCACCATTTATCAACATTATAACGCAGAAAATCCGGAGTCTATCGGGATTATTACCGGCAGCAATGACTTGGGACAATATGCCTTCACAATTGAATCGGAATTTATCTTTCCCGATAAATCAAATACTCATACCCTAAATCATGAAATTGTGACGGTTAACTCGGCCTCTTTGTTCGGGTATCATAGTCCTCTTACTGCTAGCGTCACTTCTAGTAATTTGACTTGGGCGGATTACGGCAATGATCATGGGCTGATGGTATATGCGATTAAATCTGCATCTGCTGATGCGGAGATCACGTCACCTACCTCCAAAATTAAAGACGTTAGTTTTGCTGTGCTTGACCGCGCTGGAACCACGATTCTCACTAGCAGTGTTTTTCAAAACGTCTATGAAAATCAAAAGTGGAATTTAGCACTAAGTGTGCGCCCGACCAAATATCCTTTTTCTGATGGGGTTACCGGAGCCGTCATTGAAGATCAGACTTCTGATTACTACAAGTTGGAATTTTACGGCGTCAACTATAACACCGGATTTAAAAGAAACAGTTTTTATCTAACCTCGTCATTGACTGCTGCGAGCGGTGGAGCGATGCTAGGCACTAGTAAACGCCTATACCTCGGTGCCCACCGCACTAATTTTACGGGGGCAGTAGACACCGCGACGGATGTGCGTGCGTCTAGCCTGGTCTATTGGAGCGATTATATTCCAACGGGAACAGTAGACCGCCATGCGCAAGAGGTTGATAGTTTTGGCCGCCTACGCCCCTACCGATATGCCTACGGGTTTCAAACAGGTTCTTCCCAGGATTATATTCCTGCCATAGAGACGATGGCTCTGAACTGGGATTTCGGTGACGTTAGTGGCAGCAATATTAACGGAAGATTTTTAGTAGCCGACTACTCATCGGGCTCAGTCACCGGCACCAGCGAATACCCATCTGTTTATCAGGGGGGCGTCTTTAGTAATATTAATTTAAGACAGCACACCGGCAGAGGCGATTTCTTTGCTACTAGCTCGTCACCTGTGCGCAAGCAATATGTTTATACTCAAAAAACTCAACTCCCCGAATATGTGGCCAGCGACGATATGGTGAAAATTCTCGCAGGAGATGTAGAAGTATTTAAGCCTAATCGCCGCCCTACTAATTTCTACTTCTCCTTGGAAAAAAGCATGTATCGGGGCATCTCCGATAGGATGCTTCAAATGTTTGCGTCAATCGAAGAAATGAACAATCTCATAGGAGAGCCGGTCAACAAATATCGCCAAGATTATAAGTCAATGGCAAAGTTGCGGGAGATATTTTTCCGAAAAGTGGGCAACACCCCCGATCTGGAAAAATACCTTAAATATTATAAATGGTTAGATACAGCCATGGGTCAAATGATTGAACAACTATTTCCCGCCTCTGCTCGCCATTCAGAAGACGTAAGGACGATCGTCGAGAGTCACATCCTCGAAAGACCTAAATACCACTATCATTTTCTCGGAAACAAAAAACGAATGGGCAACTATCCCTATCCTATCGGCGACGGCGTTGTTAGAAGCGCGGGATACTCAAGCAACCCCCATACGAGGGGTTGGGAGTTTAACCACGCACCGATCCCGCTTTCTCAAGCCACCAATGGTTTTTGGTGGAAAGTTCGAGCCGAAAGAACAGCTTATCCCCTGTCTCGGTCAATTGATGCGGTCACCGACACTGGTATAAACACCGATAGAGCAGCTATCTTATCTGCCGCCCAGACTGAATACACTAGTAGTCAAAGACCGTATATTGAGGTGAGCTTGGGCAGCAACGATGCTGGAGAAAATATTATTTCCCAAGAACACCAAAGCCGCGCACGCAACAATACCGGCTTTTCTTTCGATTCTTTTCAGCCGCTGCCCACACCAATTCAGCGAATTTTATCCACAACGAAACGAGCAGTTTCGTTTAGAGCCACCAAAGACGGTACACATTACCGAGGCAAACTTTTAGCACCCTTCCAAGCAGTCTCATCGAGCATCACGACAGGTTATCAAGGGTCTCTCGTTCTTTATGGAATATCTAATGTTGACTTGGTTGATCTTCATGAGCGACCTGCTGCTATTCAAGGGCCGTTTACGTTTGAGCATGTGGGGGGGCTACAAGCCCGCCACGTTAATCCTCTGGAACAAAACAAAGATTCAAGGAAAGAGTCATACAAGCTGACGATTAATTCGGGAACTGGGTCGTTCGAAACTATTATCTCCGGAACTGTTCCCAAAGGATTTTACCGACGCGGGATGTTAGCCCAGGCTCCGGTGAACATTAAAAATATCAAAACCCTTACGGGAACGATTGCTCCCACTGCGGGTGTGCAGCCCATCGGTAATTACAAGCTAAACTATGAGGTAGTTCAAACGAACGATCGCGCCTTGACGAATATGGATTTTGTCTTTAATAACAGCAATTACTATCTTGTCACCAACCACGCCAGTGGAACTGGATCAAGCGGGTCTATGGCATCAGCTTTTGTTACCCCTCCAATAAGAAGGACAGCCGGGCTCACGGGCTCCGTAGATTATTTCTCTCCCCGACAAACCGGATCGGCGAGAACTAATCAGACCATTATTGTAAACCAGTTCGCTGCTCCCGGCGGAAAATTGGTATCGAAACAACAATTTCGCGACATGCCTTCGGATCAGGTTTCTCCAAACAATGTAGTAACTTATCGTAACGAGTATGTGAAACGCATTGGCAACAATGCCAGCCGAGTTCTCGGTTACTCCCTGGGAGCCGGCACCGGCTATAGAGGATATTTACGTCAATACACAGGTTGGGGCGGATTCCAGCAAAACATTACTGCTGAACTTGACTATATGCAGGCTCAAACTTCGGGAGATGGGCTAACATGGTTCAATGATGGGTTACCCTCTTTGACCCGATCAGCTACCGATATCCCAGGTAATCCCAACATCGTTAATCTAACTGCATCACAGGGAGATGTTTATACGGTTCCTGTGTTTGGACTTGCTAATTTACACAAAACTCAACGCAATACCATACAAAGACTCTCTTTAGCTGCATACCCAGCATCGGCGGGGAGCACCCAGGCCCTCACTGCCTCGATCCGAGATAATGGATTTGTGACCAGACCGATTCCCGCGGCAGACAGAACCGAATGGTTTTTGGCAACGTCAGGGAGTGACACAACAGGGAGCGAAAACTACGACAAGTGGATTCTGTCGTCATCCCACTATCCTTCAAATATATTGATTCCTTCTAGCAGCCTATCTACGGCTGAGGTTTATAAATTCGGCGCTTATAGCGCAGCCTCATCTCCCGAATGGGATATTGATGCTCTTTTAAGCGGTACGTTCTCACCGTTTTTCACTAACAGTGTGGGGAATGTGGGGTGGATCTGGGCAGAGACCTTCCCTAGTTTTGTTCCATGGACCCAAACTCGTACCGGCGAATTGGCACAGGCAAAATATTACACCCAAAATAATGTATACGAATTTGATGCCCAGTCAGTCAACACCAACAGAGGAAGTAAGGCATTTAGAGACAGCTATTCTCGCACATTCCGCGACGCGGGAAGAAGCCAATACTCCAGCCCCAACCCAGGGGAGGTGGGCAATGTTCTTACCCAGAGATATAGCGAACGGTTTATTGAGCCTCCACTTACATCGCGATATAAACCTCTCAAGCACACTATTAGAACCTATCGCGGCACTCCTTCCAAAACCGAATACGAACAGTTGGTGCCCGTAGAACTCGAATATTCTTACGGAAATGTTCTGCAAGGGTTTGCCAATAAAGGGCTGAACGTAAAATTAGGAAATAAAAGAAAATATCAGTCTGGGATCATAAGGCGACCCTATGAAATATTAAGAGATTCCTATGTGCAAGAAGTAGAGAGAACCACCACAGGCGTGGATCTTATCAAAAGAATGACCTATAAGGAAACGATTTATCCGCAGGAACGATATACTTATTTGTCTGGCACTCGCTCGCGTTTGGCGTTTAAAAACAACTTTTGGCGTGAGGATGGCGTAACGGTACCTAATATATATTTTTCTGACGAACTTGAGCAGTTGGTGAAAGGTGGCACCACCATTGAGGGACTCTATCCCCAACTAATACAAAATCTCACAGGATCGGCGGTAATAACAAGCAATTCTGTTCAGGCTGGGAGATTTAGTGGCTCGAATCTTATCGAGACCATTGTTTATGCTTCCGAACAGACAGGAAATTTCGTCACCTCCCAGGGATATCGGGTGATGGGAGAAGAACAACTTCCATGGAGCCATGGCTGGGGCACCGCAATATCTAATCCGTATTTTACTTTAGCCACCGTCACGGGACAAGGAACCGGATCCATCTGGCCTATGGATTCCTTCCCTTATTCCGAATGGTTTACCGCGCGTGACGGAAGAGCTTCCGGGTTCAATACAGTAAACCCCTTTAACGCGATGCTGAGATTTGGACTTCGCCTCAATGGCGGGGGACCTGGAAACATAACCAACGATGCCACTCTTATTGCGGGCGCAGGTCAAATGCAATCGGGCGAGTTGATGATGCCACATTTTGGACAAACAATAGACGGTTATGACCAAGACGCTGAAGCCGGCATCAGCTTTTATCAAACTTCCAGTATTATATCTGCTCAATATGTCTATTGCGTTCCTACCCATGTTACCTCAGAAAAAGCCACCACCCCGCTGATCACACTTTACGATGTAGTCAATCCTCTAACAGTAGGGGGATCTATTTATAGCCGCCCCGACTGGATAGCGGGAAGATGCCGAAGAGTGGTCGATGGGGCTCAAAGATTTGCGCTCACTAAACAACATTTTCCTTCCTACGCGACATACAACGATTACGTTACCGATATTCGGCGTGCGGGAAAAGAATATACTCTTATACCAGAATTCCGAATTAGTGAGCACATGCCGACCTATAAGGCGAATGGGTCAGTGTATACGGCTTTGACGGGAGCCCTCACACTGACAGGGGCATCCGACGATTTGAGCAGTTCGATAGACGCCAACTTTTTTACTCGTTTTACCACTACCGATCTGATAGAATATTTGAATCCATTTATGGAACATGGAACGGATGACTTAGAGTTCAACAAAAAGCCCAAAGAGTTTGGGCTGACGTCTGAAGCGATTGTGAAATTATTGCCGTATGATGGTTTTTATCCTCAAACAAGAACCCTGGAGATTGCTACTTTATTTTCTGAGTCATACGGAGCCTTTGCTACCTATTCAGGATCTACCCGAGGACCCGAATCCACCGTTACTGCCGGGGCACGCCTAGATATTTCGGATTTAAACGAAGAGACCTCGACGATTAACTATGGTTATGCCCACCTGTCTGCATCTGCTTGGCGCACCGTGCTGCGCCCATTTTTTGCTCCCGGCATTCTGTATAACTCCATTAAATCGGGCATGGGAGTGCAATATCCCATTTGCCGTAACGGGAGAAACAGCGAACAATTCTTCCCAGGACGCATCGCCGCTGGGCAAGTGGAAACCCTCTATAGTCCTCTCAAGGGTTGTCTGACTGGAGCTTTCAGCGGAATTACCGAAGGTTTCCCAGGCGGCCGCCGCCGCCGCAAGCAAGGAAGCGCGGAACAATTTGATTTCGAAGACGCTAACGTCAATAAGATGTTTTGGGGAGATGTAATTCCTTTTGAAGGTCTTTTGAAGCCCATGGAACATTTTACCGACGAAAAACCTGGCGTCGTCAATGCTGATATAAATACATTACTCTGGCTAGACGTAACAGCTTCGATACCAGCTTCCTCTTCTTTTAATGATACGTTATACCGATCGGCTATTTCCAATTTTTTGGGGGTAACACCCGAGTTTTTTCTAACCCAAAGAGAGACAGGGTATATGACTAAATTTGTGGCAGAAATCCCGCAAAAGAATACTACAACTAGTCCTCAAGGAGCCCAGTCAACATCTCAAATTGAGGAAAGAACGGCGACGGTATCTGCCCAAAAAGCCTACATTATGGAAGTTGTAGTGAGGAAGACTGACAATTTTAACCTTTATAGTAATCCCTATGCGTTTGGAACTCCTACCGCCACAGGTTCTACTGTATTTGGGTGGGATGAGCTTAGGGCCGCGGGCTACGGCACAGCGACCAAAACCACTGTCGGCGCAACCCCCGAAGGACGCGACTGGCCCTTGCACCGCGGCGAATTCGCCCCCTTTGCACCAACCTATTACTATGGACCGAGCATTGCGCGCCTTACCTACATGCCCAAAGAAAGTGGAGAAGTAACTCTTGGACAAATACTACAAGGGGATGATATTTATGTGGAATATGTCAACTCTGACGGGTATTATTATGACTTTGCCTCCGGGTCGTTTGCTTCTCTAACATCCTCCGAGGTTATCAGTTCTTCTAACCTGCCGATCTACGAGTGGAATCGAGCGTGGCAAAACCGGCAGGATCTTGATGCCACGATTGTTATCGACAATCAGTTTCCGTCGGAAGTAGGAGGAAAAATTAGCCCTCTAAATAGCAATAAATGGGTTATCATGCCTAAGTGGGAATGTCCTATTTTAGATTTTCCCAAGCCAGCATCGCGCGACTCGTCGGAAGCTCAAACACCTGTGAGCTATAACTTTAGTGCGTCAGTGATGCGAGGGCTTACCAACGCGAATGTGCCTTCAACAGGCGATCCCAACCAGCCTGGAACCGATTATTTTACTTATGGTATGTGGCACCAATATGGTGTAATGCCCCAAGAAAACGAGGGGATTTATCTTTATATTTCAGATGTAGATATGAATTCTACGGAATTTAGGTTGTGCGGTGACCCCGGAAGTACCGGTGGTGTGGATCCCAATGCTTTAGTGCAACCAGTGAAAAAAGTTCCGCTCTTTGTGCTGGAAGCCAGTCGTAGTGTCGATTCTTTAGCTTCTTTGGTCGGTTTTAAGCCTGAAGAAATTATGCCCCCTAATCAATGGGTTCCTTCGCGAGCTAAAAAAATGGGAACTTTGGGGGAAGACGGCGAAAAGACTATTTCCGAAGGGATTATAGCGATGCCCTTTTATTACGACTCTGAAAATGGGAGAATGCGGGCAATGACCTTGCGCGCGAATCTGCATCAACTCGGACCCAAAATTAAAGAATTTCGTCGGGCATTTACAAAATATTCTATGCCCCCCTCGTTGCGAAAGCAAGTAAAAAATCTTCTCCCCCCGGATTATCCTTCAATTCCCGGCTTTATTGATCCTTTTGGGGGGGATGACTATGATGAAGTTCTTTCGCCAGCGGAAGCGCGCATTCCTGTTATTTATCTTTTTGAACACACGGTAGCTTTCTCGCGCCAAGATTTAGCGGATATATGGCAAGGAATCTTGCCAAGCATCGGAGACAATTTTAAGACCAGCGTCGTGGCTATAGATCACTACATGCCCGCAGCGCAGAGCGAAGATCGCCTTGTGCCCTATCCGGAAATCTTGAGCAAACAAATTGAGCTTAATATTCCCCGCACGGGAATTCCGCGTGCCGACCTGCTTGATACCGTTATTCATCCTCACAAAGATGGATTTGTCCCAGAAATCCGCTGGCTGGTATTCAAGGTTAAACAGCGGGGAATGACCGATTACACTACGATGATGCTCCAAGAGATTAATGACGGCAACGCCACGCAGAATTTTAACACCCAGTTTGGATATATATCTGATTCTCTTCCGCCTGGAATGCGAAACTCGGTAGTAGCCCGTAAAAATAGATATACCATGAATTTATATGACCAGGGAATATTGGGCGTCGGAAGAAACAATTATAATTGGCCTTATGACTATTGCTCGTTGGTGGAGTTAGGAAAGATCACCTCCAAGGTAGGTTTCCGCCCTGAATTGGAACGCGAAGAAAGACCGGAAGAGCCTCCCCCATCGCAACCGGGGCCAAGGTCGAGAGTCGAGCAGCAAGAAGACTCTCGCGAGGAAAGGGAAGAGGTCATACGGAATAGGGAATCTTCACCTAAGCCAGCCAAATCTAAGGAAAGGGATCCACAAAAAGGAGAACCCCCCAAAGAGCAACCTGAGCCCCAACCCGAGCAGATTGGCTTTGAAGAAGCCGAGCCAGCACCAGGACAACAACAAATAGAACTAAGAGATTTAGATAACACCCCCCGGATGGGCGGTGGCAAAGTGGGCGGCAACGGCGGTGGCGGTGACTACGATTTTTAAACCACACAAAAAGGCAGCCAACTGATATTTAAGTTATGAGCACGTTTTTCAACAGAAAAGAAGAGGTCATCCAGCTTGAGTTGACCCCCTATGGCAAACACCTCTTTTCGGTGGGGAAGTTTATGCCGGTCTACTACTCGTTTTATGACGATGACATTCTCTATGATGGTGAACATGGAGTGGGAGCCGAAGAACAAAATAATATCGTAACGCGCATTAAAGAAACGCCTCGGCTGGGAGTTCAAGCGTTTTTTACATCTAGCATCGGAAATACCAATTCGACTACGAATATTTCTGCTATTGAGATGGCACAACTAACAGAGGCTAGCACAATGTTTTTGAAGCCTCTCGGCAGCAGCAGCCCGTGGTCAGACTACGCTCCCGCATGGCATATCACAACTATGCAGGATTCGGTAGGATTTTCAGGCAGTTCTTATCAAACCAATGTTGCCCTCCCGACCTTGAGCGCATCATTGGATGTTAGGTATTTAGCGACAGAGGAGGAGGGCAACGACCCCAACTCAGACGAAGATGATTATATTGTATATGATCTAATCAGAAACGATCGAATATTAATTGATATGCTAGAATTAAACACGATCTTTAAATCCCAAGGAAACTATGACATAGAAGTTTTTCACGCTCCTTTAAATACCCAGAGACGCAACGGCGAGCTAGTTCTGATTGAAGGAGACATTGAGAGGCTTTCTTTTATAAATGAAAAATCAGCCACGTCAGATCTTTTGTTCCAGCAAATGGATCCCATAGTTTTCAACCGTGCTCTCAATGGAGACGAGGAATACATAGAGGGGCAGTTTCCCCCCCTCACTCGGGAGTTTGTGGAATTTTTTCTTTCGGTAAGAGTTGATAGTGAGATTGATGAGATCGTGGCCCCCGCAGGGGACAATCTTTATACGGCGGGAAAAATTACTTCTCCCGAAGATGTGTGTAATCCTGTAATACCTGAAGAGGGAGACTAACGAGGATGACTCAAGATAACGATGCCTGCGCGGTTAATGTAAATACTAATGAAAACAACCGCCAGGGTCAGGCTCGCAATCAGGTTGGATTAGCCACGAGCATCGCCCCTTCCTTAGTGTTTGAGGGAGTAACCTTAGAGAAACCAGCCGTCGAAGAGATTGACGCTAGTGTGGTTATTGATCTGAGTTTTTCAGAGGGCATCGCTTCTCCCGACGCGCTCAGGTGGTATGATAATGCCGATTATACCCAATATCTTCGGATACGCGTAGTGGGTTGTTTTGGAAAGGAAAACTCTCAAGAGTTAGATTTTATTTCTCAACGCTTTAATGATTACTCATCTGATTTGATGAATACCCAAGGCGTGGAAGGCGTAGCCCCATTTATTAGGGCTCTAATAGATAGCACCGATCCTGCGATGGTAACAAACAATGGGGGATCATTGATCTCAGAGGCATTCAAGACGACTGTCACCGCAGCGATCGGACCTCTGGGACCCCTAGATGTGCAACAACTCAATCTGGAAATGAAGAATGGCGACACTAAAGTTAATTTCTGTGGAGAGAATAATTCCTCCTTTGCCAACCTAATAGTATATGATGCACCGATTGAAGATCTGTTTCAAATGGAAATGGATGAAAACGGACGTCAAAAGCAAATTCGCCAGATAACTCCGCAGACTGTAACGGTGTCTGCTGCCGGCGATACTACTCAAACCTATGTGACCGAAAAAGCTTTTTTAAAGCCCGTGGTGCTGGATATAGATGCGGAAGAAATACAAAGAGAGCAACTGAACTCCCGTGACCAGCGTAAGATGAACCTGCGCATAACCGACCATCTCAGCCTATATGCCTTTATGTATTTTGATTACGAAGAGTTTTTTGAGGGACACAATGTTGGGGAAGATCTTTCTCCTCAGATAGATATGACCGGTTTAGAGGCGGGAATGGGGTTTATGAATGCCTCTACGTTCGTGGGATCGGAAACCACCTACAAGGCACAAGCTGAGGGAGAAGCACCAATCGGTCCTCTCGATCCGATTACGACTGTCGGTAAAGCTGGGTCACAACTTCAGGATCTGCGAAATCTCGCCCCCACTAAAGCTCCCCCTGTCGATCACAGCATTTTTGAAGACATTGACCAGGCTCTTACCCGATCTGGATTAGACCGAGATACCGTAAAAGTAATTAAAAAGATCGATTATTTTTCCAATCTTTGGATTTCTAAAGACTCAACCGGTAGTGCCCGATTTTGTTTCGCATTTGACCGAGTAGCATTTTTAGCTCAAAATAGCTTGTTTCCTGCGCTGTATCGAAGCCCCGCGGTGGCGGAAGAATTGATAAATGGCGCAGGTATTCTTTCCGCCGACGACCGCGCTCGGATTATAAACATCCGAATGAAGAAAAAACGCATTCACTTTGAGGGGTATGCGGGGTCGATTAACGGTCTCTCGATTGTAAGGAATATCCCCACTTCCGATGAATATCGCAGCCCCGAAGAGGTAGTAAATAACGTACGCAGGCTACCGGGAATCACCTTGACTGATCCCAATGTCGAGATGTTTGAGGGGCATGATTCTTACGCCGATCATTTTAAGGCGGGAGATGTTATCCGCTATCAATACGGCACCGAGATCGCCCTTTATGACCCCTCCTTGGTGTTTTTAGAGAGACTTTCGAAAAAAATACAGGCTGCCGAACGTCAGGTGCGTGAAATATATGACATGATTTTGAATTCACCTCCCATCACCCAAGCAGAAATGGCACAACCCCGACAAGCAATCACCGATGGAGTGGGGCTGTATAACCGTGTGACGGGGCGGCGAGAGGCTGCTTTGGGAACTATCTATATTCCTACGGTTGATCGTGGCAATTCTGACGAATCCGCCCAGACGAAATTGGACCGAGCCATCGCGTTGTGTTCGCGATATCTTAAGATAATTGCGTTGTGGCAGGATGAAAATACCTCGGAAGGTGGAATAGCTTCGATGATGACAGATTTGGCAGATTCTCCCAATCCCTATGGAATAAAAGAAGTGGCGGATATTATAGGGAATTTCGCGACGTATTTAAATGATATTATCGGGAATGTGTTACCCAACAATTCGCATCGCGAAGGAGACGTATCGCAAACAGAAATATTCTCCCAATCAGGGCAAGATGGAATTTTGGTTGTTGACAAATATTTTGAGGAATTTTTTGAGTATGGCAAAGACTATGGCAACGGATATGATTATATCTTTGGAACAGAGGATCACGAACGAATCAACGCCATGGAAGGAATTCCGCGCATTGCGCGAAATCAGTTTAACAATCGCTTGACTCTTGAGTTTTCAAAATATTTTGGGCACCAATCACCAAACGTGGACATATCTGATTCTCCATTTGGCCCAAGCTCTGAGTTATTCGCTGATTCGGCTTATCGGTTTATCACGCCTAAGGTAATAAAGACATATGGAGCCCCCGATCTAGACCAGACTGATTTTCGGAACGATGAGACCAACGAGATTAATTATGATATTGATCGCTATGCCAAACTGTTCACCGATCTGGCCAAAATAAAAAGAGCCACCAAATATCTCAACTATCCTTTTTATTATCTTCCCAATAGTGAGCCACCAGCTTTAGGCTTTAATGTATCCCTCCTCCCTTTGCTTCAAAATTTAGAAAAAGAAAGCTGTTCAGCCGCCGTAGGAATTGCCGAAGAGGTATTCGTTTCGCTTCAATCCTCAGAATCCCCCCCTGGCCCGACGGCATCTCCTCTGCCACCGGGTTCTTCGCCGTTAATGAGGAGTAACGAGCAGGGGGCGAGTTTACTTTCTACAGTGCTGGGGTCTATGTCTGGCGAAGAAGAAGGCTATGTGCAAAGAACCACCGACAACCTGCGACGTTCACCTCAAGATTCTGAGAATGAGGAAACTCCTGAACACGCGCTCGCTCCAATTAAACTCTTATTCGGCATTTTTGGTGAACTAGAGCTATCACCGGGCACCACCTACAACTCCATAGCCGGATTATCACTTAGTGAGGGCTTAGACCAAGACAATATTATTGCTGCCATTCAAAATCGATACCGAGACCTCCCCAATCAAATAAAAGCTTTGCTCGTCATGGGCGCGGCACAAAACACTGTCTCCATAGGCCCCGGTGCATTACAGGTTGTTCGAACTAAACTAGAAGACGCCGACCCGGCACCCGCCGCCAAATCTATCGGAGCTATTTTGGAGGGTGTCCAATTTCCGCCCTATAGCTTGACTTCCGACCCCATGAAAATATATTCTAAATTTCTTACTTTTTGGATGAATTATAAACAAATAGCGGTTATAGAATATTTGGAGACATTCACTCCTCCCAGTAACGCCAATGCTCAAACGTCACTGGGCACGCCGCAATGGCGTAAATTTAGCGACAGCGGTTTTCGCGGCAATGATGCTCGCACTTTGTTGTGCCGGCTGCGCCCTCTTGACGGATCAGATCTTCCGGAGGGAGTGAATATAAAAGTAGACTCTCAAAGCCTTTTTGATATGGATTTTTATAATCAATATTTTGTGATTGAGCCGACCAGAACTTAAAGAAGATGTTATATATTGAAACGAAATGGGTGGAATAGAACAGCATGGTAATAAAGAAAAGAAATATCACGGTTGAACTTCCGGTATTTGATAGCGAGGGGAATCTCAACAAAGACCCCATCACCAGCTATTACAAGGTGCTTTCCCGTTACACGGCACCACTGCGCTACCCAGCCACGGTTGATCAGGTATTTGCGCCCCGCGGCCAACCCGCACGTTCTGTTGATCGCCATGTATTTTTTACTCGCCCCGATAGCGAGTCCGGCTACACTCCCGACGCAGTAACTGCTGTCGATGGAATTATAGGAAACTCCCGCATAATTCCCCGAATTCCTCTCACTGTCGAGCCCCCCAACTCCATTACTATTAATTGGTCGTGGGGAGGATATCACGATACCAACGGCCGCCTGGCTTTTGCGACCGCCGACGAAGCTAAGGGAACTAAGTTTAGAGATGATTTTTCCCGAGAGGGCAATCTGCCCTCAGATACTAATACCAGCCAGATAAAGGGAAATTATAATTCTCTCACTGCTCCCGCTTCGCTGGTTAATCGACCCTTTGAATCTGACAAAGATTTTAATATGGCCCAGCAATTGGTGTCTCTTGCACAAGCAACTCTTACTCCCCGGACGCACCCAACTGGCCGACCTCGGGCAACTCGATATATAGATGGTCAGCGCCGACAGGCGGAAGCCTATGCTCTACCTAGTTGGAATGGATCGACAGGGGATCCGAATGAGGGAGAGAATGCCTACTTGAGGGGGATCCCAGTAGCCAATCCCATGGGAGGCGGGGGATATAATCGCCTGGTGCAAAATCAAATAGCGGCAACCGGAGAACATATTGCGCAGTTTCTAAACAGCAAGCCGGTAGATCTAGGAAATGGGCTCACACGCCTAGCAGAAAATGCTTTTGAGGTTCAGCAAGCCATCGACCGCCACTATGTGGGAACCGACCACCCAAGGCGTGCGGCGCTAGCAACATACAGCCCCCAGATGTATCTTACCCAAAGCCAACACGCTTATAAAGATTTTGAATTCTATGATTTTCAGGTAGGATCTTCTTTTGTAGATGATTGGATGACCCACAAGGCTTGGAATGAGGCAACTACCGTCATAGACAGCAGAGGTAGAGAGCGCCAGGGAAGAACAAACACGCGCAGAAATGCGAACAACGAAAGCAGGATACCCAAGGGACTGTCGTATATTAATCCTGAATACAACTACTATAATCGCACTTACGAAATTGCTATAGCAGGCTCAAATATTGCAGAGGCTCTTCTTCCCAATATGTATGTATATGAATTGGCTAATGGGAGCGACCCTTTCCCTATTAACGAAAGCCCGGCATGGCAAGGCACCGCCCGCGCCGCACAAGAGCTTCAAGGGAACTACGATAAATTAATCACGCTAGATGAATTTGAAATGAATATTCTCCCTCGCTCAACTGACGAAGATTTTCCGGATTACTTTACTCGCTATGCCGAAGCGACGAAAGGTCGGGCACTTACGGTAGACATGTACGCTAACTTAAATCGCAAAAATGCTAATACAATCACCCCCGCAGGAGATATGGATATATATCCCAAATTTAACAATGCCAAGCATGCCTACCCCATGTATATCGAATTAAATATTCCCACTCCTACGTTGGGACCGTTTGGGGAAATGTTACAGAGGTCGGCTCTAAGCGCGCCGTTTATCGGTTCTCTTCAGAACGGTGGCACTACCACCGTTCATAATTATACTTGCCCCTCCTATTTTGCTCCCTCTGGGTCGTGGAGACAACGAGCCGCACGCACTTCAGAAGGGCATCAGCTTGGAAGAGAAGGTCACAAGTTTGATCTTTTTGCCGATAGATTATCGTCGAGATTTCTAAAATGGAATAAAGCCACTATTCATGCCGAGACGCAGACATATGACTTTAATGAGTGGATTGACAACCTCGACAATGTCGCGGTAGGGGCAGTTCTGACCGCGCAGGGGATAGATTTACCGGTAGATACCGAGGAATGCCTAAGTCAAATGAGCCGACTCGCTGTGCGCCGAATAAAGAATGGCATGAACAAAGTCGCCAGAGAGAAAATGGTGTTGTATAAAGAGTTGTTAGTGCAGCGTAATGACCAAAACCGCCAAGAGCTAACTTATTGCGAAGCAGAGACTATTATTTATCGGATAGAAAAGAAAAAGAATTTAGGCAACGGATGGGAAACGATCCAAAAATATTTTCTCCCCAATACAAGCTATGTAGACGTCATAGATTTTGTTGACACGCAGGTCAAATATAATACCACTTATCGCTACGAAATTTACGCCTATGCGGTGGTTTATGGTTCTACATTTAGATTTAGGTGCAGGGAATATCAAGTCTCAGACACTCTCGGAATGCCACCACAAGCCGGCGGTAGTCCTATTTATTTTTCCTTCAACGTGGAAACTTTACCTAACCTTAAGGTTGTGGAATATCCTGTGTTTACTAAGGGCGGCGCGGCAGCTACGACATGGGGAAAGGTTCCCCGCAATTTTCCTAATATGAACGTTGGTTTTTCAACCGCAGGGCTCTGCTATCCCGACGTGAAGGTTTTGGATCGCCCTCCTTGTCCTCCCGAGGTTAATTTAGTTCCGTTTAAAGATGACTATACCCAGATAATGTTTAATATGCAGCCGCAATCCGGAGAGTTCTTGGGAGACCGAGCTTTGAAGTATATTCCGCTATCCCCGGAAGACGCCGTGGAGTTCCAAGAATTAGCCGACTACCAAAAGAGGGTAGAAAATTTCGGTCTTCCTGTCGGTCATCTCGAATTTCGGAGTGAAGGAACAGAAGAAATCGACGTGATGGAGATTTATCGCACAGACGAAATAAAAGAAAACCCGACAGATATTCTAGATCTTTATCAGAGCTTTGCTGACAAATTACATAAGACTTTGGATATAACTCCCAGTGATAATCCCGACGACCCCAACAATGCGTTAGCTTTCGATTATGTCGATACATTGGTGCCCAACAAGAAATATTATTACACTTGCCGGGCGATCGATCGCCATGGCCACAAATCCAACCCGTCGGCGATTTATCAAGTAGAATTGTTATATGAGCGCGGTCTTTATTTGCCGCGAATTTCTCTGTATGAACCATCCATGGAAAAAGATAAGGTCTCCACACGTTCTTTTGCACGCTTTTTAGAGATTCGTGCTGCTGATATTCAAGTAGAACCTTTCAATCTTCCAAGCGTCGATGAAGAGGGTAACGAAACTCCTAGCTGGAAGAAGGGATTAATCGAAGACGAAGCAGAAGACAAGGTGGAAAATAATGCCTTTGTGGTGAGGATTACTTCGAAAGATACGGGACGGAAAATCGATTTGAAATTCCGCTTCCGCGCATCCGAAGAGCAGGGAAATACATAAATGTCCAAAAAGGAAAAGAAGACACTATTTACTAAGAGCCAGGATTCTCACAATTTTAGTTATAGAAAAAGGGGCAGTTTAAATGGCATTTTTAGATAACAGCGGAGATATCATCCTTGACGCTGTATTAACAGATACAGGAAGAAAAAGGTTGGCCGCAGGCGACGGAAGCTTTCGAGTGGTTAAGTTTTCAATGGGGGATGATGAAATTGATTATGCCCTTTATAGAAATTCCAATAGCACAGAGGGTCGGCACTCAAGCGGCTCGGCTTATTACGACTTGAACATTCTTCAAACTCCGGTGATGGAGGCATTTACTAACAATACCTCTGTGCTTAATTCAAAATTAATTTCCTATACGCGCAACGATATTTTATATCTGCCTGTTATGAAGGTTAATTGGAAGTTAAGCCCCACTATCGATATGGTTTTCAACTCAGCTTTTACCACAAATGTGCCAGCCGGAGGATATATTATTACGGCAGACGACACCACGTCGAAACCCTCAAGCTACACGGGCACCACCAACTGCCCCCTACTCGACGGACAAGGCGTTATTAGGGGCGCGGGCAGTTCCATTGCAGCCGCTGAAGAGATTGTCATCGACCAAGGTTTAGATACTGCCGATCTATCGGTGGCCATGTTGGCAGTCGGCGACCCTCTTCGTGAAACCCAATATTTGATAGAACTGGACAACCGCCTGGGACAAGTAACAGGATTGGACCCCACCGTGGTGGCCCGCCCCTCGTTCGTAGACGATGATAACATTGCTAGTTATTATTTATCTTTGAACTCTAACCCTGGGTATTTTGCTAGTAACGCTAACTCGGAAGCCGTTCCGGCGTTTGTACCAGACATCAACAATATCGATTCTCCTGCCGATCCCGACACCGTGATTGGAACATCTCAGGGCGGCCGTTACGGCACCCGGCTTGCTTTCCGAATTCGCGCTTCGCAAGATATTCAGACCAGTTCCACCTTGTTTACAAAACTGGGAGGAACTACAGCAGCAGGTTATCTGAATGCTACGGTGGGGGGAGTTGGTAAGACATTTTACTACATAGAGTCGATGATACGCATCACTGGTTTTACAACAGGATATCGCCTGGAAATTCCTGTGAGATATATTAAGATAGTTTGATAATATAGGAAACAAACATGGCTACATCATTTAAAACACTTTTAAGCACCGACATACAATCAACTCGCACAAAGCTTCACGAAGCAATACCCGTCACCGGAACTATTCTTTCCGGAACATACACTCTGCCCGCAGCACCCCCGGCGGCCACCAGCGAGGAAAACATTAAAAACTACACCCACGGAATGTTTCAGTCGGTGTATGATTATCCTTACCTTAGTTCATCTGCCAATCACATTCTTGATCTGACAGTGGGATATGGAACAGGATCCGATATGTCGGCGTCTACTTCGATTCAAAATGCTCAGAAAATCCAGATATATAACCAAATGGCACAAGTTCTCGTAGGATTTGACACTTCGGGCAATGTTCGACCTTTTGATGAAGATGGAGATCTCGGATCAGGCACAAAACTCAAGAGCGCCTACTTTCTTAATTTTGCACGCCTCCTCTCTAAAGACGAGATTCAAAAAGGAACTTTCTACATGGATGTGAGCGTCTGGCCATCGGGCGCAGTCGCTGGTGGGCGAGCACCTGGCGCAGTCACCGACCGCGTGGTGCGCGTTCGTGACTCAAGCGGCTCAACTAGCTGGAAAGTAAATTCTCCCGCTGGCGAATATAATATTCTTTACGCGACCGCCTCTACAATGGATACATTGACAAATCAAGATGTCCCAGTTGGTCTTATTTATTATCAAGCTGGCATCGTGGTTTTGTCGTCATCCCTATTTCAGGTTGCCACTTCTGGCGGCATCCTTTCTGATGACATCGGATCCGGAGGCGTAACACTTAGCAAGGTGATCCTGACGCCAAACAGCACTCCTGGCGGCGGCTATGGTGTTACGGGCAGTTTTCAAAGTTCCTCCATATCGGGAGCGTGTGATGCCTTTCGAGCCAGGGTTCAAAATATCTACATGGCGAACACCACTGAGCTTAATTCTACCATCTATTTTTGCCGCTCCAACGCCAATGAGTTCAACTACAGCAGCAATCCCACCTATGTCTCGGCTAGTAAGATTCGCGTGAAGGAAACTCGAACGGATGAGCCGATCACTTATATGACGAGTGTGGGGCTCTATGGGGCTAACAATGAGTTGCTCGCCGTTGCTAAACTTAGCGAGCCCTTAAAGAAAACCCCCTCCAACGAGTTTACTTTACGAGTGCGCCTAGACTATTAGAGGAGGCGGCCGATGCCATACCTCCACAAATTTACCACAGATGATATTTTTGTCAATAGGCTCAATACCTCCCCTCAGTACGAATTTACCCTTTATAGCGGGTCGGTTTACACCAACAACGAGAGGTATGGCGGAGCCAACAAGGCTAGCGGAAGTATTAGCTTATACGAACTAAACGTTGGCAGAGAAATAACCAGCAGCATTGTGGTGACTGGGGATAACAAAGATAATCTTTGTTATCCTTTTACCGTGAAAGACGGCTCCCTTGAAAGCTTCAACAGCATCACTAAAGCCGAATACAATGCCGCATCTTATGGCACCGGGCTGACAAGTAGTTATCCCCTCACCTCAAGCATACAACGAGAATTGATTGCGGCGTCTTCTCTTCCTACTACCGCCCTAAGTTCGACGGATGATTTTTTTGCGGCTCGAAAAAGAATGATAGCCTTGGGGAACACTCTTAACAGAAATAAATTACTCAGCCCCGCCTTCGAATATTCTTCCAGCAACCCCAACGTGGATAAGCCTTTGTTGACCGGATCGGTCAACCTTCTGAGCATTCCTTCGATATTTTTTGATTCGGGAATTAAGCGCGGAACTATGACCCTTAACTTTTACTATACAGGAACTTTGATGGATTCGGCAATCGACGAATATCAGAACGGGGCACTAATGTCTACCATGGGAGATACTAGTGGGTCGATTGTGGGAGTCGCCCTATATAGCGAAGGATTCATTCTTTTGACTTCGTCACAGGCAATTTATCCCCCCAACTATGATGACTATACCAACGAGGGAGATCAAGCTCAAGCTAGCTGGCTCTATTTCGGCGCATACTCTGGATCGAATTCCCAGAATTATGCAACCTCCAGCCTCTACACAGTCTCGTTTAAGGGAACTAATAACGTGCCCACCCTGACGATGTTTGCCAACGCCCAAGCCGGCGACACTAATAACTCCCAAAATCCCACTTGGATAAGTTCATCCTACGGGAACAAGAATAATCTTACCAATTTCCGAAGCGCGTCTTTCATAGAGTCGCGTTATCTCGATATAAAGAATACTATGCAGAGCGACTATTGTGGCTACGACGAGAAGTTTGAAAAGCAAGTCTTTATAAGTAAAGTAGGCATTTTTGACAAAGATAAAAATTTGATTGGTGTAGCAAAATTGGCGACCCCAGTTCAAAAGAGAGAAACCGACGCCTACACATTTAAGTTTAAAGTAGACTTCTGATATAATCATCTTATGATCCTTGGGTTAGACATATCCACTACCTTGGTTGGGGCCGCTGTAATCAATTCTTACGACGGAAAACTAGTCACATCGCAAGGGTGGGATATTTCCAAACTGGATACAACTTATCAGAAATCTGAGTTTGTGGGAGCCGAGCTTTATGGTCTCCGCGGAGAATATAATATTGAGCATATTTTCATCGAAACTGCGCTGAAGAAATTTATTCCCGGCAAGTCGCGGGCGGACACTATTATTAAATTAGCGAAGTTTAACGGAATTGTTTCATGGCTCGTATATGAATGTTTCGATCTTGAACCCACTTACATCAACGTCAATACCGCGCGCTCGCTTTATGGACTTTCTTTCCCTCGCGGAACAAAGGGGCCAAAAAGAAAAAAGATGGTAATCGAAGCGGTCATCGAAAAAGAGAAAAACGCTTTTCCTTACGAGATGGCTCGCGGAGGCAAGAACTATAAGCGCGGAACTGATGACCGGGCTGATGCAATCGTCATAGCCCGCGCCGGAGAGTTTCTTTTGCGCAACCAAGATAACAAAGGGTTCTTATCCGAAAAAATAGTTTTAGTGGAATAGCTGACTATTTATGATATGAAACTCGATCGCCCTACTCTCCGTCACTTTATCCAAGAAGCCATTGAAAATCTTGTGAACGAAGAAACAATGGAACAACAACGGAATAATGCCATCACTCAGATCTCCAATATTCTCATGAGATTAGAACAAACTAATATTAATGCGCAAGATGTGCTCAACGCCGCCAAGGAGGCTTACGAGGCTGCTCTGCCCAAAGATGAGACAGCAATGGGTATGAGTATGGGCAACCGCAAGGAAAAGAAATGGTCGGATGCTGACCACGACAAGCAAGAAAAAATAGCCAAGGAGATCGAGAAAGAAGATCCCGGCATTTCAAAAGAAAAAAAGATGGCATTTGCTGGCGCTCAAGTCAATAGAGAAAAGCGTAAGCGCAAAAAGTAAATAAATTACTTGACTTTCCTAAAAATTGTGGGATAATATTCATGCGGGAGGAATACCGTTATGGAAAAAGTGATGAAAAACTGGAAACGATATTTGAACGAACAAGGAGGTTCAGAACAATATCAGCTATTCTGCGACATGGATGGCGTCCTCGTCAACTTTGAGGGCGGCGTTCTAGAACACATGAACCAACGCCTTCAGGAGTTGAAAGATCAACCTGACCATCCTGATTACAAACTTGCCCGATCAGCAGCCAAGGAGCTTGGCGGCTGGGACGTGGTAATCAACAAGTGGCATATCGCTCGCTCGGATCAAGAGGGAAGCCTCAAAAGAAACTACCGCACGAGAGACTTCATGTATCGGCTTGTGGAAGATGACGTTGACCTTTGGGCCAACCTCGGCTGGGAAAAAGGCGGAAAACAACTGTGGAATTATATCAAAGATATTCCAGGGCTGGAGATTCTGTCAGCCCCGATGGCAGAAGGTTCAAAAGTCGGCAAGAGAATTTGGGTTGAGCGAGAACTAGGATTACCAGCAAGTAAAGTCAACTTGGCTGACAGCAAGAAGCCCTACGGCGAATGGAACGGCAAACAAGGTCTTTTGATTGACGACCGTGACAAATACGTCAACGAGTTTAGAGCCGGTGGGGGAATTGCCATTAAACATGATCCAAATAACGTGGATAATACGATTAAGCAACTTCAACAATACGGCTTCTAATTGCTCAACGATCCGGCGGCAGCCAAAAAGAAAAAGATACTTGATGAAATCCTTGGCAGACCTCAACGCCAAGGCAAGGAATATCTTTACCCCTCACGATGTTGCGGGCACCACAAACGCAAGCTCTCAATAAACTTTGATAAGAATGTCGGCAAGTGTTGGGCTTGTGACTGGCGAACCAAAAATTTACGACGCATAGTGCGTCGGTGGGGCGACGTAAGTCACATCCATAGATGGAAAGATTTTGACGCCGATATTGAGTTAGGCGACCTAGACAACCTATTCGCAAAGGAAGAAGAAACTAACCAGAGAATTGACCTTCCAAATGAGTTTCAAACGCTTACGGGTCGCTCCCCCTCAACAGCCGCCAGCCTCGCCCTAAACTATTTACGCAAACGTGACGTTGTAGGGAAAGACATTCTGTTTTGGAAGATAGGTTATTGCGCTTCCGGCGAATACAAAAACAGAATTATCCTCCCCTCGTTTAACGACGAAGGTTATTGTAACTTTTTCACGTCCCGCACATACGACCCTAACATTTGGCCTCCGTATTTGAACGGACCCGGAAACAAAGATATTATCTTCAACGAACTCCTGATTGATTGGGAGCGAGAGGTGACTTTGGTTGAGGGTGTCTTTGACGCAATTGTGGCTGGCGAAAACAGCATACCACTTCTCGGCTCAACCCTCAGAGAAGACAGCAGACTTTTCAGGAAGATTGTAAAAAACGACACACCAGTCTTGTTGGGGTTGGACGCTGACGCTCACAAGAAAGCGATGAAACTTGTGAAGGCTTTGCTGGCGTATGATATAGAAGTTCGTTTGATGGACACGTCAGACTACAAAGACATTGGGGAAATGCCCCCAGACGTATTCCAAGAGCGCAAAGACAAAGCATCCTTTATTGATTCCGACGCCTATTTATTGAAGATCGCTTTAATGGCATGAGGAACATTAATGAAACTATTATTGGAGAACTGGCGTAACTTCTTGACAGAAGATAAAATGTCTGATATAAATGCCGACCAAGCCTACAGCACCAAGGTCAGGGGCATCAACGTCATTATCAACCTCAAGGACACTGACCTTGAAGCAAGCAAGCACAGCAAGGAACGCCAGTTCCGCCACGACGAAAAGATTTCCAACCAAGCCATCATCCAAGCAGTTGAGATGGCTATCGGCAAAATCATTCAAGACTTTGCGAACGGCGAACTTGCGAACGATGAGCCTTTCCATATTCGTATGGTGGGCAGAGGCAAAGTTCCAGCCCTCAATGTCATAGCCGTTTTGGATATGCGAAAAGGTCCGGACACAATAAAAGTAATTACCGTAATGCGTAAGGACGATTTCAAGACAGACAGTTTCGGAGGCGGTGAGCAAAAAACCTACACCGTACATTCCCGATGAAACTTTTAATGGAACAATGGCGACAGTATCTCCAAGAAGGAAGATACGAAGCAGCCACAACAGAACTAACCCGCAAGCTGATGCCGTGGGTCAAGTTTCTGATTACCGATATTCTCCCAAAGTACATCGGCAAGGAGCCCAACAAGCGTGACCCCAACGGACTTTATATTACTACTCCCCAAAAATATGAAAAAGGCAAAGGTCTTCCAAAAGAACTTGAAGACAAGATGTTCAAGGCGGAATTTAAATTCTATATTGACGTCAAATTATTAGAGGAAACAGGCGACAAGTTTCAGGTAGGTGGTGCTTTTATGAGCGACCCAGATTCTAGAGAATATAGTTTCTTGCAGATTAATACTTTCTTAGACCCGAGTTTTAGCGAACAAGACCTCAACGACTATCTGGCAACCCTCAAAGGTATAACGATCCATGAGATTCAGCATGGCGGCCAATCCGAGGAGGTATTGCAAACAGGTGATCCTCGCACTTACAACCCGATGGGTGGTCTCAACCACAACTATAATAAACTGGAAGGCATACGGGGATACTATGCCTCAGAAGCCGAAGTGGATTCCTATACAAAGGAAACATACAAAAAGGCAAAATATTATAAAAAGCCTTTCCCTGAAATTTTAGACAAGCGTCTCCAAGAGTTTTTTGATATGTTCAAGAGACGCCGAGATAAGATGAACGCCGACGACGAGAAAGAAACTCCCGGCGAGTTCAGAGTACAATATTCAGAAGAGGAACTCAACGACTTCTTTTTCAAAGAACTGCGTGATAAGTATATTGCTTACGCAAAAACAAAATACCCGGAGGCTGTG
>Ga0208449_1000268_pt1 | contig 40600 bp, 39 predicted proteins | sample MalvireepMed_s17_FD_184247 | JGI IMG/M metagenome (GOLD analysis project Ga0208449, IMG submission 184247) | Marine viral communities from the Global Malaspina Expedition - Malaspina viral metaG DeepMed_s17 (SPAdes) (version 2) | ecosystem: Environmental > Aquatic > Marine > Oceanic | place...
GGATCGAAAAAATCAAGGAATCCATCGATAAATATTCAGGTCGATAGAATCGGCGGTTCATCGATTAAAAAAGTGCTTTGCCTTTAATTCCGTATCTTTGAATGAACCCGAATCCTACCTACGTTCTCTTGATCTTTTATGCTACAAAAAGAGAGAACATATGGGAACACTATTACACTTTAAAGATCTCTATTTAGAGGCATTTGACGATTGCAAACCTAGCTTTGTTGTATTCTTTTTAAAGGGATACTCAATATTCTGTGCCGCCATGTTTTTATTGGCTGTATATGCATTTTTATACAGAGCTTTTACTGGCTTTGAGTTCTAAGCCGCGAGACACACTCTTTTGCAGGGACACTAAATTTGTGAAATGAAAAAAGGCCCCAACAAATTGTTGGGGCCTTTTTCATTGGACGAATAAACTCCTTTTCTATTTTTTCATAGCAGCTTCCAACACGGCTTGTGCCTCTGTTGCGTTGGACAATTTTGCATACTTCATGGCAGTCATGCCGCCATCACAGCGCTTTTTTAGGTCGGCCCCATTTTCAATGAGCACTTTTAAGACCTCTGCCTTATTGTAACGGGCCGCATAATGGATAGGAGCTTTTCCCAAAGATTTTTGGTTGACATCCTCGCCAAGTTCAATCAATTTTTTAACGGTGTCCACATCGCCCTGCATTACCGCTTTGCAAAAACTGCTGAGCTCGTCCGGACTTACCAGTTCAATAGAGGTTCCAAAATCAGTTGTTTTGAGTTCGTTGGCAGAAACGCCGCTTAGGGCCAACATGGAAAACGCAGCCACTGTGAAAATTGTTTTTTTCATGATGATTGTTTTTGATTAATGAATTTACTTGTTATAAAAATAGACTTCTAAAAACAGACGGTGTTACACGATTAACAGTTAAATAACTTATTTTTAACAACTCTTCAATTTTAACATAAAATAATTAACAACTTCATAATTAGAATTTTAACAAAAAGCTAGGGCATCCAAGGAGAACATTTTATTTTTGTGGTACAATATGTTACTATGAACAAAAAGGTTATTCTTATGATTTTGGACGGCTGGGGAAAATCTCCAGACCCAAAAGTTTCGGCCATCGAAAAAGCCAATACACCATTCATTGATTCACTATATACCAAATATCCTGATGCGGACCTGCACACCGACGGAATGAACGTTGGTCTGCCCGAAGGACAGATGGGAAACAGCGAGGTGGGGCACATGAACCTTGGTGCAGGAAGAATCGTTTACCAAGACTTGGCCAAAATCAACAAAGCCGTAAAAGAAGACACCTTAAAAAATGAAGTAGTACTCAAGGAAGCCTTTGACTACGCCAAGGCCAACAACAAACCTGTCCACTTTTTGGGCTTGGTGAGCGATGGCGGCGTACATAGCCATATCGACCACCTAAAAGCACTCATAAAAGCCGCCGACGAAAATGGTGTGGAAAAATCCTTTGTGCATGCATTTACCGACGGGCGCGATGTTGACCCCAAAAGCGGAAAGGGCTTTTTGGTAGACCTTGATAATTACTGTTCCGACAAAAAGACCAAGTTGGCTACCGTAATCGGAAGATACTACGCCATGGACCGCGACAAACGTTGGGAACGCGTTAAAATGGCCTATGATGTCCTTGTAAATTCCGATGGTGAAAAAACACAGCACATAGGCGAGGCCATGCAAAAAAGTTATGATGAAGGCGTTACCGACGAGTTCATCAAACCTTTGGTAATGACGGATGCTGCCAACGCTCCGGTTGCCAAGATTCAGGATGGTGATGTTATCATATTCTTCAATTTTAGGACCGACCGTGGCCGTGAGCTTACCCAAGCGTTGAGCCAGCAGGATTTCCATGAGCAGAACATGCACAAACTGGACCTGTATTACGTTACCATGACGAATTATGATGAATCCTTCAATGGAATCAAAATCATATTCAACAAAGAAAATATAAAGGAAACCCTTGGTGAGACCCTAGCCAAAAATGGTAAAAAGCAAATACGTATCGCCGAGACTGAAAAATATCCGCACGTTACCTTCTTCTTCAACGGAGGGCGCGAGGAACCTTTTGATGGCGAAGAACGCATACTCTGCCCTTCCCCGAAAGTTGCGACGTACGACCTTCAACCAGAAATGAGCGCATACGATATCCGAGATGCGATTATCCCCGAACTTAAAAAAGGGGAGGCCGATTTTGTCTGTCTCAACTTTGCCAATCCGGATATGGTCGGTCACACAGGTGTCATGGAAGCAGCCATTAAGGCATGTGAGACCGTTGACCAATGTGCCAAGGACGTGATTACCGCCGGCTTGGAGAACGGCTATTCCACCATCGTAATTGCCGATCACGGAAACTGCGATACCATGATCAATCCAGATGGTAGCCCCAACACGGCACACACCACCAACCCAGTGCCACTTATTTTGGTGGACAGCGATATCAAAGAGGTGAAAAGCGGTGTTTTGGGAGATATTGCCCCGACCATTCTTAAAATGATCGGTGTACCACAACCCGAATTGATGACTCAAAAACCATTGGTTTAAGCAAACATTCTTTAAAATCCATAGAATCAATTTATCTTTGCGGCTATGATTCAAGTAAAGACAGCAGAGGAAATTGAGTTGATGCGCGAAAGCGCTTTAGTAGTATCCAGAACATTGGGCATGTTGGCCAAGGAAATCAAGCCAGGGGCCAATCCGCTAAAGTTGGATAAAATGGCGGAGGAATTTATCCGTGAACAAGGAGCCGTACCCGGATTTTTGGGCATGTACGATTTTCCGAACACCCTTAACTGGAGCCCAAATGCACAAGTAGTGCACGGCATACCCGGCAACGAAACTTTGAAAGACGGCGATATTGTTTCCGTGGATTGTGGGGCCGTTAAAAATGGGTTCCATGGTGACCACGCTTATACTTTTGAAGTTGGCGAGGTAGCCGAGGAAACCAAAAAACTGCTCAAGGTCACCAAAGAATCACTTTACTTGGGAATTAGAGAGTTTACATTGGGTAACCGCGTGGGCGATGTGGCCTATGCCATCCAAAAGTACACGGAAGGCCATGGCTACGGAGTTGTGCGCGAATTGGTCGGACACGGTTTGGGCCGTGAACTTCATGAAGACCCTCAAATGCCCAATTATGGGAAAAGGGGGCGTGGCAAAAAATTTGTAAATGGAACCGTTGTGGCCATCGAGCCTATGATCAACATGGGCACAAGACGAATAAAACAACTGAAAGATGGTTGGACCATTCTAACGGCGGATGGAAAGCCGAGCGCCCACTTTGAGCACGATGTGGCCCTTGTAGACGGCAAACCTGAACTCCTATCCACTTTTCAATATATTTATGATGCGTTGGGCATTACCAGCGATGAAGAGGATGAGTTCCGAAGCAAGAAGTTGGTGCTTTAGTGTAAGTATTTTTTATATTGACACGAATTTCACCAATTACTCAAATAAATGTCCCAAATCATTTATAAAAATGAGTCCTACTTCATCATTGGCCTATGCATGGACATCTATAATGAACTTGGTAAAGGATTCAATGAAGCAGTCTATGGAGAAGCATTGGAGTTGGAACTAAAGTCGAACGGTGTTCCGTATCAAAAAGAAGCTAAATTCAATATCACCTATAAAGGCGACATCTTGAAACATCACTATTTCGCTGACTTTTTAGTGGACGACAAAATAATCCCAGAACTCAAAGCAGTGGAAAAAATAAATAGTGGTCATGTGAAACAAACGGTGAATTACCTAGCAGCTTCCAATATGAAGTTGGGTCTAATTGTAAATTTTGGTGAGGATAGCTTATCCTACAAAAGAGTAATACTATAAATCAATTGGTGAAAATCCGTGTGATTCGTGTCAAAAATTTTTAAATACTTCCTAAATCTAATTCCTAGGCCCATACTGATCAGGTTAAGTTATTGGGTGAGACCAATAATTGCGTTATCACTCAAAGGAAACAGATTCACAGACCCTATTGATGGCAAATCATTCAAGAAATTTTTACCCTACGGATATGAGAGTCCCAGGGAGAACGTACTCTCTCCTTCTACCCTATCCTTGGAGCGGCACCGCTTATTGTGGCTATATTTAAAAAATGAAACGGAATTTTTCAACGCTCCATTAAAATTGCTCCACTTCGCGCCTGAACAGGCGTTTTATAAACGGTTCAAAAAGTTGGACAATCTAGATTACACCACTACCGACCTCAATTCACCTTTGGCAGATGTAAAGGCTGATATTTGCAACTTGCCTTTTCAGGACAATTCCTTCGATGTGATTCTGTGCAACCATGTTTTGGAACATATTCCGGATGACACCAAGGCCATGCAAGAACTATATCGAGTTTTGAAACCAGGCGGATGGGGCATCTTTCAAATTCCACAAGACCTGAAAAGGGAAAAGACCTTTGAAGATAACACCATTATCGACCGAAAGGAGCGTGCCTGCATTTTTGGTCAATACGACCATGTCCGCATTTATGGCAGGGATTATTTTGACAAGCTTCGCAGCATAGGTTTCACTGTGGAAGAAGTGGATTACACCAGTATTCTTCCTAAGGAAGCTGTTGAAAAATATCGCTTGGCGAAGGGGGAGATTATTCCTCTAGTCAGGAAATAATCATTTTTTGACCAACTTCTCGAAACCCGGAGTAAAAAATTCCTTAGTCTCCCCGTTTTCATCCAAATAGATGATGTATGCTTCCAGCTCATCATGATTCGCAAGTACTTCTTTGGACTCCTCCAGATCCATCGCCATAAAGGTTGTTGCATAAGCATCGGCCACGGCACAGGTTTTTGCCACCACACTGGTCGCCAAAACATTGGAGTTTTTGGTGTATCCTGTTTTTGGGTTGATGGTATGTACGTATTTCTCGCCTGTCTCAGGGTCTATCCGAAACTTTCTGTAATTGCCCGAGGAAGCCATGGCCATATCCTCTAGAGATACAATTTGTTTCAATTCACGGCCTGTTTCCACCTGAGGGTCATCAATACCGACCGTCCATTGTTTTCCTGAATCCAGATTAGTGCCCTTGGCGAGCACTTCGCCCCCTACTTCAACGAGGTAATTCTCGATACCTTTGGCATCCAACATGGCCCCCAGTCTATCTATCGCATAACCTTTGGCCACCGCATTAAAATCAAAACGGATGGATGGATGCTCCTTTGATATGGTGTTATCTGAGTTCAATTTAACTTTCTCCCATCCCACATAGCCCAATAAACTGTCCACACGAAGGCTGTCGAGCTCTATCTGCTCACCCGGACCAAATCCCCATGCATTGGCCAAAACACCGATAGTAGGGTCAAAATAACCGTTTGAAGCCTTGTGTACGTCGCTAGAAACATCAAACACCTCTTTGAACATATCATCCACAACTACGGTAGAGTCACCTTCATTGATCTTGGAAATATCAGAAGAAGGGATGTAGGTGGACATAGATTGGTTGAGCACTTGAAAAACAGAATCTATCTCCTGTTGATAGTCCAACTCTCCATCGGCAATATAAATAATGGAATAGGTAGTGCCCAGAGCATTCCCCCAGGCCTGGTTCTTTATCTGCCCTTTCTTCTGGGTGCAGCCAAAAAACAAAACGGTCAATCCCAATAAGAGTACAATTTTTCTCATCTATATCTCTATTAATCCTTGATAGTCCACTACATATTCTTCATCCAAAAACAACGGTTCCGTCCGGTCCGATGCGTTGGAGAGTCCAACCCCTGCGAAATAAGTCCGGGCCTCGAATTTCTCGGCGTGGTCCTTAACGGTGCGCATCAATTCTTCATCGTATTCCCTTGGATTCAAGGGAAATTCCACATTACGCACTACAATAAAATGCAGCACCTTTTCCTTAAGGCACACGTACTGAGGGTTCTTTTTGAGCTTACTGTTGATGGCCATGAACTCAAAACCATCCGCTTCCAGCTCCCGGCCCACGATGTTCATGGCCAAGTTGTGCAATTCCTGTTCTGTTAGTTCTCTTCCCATAGGCAACAAAAAAACCGATGCTTGAGCATCGGTTTGGTTTTATAAATTCCTCTCGACAATGCTCGAGGTGATTATATGTTCTGGATTATCCTCCAAAGTCATCGAACCTTATGTTCTCATCTGGAATACCAAAGTCCTCGCCCATTTTCTGAACAGCTTTGTTCATCAATGGCGGACCACAGAAGTATAGTTCTATGTCTTCAGGGGTTTCGTGATGGTTCAAGTAGTTATCGATAACACAGTTGTGAATAAACCCAACAAAACCATCTCCTTCAGCATCAATATTCTCTTTAACCTTCCAGTTATCTTCTTCCATTGGTTCTGAAAGTGCCATATAGAATTTGAAGTTAGGGAAATCCTTTTCCAATTGCTTGAAATGATCAATATAGAACAATTCTCTTTTGGAACGACCCCCATACCAATAAGTAACTTTTCTATTGGTCTTTAATGTTTTGAACAAATGGTACAAGTGGGAACGCATTGGCGCCATACCGGCACCTCCACCTACGTAAAGCATTTCTGCTTCGGACTCATTAATAAAGAATTCACCGAACGGTCCAGAAATGGTTACTGGATCACCTTCCTTTAAACTAAAGATATATGAAGAGGCAATACCTGGATTCACATCCATCCATCCATTTTTGTTACGGTCCCAAGGTGGGGTAGCAATACGAACGTTCAGCATAATCTCTCTTCCTTCTGCTGGGTAAGAGGCCATGGAATAGGCTCTTTCTACAGTTTCAGGATTCTTCATTACCAATGGCCATAGGTTGAACTTATCCCACTCGGCTTGAAACTTGTCTGGTGTCTCATGTTCTTCTGGGTGAGCGGTAATGTCAATATCTGAATATTTTACTTCGCAAGGTGGAATCTCAATTTGGATATATCCACCTGCCTTATAGTTCATATCTTCTGGAATCTCTACCACAAACTCCTTGATAAAAGAGGCCACGTTATAGTTACGAACCACTTTGGCATCCCACTTTTTGATACCAAACACCTCTTCTGGTATAGTGATGTTCATGTCCTGCTTTACCTTGACCTGACAGGCCAAACGAGCACCCTCGCTCAGTTCCTTTTTAGAAAAGTGCGGTGTTTCTGTTGGCAAGGCCTCTCCTCCACCGGAAAGCACATGGCATTCACATTGGATACAGGTTCCTCCTCCACCACATGCGGATGGCAAGAATATCTTTTGATTACCCAAGGTTGACAACAAAGACCCTCCTGAACCAACTTCCAATTCTTTTTCACCATTAATGGTGATCGTAACTGGTCCTGATGGAGATAGCTTTTCTTTGGTAAACAGCAAAAGTGCTACCAAAATCAACAACAAAACAAGAAACGCTACTACGGTAATTAGAATAGTACCTCCGGTACTTGCGGCTAATATCATCTTCTATTTGTTTATGGCTTCGTTATAAGAGATCGCTTTTTCCTTGTCATCAATCTCCTTCTTAATTTCCTTTTCATCCTCAGCTTTAGCGGTGGTTGTCTGGGTTTCCTCTGGTGGCTCATTGTCTCCTGTGAGCATTCCACCAAAGCTTTGGAACCCTATTCCCATTAAGCCTGTAATGATAAATGTAATTCCAAGTCCACGCAAGGGTGCAGGAACGTTGGAATATCTGATTTTTTCGCGTATGGCGGCTATGGCCAAAATGGCAAGGAACCATCCGATACCAGAACTGATTCCATAATTCAACGCCAAACCAATATTTGGAATTTCTCTGGTCTGCATAAACAGGGAACCTCCCAAAATGGCACAGTTTACTGCAATCAACGGCAAGAAAATACCCAAGGAGTTATACAGCGATGGAGAGAACTTTTCCACTACGATTTCCACCAATTGTACCATTGTTGCAATGGTGGCGATAAATAGGATAAAGGACAGAAAGCTCAGGTCGTAATCAGCATATTCCGGTCCCAACCAAACCAAGGCTCCATCTTGCAATAAATATTGATCCAATAACCAGTTCAATGGCACGGTAACACCCAAAACGAATATTACGGCCGCGCCAAGACCTACGGCTGTGGAAACTTTTTTGGATACGGCCAAATAGGAACACATTCCCAAAAAGACCGCAAACACCATATTGTCTACGAAGATTGATCTAAAAAATAGTTCTAAATGCTCTAACATGTTTCCTCAGTTTATGCTTCTTCAATTAATGCTCTATTTCGAGAACGTTGTACCCAGATAATGATTCCCACCACAATCAATGCTGCTGGAGGAATGATCATAAAGCCGTTATTTTCATATCCGATGGAGTACAGTCCTGTTTTTGTAACAGGGTCTCCCAAAACTTTCATTCCGAAAAGTGTTCCAGAGCCCAATAGTTCCCTAAAGAAACCAACTATTACAAGAATCACACCATATCCCAATGCATTCCCTATACCATCCAAGAAGGATTTCCAAGGGCCGTTACCCAAAGCGAATGCTTCAAAACGTCCCATAATAATACAGTTGGTAATGATCAATCCCACAAATACGGACAGGGTCTTGCTGAGTTCATAGGCGAAAGCTTTTAAAACCTGGTCCACTATGATAACCAAGGCGGCAACTACCACCAATTGTACGATAATTCTAATTTTTGCAGGTATGATGTTCCTCAATAATGAGATAACAACGTTACCCACGCCAAGTACGAACAATACCGATATCGCCATCACTACGGAAGCTTTGAGCTCCGCGGTAATCGCTAGCGCTGAACAGATACCCAATACCTGAATGGTAATAGGGTTGTTGTCCGCCAACGGATCTTTTATAAGATTTGCATCTTTTTTTGATAGTAGCGCCATATTAATTGGATCTAATAGTTTGTAAATAAGGTTTGTATAGCTTTAGGCTTTCCTTTATCATAGCGGTAACACCGTTACCGGTAATGGTAGCACCGGCCAAAGCATCTACTTGATTATCTTCTTTTTCATTATTCAAAGGGTCGTTGTTTCCCTTAGCAACCTCAACTCCAACATAAGTGTTGCCCTGAACAACCAATTCACCTTTGAAATCATCCATAAAAAATCGTTGCTTTATGTTGGCCCCAAGACCTGGAGTCTCTCCACGGTGGTCAAAATAAACACCTTTTATCACCATGTTCTCGTCCACGGAAAGGTATCCCCAAATAGCATCCCAAAGTCCTTTACCGTACATAGGGATGATGTAGAATTTTTCTCCATCTTTTTCACCTATCAATAAGGGAAGCTCAGCTTTCTCACCGCTTTTGGCCTTGGCCAAAGCTTTTTCTACATTAATCAGGTAGGCATCCTGTTTTTCTACTGCTTTGCTGCCTTCCAACACCAATTGCTGTGTTATATATTTTGCAAACGCTTCTTCAACTTCCGAAGTAGGAACAAAGGCCACATCGCCATCTCCCTCATTCTCGTTGACACCCATGGCGTATAAAATGTTCTGTTGCTTTTCAAAACGTTCGTTCTCATCGATCATCGGCTTTAGGCCAGATGCAACAAATGCCAATAGCGAACCCACAACAACAACCATTAAGACTGCGAATACTACAGTGTAGCTATTTTTTTCTGTATTGATTGCCATAATTAAGCTGTTTCCGTTTTTAGTGTATCTACCTCATCCGAAGATTTTGGATAGATGGTTGCTGTCTTAAATCGTTTCAATCTCTTTTTGATGTTGCCTTTTACCACATAATGGTCGATGGTAGGCGCAAACACGTTCATCAACAAGATGGCCAAGAACACACCTTCCGGATACCCTGGATTGAAGACCCTGATCATTACCGAAAGGAATCCAATAAAGAATCCATAGTACCATTTACCCTTATTGGTCTGCGAACCTGTTACAGGGTCGGTGGCCATAAACACAATACCAAAGGCCAATCCTCCAACCAACAAATGCTGCCAGTAAGGAAAACTCATCAACGTATAAAATTTACTGTATTCGGGCAACCATCCAGCATCTACGATACCATTGAAGATAAGTCCCATAGCTAAAGCTCCCACTACGGCACTTACCATAATTCTCCAAGAAGCTATTTTCGTGAAAATCAAGAAAAGTGCTCCCAAAAGAATCAATAAAGTGGATGTTTCTCCAACGGAACCAGGAATAAATCCGTAGAACATATCGGACAACGAATAGGCGTAGTCAGAGCCCTGTGCCAAGGAACCTAGAACGGTTTCCCCAGAAATAGCATCAGCTGTCCCTGCTCTCTCAACTCCTTCGTGAACCCACACTTTATCACCACTCATCCAAGTTGGATAAGCAAAGAACAAGAAGGCACGTATGGTGAGTGCCGGGTTCAATATATTCATTCCGGTACCCCCGAAAACTTCTTTTCCGATAACAACACCAAACGCTACCGCGATGGCCAACATCCAAAGTGGTGTATCTACAGGTATAATCAACGGAACCAACATCCCGGTCACCAAGTATCCTTCCTCTACTTCATGGCCCTTGATCACTGCGAACAAGAATTCAATCGCCAAACCTACGCCATAGGATACAATCACCAATGGCAAAACGGTAGTAACACCGACCCAGAAGTTATCCCATGTCAAAAAGTGTTCAAAAAGAGAAAAGCTCTCCGGAAAACCATTAATTGCAGAGTAATGTTGATATCCCGCATTGAACATACCGAACAACAAACATGGCACCAAGGCCATAATTACCGTGTTCATGGTACGCTTTAAGTCATCCGCCGCCCGAACGTGTGCCCCGGAATGGGTAGTTTCGTTCGGCATATAAAGAAAAGTATGCAGCGCATTGAAGGCCGGGGCCATTTTTTTGCCCTGATACTTTAGTTTTAACTGGTGTAATTTTTCTTTCATGCCCATATTATCCAAGTTCTTTTTGCAACAAATCCAATCCTTCCCTGATTATTTGTTGGTGTGGTTGTTTTGATATGCATATGAATTCCGTCAAGGAGAAATCCTCCGGAGCCACTTCGTAAAGCCCCAATTGCTCCATTTCGTCCAAATCCTTAACCATACAGGCCTTCAACAATTGAAGCGGGTATATATCCAGAGGAAAGACCTCTTCATACCTACCTGTTACCACAAAAGCCCTATGCTCTCCATTGGTATTGGTGTCCAGATCATATTTTTTGTTTGGCTGCAACCATGAGAAGGTCAATGCCCTGGTAGATGAAATCTTATTGAACACAGGCTTGTTCCAACCAAAAAACTCGTAATCGTCTCCTTCGGGAATAGCCGTCACAGTATTATTATAAAATCCAAGGTAGCCCTCTGTATTTGTTTTAGAACCTGTCAGGACATCTCCATTTATCAACCTAAACCTATCTTCATTGACACCACTTGCATAAAGAAAAGTGGAGATTTCAGCTCCGATTTTGGTTTTATAGTATTTCGGTTGCTTCACAACAGAACCGGCCAATGCCACGATTCGTTCCGCGTTGAACTTACCCGTCAATAGAAGCTCACCCAACATTACCATGTCCTGGGCTGACAGCGTCCACACCATTTCACCTTTGTTTACAGGGTCGATCCTATTGATCTGCGTACCCACCAATCCAGCGGGATGTGGACCAGAGATCTTGTGAAGCTCTATTCCTTTAATATTATTGAACGGGGACCTATTGGATTTTCCAACGGTCACATGTATTTTTCCCGGGGTCATTTTGCTCAATGCCAATACCGCTGCCTGAATTTCCTGCTCCTTATCTTGAAGCACAAAATCAGGGTCCGCCGCCAATGGCGCAGTTGCGTATCCAGAAACGAATATTGCCTTTGGAGTAACACTGGGATCAGCAATCACATCGTAAGGTCTCTGCTTAATAAAAGGCCATCCCCCACATTGCAATAGGTAAGATTTAATGGCCTCACCATCTGCCGTATCCAAATCCGGCACCTTATTGATTACGTAATCCTGTTCTTTATCAGCAAGAATCTTTAGCGTTAAGATTCGCCTCCTTGCTCCCCTGACAATTTCCACAAGCTCTCCACTGACCGGGGACACGAAGTGCATTTCTTCGTTGTTCTTGTTATAAAAGAGGGGCTCGCCCGCTTTTATCTCTTCCCCTTGTTTTATCAACATTTTTGGAGTGATTCCGTGGAAATCATCTAGGTTCAGGGCGTAAACGTTACTTGTAACGGCTTTGGAAATAGTCTGCTCTGCCGCCCCGACGAGGTTGATATTCAACCCCTTTTTAATCCGGATGTCTTTAGACATATTATTGTAGACCTTTTGTTATCAAAATCGAACGCAAAAATAGTACTAAAAGGATTGTTTTCATAATAATTAACCATAAAATTGGGATTATAAAGGGCTTAATTCCCTTGGCTTACTTTTTGCTTACCTTTACTTAAAATTATGCCCTTGATACGATTTGCCTACATTCTTTTTCTGATGGGTCTGGTAATCCCCTCGGTTTCCGGACAAGTTTTGGAAGAAGTAAATCCCCCGGAAAATATAAAATCGGTGATTTTTAAAGGTCCCACAGAAGACCAGTTTCCCGTGATACAACATGGAGAATCAATGACTTTGGAGTTCGATGACCTTTTGGCCAACGAACAGGATTACTACTATAAAATCATTCATTGTGATTACGATTGGACCCCTTCTCAATTACTCAAATCGCAATATCTTTCCGGTGCGGACAACCAACGGATAATCGACTACGAGAACAGCTACACCACACTTCAGCCCTACTCCAATTACCGCCTTTCCATCCCCAACGAGAATGTTCGATTGACGGTCAGCGGCAATTTTGTACTGGAAATCTACAATAGCTACGGCGACCTTCAATTTTCAAGAAGGTTTGTGGTTTACCAGAACGCAGTCTCCGTAGCAGGCACCGTAAAGCGGTCCAGGGATTTTAACTTTATCAACACCAAACAAGTAGTACAGTTCAATATCAACACTGCCGGCTTCAATGTGGTAAATCCAAAAAAGGAGGTCAAGGTCGCCATCATACAGAACCATCAGTGGCCCACGGCACTTTACAACATCAAACCACAATTTACCATTGGTACGGAACTCGTGTACAAGTACAATGAGGAAACGAGTTTTTTTGGCGGCAACGAGTACCTGAACTTCGATACCAAAGACCTTCGCTCCCCCACATTTGCCATTTCAAGAATTGAGATGAGGGACGTATACCACCACTATCTTTTTACCAATGAATATCGGTTTGACCAAGAATACACCTATTTCCCGGACATTAATGGCGATTTTGTGGTAAGGACCCTCCAGGGGGAGGATGTTTCAAGAGAGGCAGAATATTCCAAGGTTCATTTTAGTTTGCCATACACCGATTTGATAGGATTGGACGATGTGTACGTTATCGGAAAGTTCAACAATTACGCATTGACCGATGAAAACAAAATGGTATTCAACGAGGAAACCGGAAAGTTTGAATCAACCCTTTTGATGAAGCAAGGGTTTTACAATTATAAATATGTTATTCAACGAGAAGACGGATCCATCGAGCCCAATCTGGTGAGCGGCAATTTTCATTTTACTGAAAACAACTACCTTATATTGGTATATTATCGAGATTTCGGGGATATGTACGATAGTATTATAGGTATAGGCTCGGTAAACTCCCAAAATATTAGCAATTAATTATCTTTAGGCCCAAATCCTCAAAAAAGTATGGGCAAAAAAGATGGCTTGATCACCAAGGGTCGCTATGAATTAAAGTTTAGGGGCGTTGAATGCCTGAATTGCGGGCATCCATTGGACATTAGTGATAAGTACTGCCCCAATTGTTCCCAGGCCAATAGCACCAAAAAACTGACGCTCAAGGATTTTGTTGATGAATTTTTTTCCGGATTGATCAATTATGACTCTAAACTCCTAAAAACGCTTTATGCGCTTTTATTAAGACCGGGTAGAATTACCAAGGACTACGTAAACGGAAAACGGGTAACCTACACCAACCCGTTTCGTTTTTTACTGAGCTTGGCTTTCCTCTATTTTTTGATGTTCGCCTACAATAGTCAATTTGATACTTGGGACCAAGACGCCCAAAAATATGATGGCACCTTATTCAACGGCTCACCATTCAAGTTCAATACAGATAAAGGAGGATTTGAAATTGACAGTGTAGCCCTGAAAAAACAAACTACCAAAACGCAAAAAACCCTAGACTCCCTACAAAGGTCAAATCCAGATATTTTGACAGACATTCACAATCTTGATTCCATTGAAAACACCAACCCTAAGCTTTCCAAACAACTTGGTGGTTTGGACTCCTTAGGTGTTTTTATAAACGGTATTCAAGAACAAGAACAAGAAAAGGATTCTTTCATGACCAACGACCCTTCGGGTTATTTCAAAACTCTGGAAAGTGAATCGGGAACAGAAAAGTTTCTGAGCAAAACGGAATTTTTTGGACATGCAATCAAACAGGATACCTTGTTCAATTTTGAGCAGGCGAGGGCTAAATATCAAATTGAAAGCAGTCGATCCAACAAGATGGCCTTTAATATGGCGAACAGCCTTTTAAAGGTGATAAGTAAACCAGGGAGCTGGGTCAACGAAACAATTTCCAAGCTCCCATTTGTCATTTTCTTCTTCATGCCAGTGTTCACAGTCTTCATTTGGTTGGTTTACATCAGAAAAAATTATACCTACACCGATCATCTTATTTTTAGTTTTCACAATCAGTCGCTCTTGTTTATCTTGCTCATCCTTAGCCTTACATTGGATACCATATTCGATATAAATAGCTCGGGGATTTTTCTGTTGATTTTCGCTTTTTATCTTTATAAAGCGATGCGAAAGTTCTACGGACAAGGAAGATTTAAAACTATTGTGAAATACATCTTTTTGAACACGGTATTCATGATCTTGGCCTTTTTCACGATCATAGTCACGTTTGCAGGAAGCGGTTTAACCTATTGATAGTTATGTTTACACAGGTAACCAAAGGAATAAAAGTATCGGTACGGACATCTTTTGAAGGCACATTCTTTAAGAATTATAAAGTGCATTATGCATTCGGATATACCATAACCATAGAAAATCTGAGCAAGGACACTGTACAGCTTACCGCAAGGCACTGGGATGTATTCGATGCCCTTAAGGACATGGAGACCATCGACGGAGAAGGGGTGATTGGCCGAAAACCAGTTATAAAGCCCGGCAAATCCCATACTTACAGTTCGGGTTGCCTACTGGCTTCGCCCGTTGGGGCAATGCGTGGACACTACCAGATGGTCAACTTTACCAATGCCAACGAATTTGAAGTGGACATCCCTACCTTTAAATTTGCCGCACCGTTTGCCATAAACTAATTCCGTCCATTTTATATTCCTTTTAGGTTTCATTACCTTTGGTAGAATTGTTTAATTATTAAAAACATTTCTATGGGAAAAGGATTTTTTCAAGTTCCAACAGCATACAACGAGCCTGTACTGAGCTACGCTCCAGGTTCCCCCGAACGAGAAGAAGTACTAAAACAATACAAGGCGTTTTACGACAGTGAGGTTGACATTCCTCTTTACATCGGAAGCGAAGAGATAAGAACAGGCAACACCAGGCCCATGTCGCCCCCGCACGACCACAAGCACATTCTGGGGCACTACCACTTGGCCGAGAAACAACACGTGGAGCAGGCCATCGCCAACTGCCTGGAGGCCAGGAAAGCCTGGGCGGACCTCACTTGGGAACAGCGATGCGCCATCTTCCTCAAGGCCGCCGAGCTCATCGCAGGGCCATACCGCCAAAAGATGAACGCCGCCACCATGCTGGCCCAGTCCAAGAACATCTATCAGGCAGAGATCGATTCCGCATGCGAGATCGTGGACTTTCTACGGTTCAACGTGGAGTACATGGCACAGATCTATGGCGAACAGCCCGAATCCTCGGAAGGGGTATGGAACCGGGTCGAGTACCGTCCATTGGAAGGCTTCGTCTACGCCATCACCCCGTTCAACTTTACCGCCATTGCAGGGAACCTTCCCGCCAGTGCGGCCATGATGGGCAACGTGGTGGTCTGGAAGCCCAGCGACAGCCAGGTCTATTCCGCCAAGGTGATCGTCGATGTCTTCAAGGAGGCCGGATTGCCCGATGGCGTGATCAACGTGGTCTACGGAGACCCCGTTATGATATCCGACACCGTTCTGGACAGCCCGGACTTTACGGGAATACATTTTACAGGTTCCACCACCGTGTTCAAGAACCTTTGGAAGCAGATCGGGAACAACATCCATAAATACAAAACTTATCCGCGAATCGTGGGCGAGACCGGCGGAAAGGATTTTATCATCGCGCACCCGACGGCAAAACCGCAACAAGTGGCCACTGCCATCAGCCGTGGGGCCTTCGAGTTCCAGGGACAGAAATGTAGCGCTGCATCACGGGTGTACCTGCCAAAGTCCACTGCCGATGAAATTCTGGAACTGGTGAAGAAGGACATTGCATCCTTCAACAAACCGGGCTCCCCGGAGGACATGGGCAATTTTATCACCGCGGTGATCCACGAGGGGTCCTTTGACAAACTGGCCAAATACATCGACAAGGCCAAGGCCGATGACAATGCAGAGATCATCGCCGGAGGGAACTACGACAAGTCCGAAGGGTACTTTATAGAACCTACCGTGATCTTGACCACCGACCCACAGTACGAGACCATGTACACCGAGCTGTTTGGACCAGTGGTGACGGTTTACGTGTACGAGGACAAGGATTGGGGCGAGACATTGAAGCTTGTGGACGGCACATCGGAATACGGGCTCACCGGGGCAGTGCTCTCCGGCGACCGCTATTCCATCGACGAGGCCACCAAGGCCCTGCAGAACGCGGCAGGTAACTTCTACATCAACGACAAGCCAACGGGCGCCGTTGTGGGACAACAGCCCTTCGGAGGGGCAAGGGGCTCCGGGACCAACGACAAGGCAGGTTCCATGCAGAACCTCCTCAGATGGGTATCCCCTCGTTTGATCAAGGAAACCTTCGTGACCCCCGAGGATTACAGGTATCCTTTTTTGGGATAACACCAAAAACGATTAACTTCAAGGCCGTCATATTAATATGACGGCCTTTTTTTGTTTAACCTAACCCATCCAAGACATGCCCAGACCCTATATTTTGGCAGAGACCAACTGGAAACACTTGAAAAATGAATCTTTTGACCTTGCCATATTGCCATGGGGCGCCACCGAAGCCCACAATTACCACCTCCCCTACGCCACCGATGTCATTGAAGGAACGTCGATTGCAGAAGAATCTGCCAAAATTGCATGGGAACAGGGCAGCAAAGTAATTGTATTGCCCACCATACCGTTTGGAGTGAACACGGGGCAATCGGACATTTATTTGGACATGAACCTAAACCCAAGCACCCAATTTGCCATATTAAAGGATTTGATTACCGTACTGGACCGACAAGGAGTAAAAAAGTTCATGATTTTGAACAGTCACGGAGGCAATAATTGGAAGGCAATCATCAGGGAACTGGGATTACTTTTCCCGGAAATGTTCCTTTGTGTCACCAATTGGTTCAAACTTGGCAGTGATTCGGGTGTGTTTGAAAAACCGGGCGATCATGCCGATGAAATGGAAACCAGCCTCATCCTACATTTAACCCCCGAACTGGTGCTGCCTAAAGAGGACTGGGGAGAAGGCAAGGAATTCAAAAACAAAATCAAAGCATTTTCTGAAGGATGGGCATGGACCGAACGACCTTGGTCCAAAGTAACGCAAGATACAGGGGTTGGCGACCCCAGCAAGGCCTCCAAAGAAAAAGGTGAAACGTTCTTCAATTTGGTGTGTGCCAAAATGGGCAAATTACTGGTCGACATTTCCAACGCAGACATCAACGACCTCTATCAATAAAAATGTCCGAAAGCAATCCATTACGCGTCTTCTTTTTGATACCACCAGAAGTCCAACTCTTGGATTTTGCAGGTCCCGCCCATCTTTTTTACGAAGCCAAAGAATACGGTGCCGAAATAGAAATACACTATCTAAGTTTAGACCTGAACTCTTCACAGCAATCAAGTGCCGGAGTTGCCATTGGGGAGCTTTTACCATTCAACACTTTTGAATTGAATAGCAATGACTTACTTTTTGTACCGGGGTTGGAGTCCAAACTCTTTTTGTCAGAACAATTTATACAGCAACACCAAAGCTTTTTTGAATGGCTGAAAAAGCAGGGAGAAGCCAGAGCTAAAATTTGCTCGGTTTGCACGGGGGCTTATCTAATGGGAATTGCAGGGCTTTTAGACAACAAGGAGTGCACCACCCATTGGAAGTACCTCGATGATTTCAAACAACGGTTTCCAGATACGGAAGTGCTGACCGACCGCTTGATCGTAAAGGATGACAACATCTATTCAAGTGCAGGTGTTTCATCAGGCATCGACCTTTCCCTTTTTATTCTAGAAGAGCTTTTTGGAGCAGTATTCGCTTCCAAAATCGCTAAAGAAGTAGTCATTTATGCAAGAAGAACATCAAAAGACCCGCAATTAAGCATTTATCTCCGTTATAGGAACCATTTGGAAAACCGGATACATGAGGTTCAGGATATACTGAGCCAAAACCTTGATAAAAAGATAAAAATCGAGGAACTGGCCGAAATGGTTCACATGAGCAGAAGAAACCTCACCAGACTTTTCAAAACCACAACGGGAATAACCATTGGAGAATACTTGGAACAATTAAGGGCCGAACATGCCAAGCAATTGATTACAAATGGTTCCAAGGTTAGTGCCGCCGCAATGGCCTGTGGACTCAAAAGTAGCAACCAACTTAGAACACTACTGAAAAAGCATGCCTCCATCCCATAATGGGATAATCATCTTGATGGCCCGATACTGAGCATAATTGTCCTTTCAAAAGATTGATGACCCATCTAATTTTGAACCATTCATCAAATCCAAAAAAGAATGAAAAAGTCATTGATCATATTGTGCAACCTAATATCAATGGGCGTAATGTCTCAAAATTCAAGTAATCAAGCCACGGCTTATGTTTGTCCGCCCTGCAATAACGCCTGCGACGACATTACTTACGATGCTCCCGGCACCTGCCAGCATTGCAATATGCCGTTTGTCAAGAAAGAAATGTCCAAAACCATTGCATTTTACCTTCAAGACGGAGTGGAGGTATTGGACTTTTCAGGCCCCATGGAAGTATTCAGCTATGCTGGTTATCGCGTTTTTACCGTATCGGCCACCAAAGACCCCATTAAGTCACAGGGCATTTTGACCGTAGTTCCGGACTACAGTATCGAGGATGCCCCAAAGGCAGATATATTGGCATTTTTTGGAGGTAACTCACAAGCCGCATCCCAAAACAAGGAGGTTATCGCATGGGTGAAAAAGCAGGAGGATATTGAATATCATTTCTCGGTCTGTACCGGTGCATTTGTATTGGCTGAAGCAGGCATTCTTGACGGAAAAGTCGCCACAACTTTCCATAACGCCCTATCCGACCTGGAAACAAACTATCCTAAAGTAGATGTCCGCAGAAATGTTAGATATGTGGATAATGGAGAGGTAATCACTACCGCAGGGATTTCGGCAGGGATCGATGGCGCTCTTCATCTTGTGGCCAAATTACAGGGTATAAATACAGCCAAGAGAACAGCTTTCTACATGGAATACGACAACTGGAATATGGGCAATGGACTCCTATTATCGGAATCAAATCCATACGCCGACCAAAGGCATGCGGCATTTTTTAAAGATTTTGAAGGCGTTTATCAATACAAAAATGATACTACCTTCAATCTAAAATATGATAAGAACCAAGGAAATTTATTGGTAGAAATCGACCATCTTTTTTACCCCATATATCATGAAACCGATGATGTTTTCTCTGACGTAAATAGTGAATATGTAGGGTTTATAAGAAATCCTTCCGGGGACATAACGGGTTACCAGCTGGAGAAAAATGGTAAAATATTCAAGAAACTTGATTAACCCAGGATTTAAGAAAAATACACACCCAATAATCTTATTTTTAGATAATTAGAACAAAATCTATCAATAAACAAACAATTTAAATGTAAATTTAACGTTAACTAATTGTAAACTGAACGTAATCTATTTATCTTTGATTACATTAAATCAATTAGTTATGACTGTTAGAATTCATGCATGGGGGAAATTGATGATTAAAAAATATCAGCAATTTTGGCTATATGCCAAGGATTATGCCCGAAAATGTAGGTTGGTATATAAAAGGATGTACAGTATTTAATCTATCCTTTATATTTCTGAGGTAAGTACACCACTTTTTTGGTCTCGAAGAAATCCTCCTCAAAATACTCGTTTAAATCGAAGGTCTGGACGGTTTCATAACCCTTCAGTTCTTCCGTAAGATCTCCGCCCTTTAGATAAAGAATACCATTTTTTCTCTGATGTGCGGAGTCTTTTTTGATTTTACCTTTAGTCCAATGCACAAAAGTAGGCATGGCCGCGACGGCCCTGCTCACAATAAAGTCAAATTGTCCTGGAATTTCTTCTACCCTGGAGTGATGGGTTTCAACATTCTCCAAACCTAATCCTTCCACTACCTCGTTGACCACCTTTATTTTTTTTCCAATGGCATCCACAAGGGTAAACTTTACGTTTGGAAACATAATGGCCAACGGAATTCCCGGGAAGCCGCCACCGGTTCCCACATCCAAAATTTCCGACCCCTCATTGAACAATTGGACTTGGGCAATTCCCAGGGAATGAAGCACATGTCGCAAGTACAGCTCATCAATATCTTTACGCGAAACCACATTTATCTTTTGATTCCAGTCTTGGTAAAGCGTTTCCAGCTTTGCAAACTGCTCTTTCTGTTCCTCGTTGAGCGTCGTAAAATATTTAAATATAAGTTCCGCTTTCATGTTGCCAACCGTATTTTTGACAAAACTAATACTTTTACCAACCTTAACACCGTTCTAACAGAACGTTGTTAACTCTAAAAAGCATTTTAGTTACCTTTGTATAAAACTTTTTTTTATGGATAAGAATACCATCCGGTTTTCAAGAAGAGATTCCGCACAATTTTTCAGAACGCTGAACAAGAGAGTAAACGAATACTTCAAGGAAAACGAACTTAAGAAAACCGGGAACTGGAAACTTCACTTGAAGACGATAGTGATGTTTGCCATTTTTTTGACCCCTTATTTTTTAATGTTGACCCTTGATTTGCCTTTTTGGGGCTATCTGCTCCTTTCCATCACCATGGGTGTAGGAATGGCCGGAGTGGGAATGAACGTGATGCACGATGGAAACCATGGTGCCTACTCCAATAAAAAATGGGTAAACAAACTTATGGGAAGCAGTATCTACATTCTTGCTGGAAATGTATACAACTGGCAAGTTCAGCACAACGTGCTTCACCATACCTACACCAATATCCATGAACATGACGAGGATATGGAAGCTGGACGAATCCTAAGGTTCTCCGAGCATGCCGAGTGGAGAAAACACCACAAATTCCAACACTACTACTCCATTTTACTGTACGGCCTGTTGACCTTTAACTGGGCCATTACAACAGATTTTCAACAGATGTACCGTTACATGAAGAGAAAGTTGAGCTATGGAAAACTTCCCAACCCCGTGATCAACTGGAGCACATTGGTAATTACAAAAGTCATTTATCTGACCATCTGGATCGTACTCCCATTAATTTTTGTTGATATCGCATGGTGGCAAGTGCTTCTTGGATTCTTTATCATGCACTACGTTGCCGGTGTGATTCTTAGTGTGGTATTCCAGCTGGCTCATATTGTGGACCATGCAGAAACCCCGCTTCCCGATGAAGCAGGAAACATGAAAAACACCTGGGCGATTCACCAATTGTTCACCACAGTGAATTTTGGCACTAAAAACAGAATTGTAAACTGGTTTACCGGTGGATTGAACCATCAAGTGGAACACCATATTTTCCCCAACATCAGTCACATTCATTACACAAATATTTCAAAAATTGTGAAACAGACTGCCCAAGAGTTCAATTTACCGTACCACGAATATAAAACTACGAGAAAAGCCATAATTTCGCACTTCAAACACTTAAAGGAGTTGGGCAAAAACCCTGCACTCCAGTATCAGTAAAAAAACGAAGCATCAAATGAGCAACCATCTATCTGACAGGATCAAGAACATGTCCACGTCAGCAACTTTGGCCATGGCAGCCAAAGCGCGGGAATTACGAAATGAAGGAAAGGATATCATCGGTCTGAGCTTGGGGGAACCCGATTTCAATATTCCCGATTTTATCAAGGATGCAGCAAAGCAGGCCATCGACGAAAATTATAGTAGCTATACACCTGTTGATGGGTACGCCGAGCTTAAGACAGCTATTTCGAATAAATTCAAAAGAGACAACAACCTTGATTACGGTGCAAACCAAATCGTAGTTTCCACGGGAGCAAAACAATCGCTTTTCAACGTGGCCATGGTAGTACTTAATCCTGGCGATGAAGTAATTCTTCCGGCACCATACTGGGTAAGTTACAGCGACATCGTAAAATTGGCCGAAGGAGTTCCAGTAGAGGTTCCCACACAAATCGACACCGATTTTAAAATGACACCTCAACAATTGGAAGCTGCCATTACCCCAAAGACAAGAATGCTTTGGTTCAGCTCTCCATGTAACCCAAGTGGTTCCGTGTATAGCGAGAAAGAGTTGGAAGGTTTGGCCGAGGTATTGAAAAAACACCCGGATATCTACGTGGTATCCGATGAAATCTACGAGCACATCAATTTTACCGAAGGTGGTCACACCAGCATTGCTGGCATTGATGGCATGTACGATAGAACGGTAACCGTAAACGGTGTATCCAAGGCATTTGCCATGACCGGATGGCGTATTGGTTACATCGGCGCACCGGAATGGATTGCTAAGGGCTGTACCAAATTGCAAGGTCAGGTAACGAGTGGAGCGAATGCTATTGCTCAACGTGCAGTAATCACTGCGTTGGATGCCCCTGTGAGCAAGATTCAATTTATGATCGACAAGTTCCACGAAAGAAGGGACCTTGTCCTAGGTCTATTGGGTGAGATAGAAGGATTTAACCTCAATGTTCCAGAAGGTGCATTTTACGTGTTCCCGGACATATCCGCTTACTTTGGAAAAACATTGAAAGATGTAACGATCAACAATGCTTCTGATTTCTCACTGTATCTATTGGAACATGCAAATGTGGCCACGGTTACCGGTGAAGCATTCGGAAACCCGAACTGTATCCGCATATCTTATGCCGCATCGGAGAAGGAGTTGAAGGAAGCTATTTCAAGGATAAAGGCAGTACTTTAATATAAAACAGGAAATGCTGAAGCAAGTTAGTTCAGCTATCCAATATAAATTTAAAAACCTCTTGAAGTCTACTTTGAGAGGTTTTTTATTAGGTCTTTTTCCAGAAATATGGGGTAAGCACGATCAATACAGTGAACAGTTCCAAACGCCCTAACAACATCAGAAAAGCACACCACCACTTACCTGCAGCTGGAAGGCTATTGTAATTGCTCACAGGGTTCAAACTACCCAAAGCAGGACCAACATTCCCAAGCGATGAGGCCGAACCACCGACCGCGGAAACAAAGTCCAAGCCTAGGAACCCAAGCACCAGCGAACCAATAATAAACAACAACATATACAACACAAAGAAAGCTATAACATTGTATACGATGTGCTCTGTAACTGTTTTTTGATTATATCTAACAGGAATCACCGCATTGGGGTGCAGGGTACGTTTAAACTCCAAGATACCGTTTTTAATAATCAATAAATGGCGCATTACTTTAATTCCCCCTGCTGTTGAACCTGCAGATCCCCCGAGGAACATCAAACCAAAAAAGAAAACGGTCAAGAAATGTGTCCAAGAAGTAAAATCTGCAGAAACAAAACCGGTAGTGGTAATTACCGCGACCACCTGAAACAAGGTATGCCTAAAGGCACTCTCTGCCTTTCCCCAAACCATGGGATGAAAGTCGGATACCGGAACGTCCGCCTTAAAATAAACGCCCAGAGCGGCCAAAATGGTAAAAATCGCTACAAACCCAAAATAGTACTTGAATTCTTCATCTTGAAAAACACGTTTCACCCGTCCGGTCAATGCAAAATAACTTAATACAAAGTTGCTTCCCGCCAAGAACATAAAAATAATGATGATGTATTGGATTATTGGAGAATCGTTCCAATAGGCCAAACTGGCATTTTTAGTGGAAAAACCACCTGTGGACATCGTGGCCAAGGCATGGTTTATAGCATCAAAAAATGACATCCCCGCAAATTTCAGCAACAAGGTTTCCAAAACAGTATACCCAAAATAGATAAGCCAAAGCCTTTTTGCTGTATCCGTAATCCGTGGGTGGAGCTTATCTCCACCAGGACCTGGTGCTTCTGCACTGAACAACTGCATACCTCCGATACCTAAAAGCGGTAGAATGGCTATGGCCAAAACTATGATCCCCATCCCCCCGATCCAATGGGTAAGGCTTCGCCACAACAAAATACCTTCAGGAAGCGCCTCTATATCGTCCAATATGGATGCTCCCGTTGTTGTGTAACCGGACATGGTCTCAAAAAAAGCATCTGTTATGGAGGGAATGGAACCGGAAAAAAGATAGGGCAACATACCAGAGATGGACATTACGATCCAACCAAAGGTCACAACAATGTACCCTTCTTTCTTTTTAACCTCCTTTTTATGTCCACGAGTATAGAACATGGCCATCATCCCAAAAAGCATCGTGACTATGGCGGACAACATGATGTCCATTGTGGCACCATCTTTATAAATTCCACTGGCCAATGCCGCCAAGAGCATAAAGGACCCGTTGCAAAGCAACAACAACCCCATGATGTGGATAATGATACGTGTATTGAGCTTCATTATAGGAATAGCTTTTCTATGCGAGCTATGGCTTTGGGCAAACAACAGACTACCACTTTATCACCTTCAGCAATCCTAAAATCACCCAGTGCTATAATTCCTTCTCCATTTCGAATGACCCCGCCTATGCTCGCTTCCCTTGGAAAATTCAGTTCACGGATAATTTCTCCGTTCACCAACGAGGATGCCTTCACCTCAAACTCCAAGATTTCAGCATTCAAGTTGTTCAAACGGGTGAGGGCAAGCACCTCCCCTTTCCTGATATACCGGAATATGCTGTTTGCTGCAAGTAGTTTTTTATTGATGAGGGTATCCACCCCAATGGAATGTGACAACTGGAAGTAGTCCATATTCTCCACCAAGGCAATGGTCTTTTTTATTTTCTTGCTCTTGGCCACCAAGCACGACATAATATTGGTCTCGGAATTTCCCGTAACCGCGATAAAGGCATCCATGGACTCCAAGCTCTCCTCTTCCAACAGTTCCACATTGCGGCCATCCCCATTGATGACAAGTGCATGTGGCAGCTCATCTGCAATATCAAAGGCCTTTTCCTTATTTTTTTCAATAAGTTTTACGTTGAATTTTTTATTGCAAAGGTCACGAGCCGTTTTATAGCCCACCTTGCTTCCACCCAAGATCATCACATTTTTGATGTCCTGTTTTTGCATACCCGAGAGTTTATACAGCTCTTCAACACCCTTATCCGATGTAATGAAATAAACTTGGTCACCCTCTTTAAAAACGGTATCACCCCTTGGAATCAGAGTGAATTGTGTTCCTTTTCGCTGTAATGCAATGGGCATAAAGTTGAGCTCTGGAAAAATCCTTGCAGCCTCCTTTACCATCTTACCCACAAATGGAGCAGTTTTCGGAAGAATTACCCCGAACATGGTCAACAATCCTTCCTCAAATTGATAGGTATCGTTGAAGGCAGACTGGTTCAGCATCAACTGTATTTCCGTAGCGGCAAGACGCTCTGGTGAAATCAATTCATCGATGCCCAATTGTTCAAACCTGATAAGTTCCCTGTTGTCCATGAACTCCGTGTTGGAAATCCGGGCCATGGTACGCTTGCAGCCCAATTGTTTTGCCAGCACACAAAGGGTAAGATTAGTGGTCTCCGATGCGGTAACCCCAATCACAAGGTCGGAACCGTCTACATCGGCATCCTGTAGCACCTGTATCGACGTGGCATCACCGCGCAGCACCCGAATATCCAAATGGGTGTCCGCATAGGACAACCTTTCCTTATCGGTATCGATCAAAGTAATTTCCTGCGCTTCGTAGGACAATAATTTTGCCAAATGAAACCCAACTTCACCAGCACCTGCAATAATGATTCTCATTGATTAGAATAGGATGTGTTCTTAAATAACCTCGTTTTGCACGCTGCAAACGATACTAAGAATGGTATGCTAAACGTAAACTCCATACTTTTAACCAAATACGGAAAATAAATCCCTTTGGAGGGCAAAATTACACAAATATTTTTGTCCGCATCCCCTATCCTAAGTTGTATATTTGCCAGCAAATAAAAGCTATGTCGGAAAAGGTGAAACCTTACAAAGAATCTGAGCTCGGCAAAAAGGAGCAAGTAAAGCAAATGTTCGATAACATTTCCGGAAATTACGATGGTCTTAACCGGGTCATCTCCTTTGGAACGGATGTTAAGTGGCGCAAGAAAATAGTAGCCTTTTTAAAAGAGAAGTCCCCCGATTCCATTCTGGATATAGCCACCGGCACCGGGGACCTCGCCATAGCCATGGCAAAAACGGGTGCCAATAAGATTGTTGGTCTAGACCTTTCCCCCGGTATGCTGGAGGTCGGCAAGAAAAAAGTATCCAACAAGAATTTACAGAACACTATCGAAATGGTTGTTGGGGACAGTGAGAACCTTCCCTTTGAGGATGATTCCTTTGATGCCATCACTGTGGCATTTGGTGTCCGAAACTTTGAAAATCTGGAAAAAGGGCTGGAAGAAATCTATAGGGTCCTTAAGCCCGAAGGACATTTTGTGGTCTTGGAAACTTCCGTACCTACCAAAACCCCTTTCAAACAGGGTTATAAAATCTACACAAAATACGTGCTTCCTTCTATTGGAAACTTGTTCTCAAAAGATAGGTCGGCTTACAAATATTTGAGTGAATCTGCTTCTGTTTTTCCTCATGGACAGGCTTTCAACAATATTTTGAAGAAAATCGGGTTTATAGGAATAGAGAACAAACCACAAACAATGGGTGTAGCATCCATTTATGTTGCTTCAAAATAGATTGATGAAAAATCTCCTGATCCTATTTGGACTTATCGTATTATCGAACCAAATGGCCGTTGCCCAATTTGGAAGCGACCCCATCCTCAACCTTCAGAACGAGGACAAGAAATTTTTGAACTGGGGATATTATCTAGGTTTTAACCAATACGATTTTCAATTTGAGTACAAAGACGATATTGGCCAAGATGTATTGGTGGACAAAAGTCTAGGATTCAACGTTGGTTTGATCGGGGAGCTTCGAATAAATGAGTTTTTGGATGCCCGTTTTGAACCGGGTCTGCTCTACACTGCAAGAACATTGGGCTTCCCTGGATTTACTACGGAGAACGATGCGCTTCGCGAAGTGCGTTCCACCTACATTCGATTCCCTTTATTGTTGAAGGCCAGTACGCGAAGAATCGGAAACTGGAGACCGTTTATTGTTGGTGGGGTTTACACCTCCATTAACTTGGGAAGCAACGAAGATAGTTTGGACGACAACAGTAGTGGCCAGTTTAGAATGAAACAAAATGTTTACGGGTACGAAGTTGGTTTCGGGATTGATTTTTACACCGAATACTTCAAGTTCACACCATCCATTCGAGGAGTTTTTGCCTTAACGGACGAGTTGGTTCCCGATGCCGACCCCAATAGCCCTTGGACAGGTAACATTGCTGCCATGCGCACCCGCGGAATCTTCATCAATTTTACTTTTGAATAGCCTATCCCCTGCGGATTTCGTTGAGAAGAATTCCAGTGGCCGTGGCCACATTTAAACTTTCCGTAGTAGTTGCACCAAATTGTGGAATGGAGATTTTTTTGGTGATGAATTTTCCAACTTCGGCAGAAACGCCATTGGCCTCGTTGCCCATTACCAAAACACCTTTTTTCGCCAAATTGGAACCATAAACCGATTCGCCGTCCATATAGGCTCCATAAATTGGTATATCCGTTTTGTCCAAAAAGGTTATCAAATCAGTGTATTCAACATTTACCCTTGCAATAGAACCCATAGTGGCCTGCAATACTTTTGGGTTATAACAGTCCACGGTATCCGTTGAGCAGACCAATCGTTTAATTCCAAACCAATCACATAGTCGAATAATGGTTCCCATGTTCCCAGGGTCTCGAACAGCATCCAAAACCACAACCCAATCGTCCAAATCCAAAGCTTCGGAATCCTTCACACGAAAAACACCGAGTATACCACTCGGATGCGTTAAGCTGCTCATCTGTTTCAATGTTTTTGCCGGAACCACTTCAGCCTGCTCAAATTTTTGAACCAAACCAGTATCATCCACAAAAATCTGGTACGTTTTAAAACCCGAATTCAACAATTCGTTCACGAGCTTTTCACCCTCTACAACAAATAGTCCATGTTGAGATCGGTACTTTTTTTGCTTTAGGCTAACAACTAGCTTAATTTGGTTTTTTGTAACCATCTAAATCGTGTATTTTTGGCTTCTATGAGTGGTTATTCTGGTGTAACGGGCAACTTGGCAAAAATAGGATTATTGTTGCTTTTGCTCAGCATTTTAGGTTGCAATACCTTAAAAAAGGTCGGAGAGGATGAATTATTGCTCACCAAGAACACTATTTTGGTAGATGAAGAAAAGGTCACCAGTAGCGAAATCAAAGGCCTGATCAGCCAAAAACCCAACAGCAGTGTACTTGGATATCCTTTAAAATTGAACCTTTACAATCTGGCCAAGGAAAACCCCGATTCCTCATTCGAAGATTGGCTCAACAGAAAAGAGAAAAGGGAAAAACGATTGAACAATCTACTGTCCGAAAAACAGGTTTACAGATTACAGGAATCGTTTTTAGTAAAGGGATATAGCGAATTTCTGAAAAGGATCGGCGAACCTCCCGTAATCATCGATACCACCAAAACCAACAAATCCGTAAGCAAGCTCGAATCTTACTACAATAGCAAGGGTTATTTTAACAACACCGGGGAGTATGAGATAATTGAAGGTAAAAACGCAAAAAAAGCGCAGATAGCATACCGTGTTACTTTGAACAAGCCCTACATTGTGGACACGATACAAAAAAACATCACTTCCCCAGAACTGGATTCCATTTACAAAAAATCGGCAAACAGGAGTTTTGTAAGGCAAGGGGAACAATTTGACCTGGACAATTTTACTTTGGAGCGAGAGCGCCTTACCACACTTTTCAGGAATTCTGGAGTCTACAATTTCCAAGAAAGCTCCATAAACTACAATATATTTAGGGATACCACCCAAGCTTCGGACGACCAATTGATGGATGTGGAACTGAACATCCGAAAGTTTAGGAGCACCAACGATAGTACCGATGTCAATATGCCCTACAAAGTGGCACGGCACAGAAAAATCAATATATATGCTGATTATGACCTGAACGGAAACTCAGACTCCCTAAAAACTCTTGAATACGACAATCACAACATCATATATAGTGGAAAGCTGAGATATCGCCCCAAAGCGCTGACCGATGCTATTTTCTTTGAAAAAGACAGTATTTATCGTGATTTGGACAGGATACGTACCTACCGACAAATCACCAACCTTAATACTTTTAAATATCCCAACATCGAGTTTATCCCCGACTCCACCCAAACACAACTGGAAACAAATATCTATCTAGCGGCCAAGCCCAAATATTCTTTAAACCTTAATTTTGATGTTACTCATTCCAATATTCAACAGGTAGGAACTGCTTTTAGTGCATCCGTTATCACAAGGAACGTTTTTGGGGGTGCGGAGACATTGAACATTTCTGCAAGGGGTTCCATCGGTTTATTGAGTGATGCCTCCCTATCGGATGGAAATTTTACATCGGAACTCGGTGGAGATGTCAATATCACCTTTCCCCGCATCTGGCTCCCCTTCAACACAGAAGGTATCATTCCATATTATATGTTGCCCCAGACCCGATTGTCGGCAGGTACCAATTTCCAACGAAACATCGGGCTCGACAAGCAATCCCTAAACTCCATACTTTCCTTTAATTGGACACCTTCCGAAAGGTTGAAAAACAATATTGAACTGCTCAATGTCGAATTTGTAAGAAACGTAAATCCCGATAATTTTTACAACGTATACAGAAATACATTTTCCAACTTGAACAGTGTCGCCGACCAATTTCAGGACGATCCGCAATATTCACAATACTTCAGACCTTTGGAAGATGTTGATGATGAACCGGTACTAAGCATCCCAACTGGGGCGAATGGTTTTGTTAGAAACATATTGAATGATTCGATTCCTGTAAGCGCGGAGGATAAGGAATTGGTCAACAGCATTGAGGAAAGGCGCAGAAGATTAACGGAAAACAACCTTATTTTCGCCACCAATTTCACTCATACCAAGAATAGTAAATCAGGCATCAACGACCTCGATTTTTATCAATATCGAATTAAAGTTGAAAGTGCCGGAGCCATGCTATCATTGCTCACCAACGTAATTCCCTTCAATAAAAATGACAATGGACAGAACCTTGTTTTCAGTGTCCCCTACTCCCAATATGTAAAAACCGAGTTCGATTACATTCGGCATTGGGAAATTGGAGGTTCACAGGTGATTGCTTTTAGAAGTTTTACGGGGCTGGCCATTCCGTATGGCAACTCGGACAACATTCCCTTTGTTCGAAGTTACTTTGCCGGGGGTTCCAACGACAACCGCGCTTGGAATGCTTACGAGCTTGGTCCAGGAAAAACTGACAACATCAATGATTTTAACGAAGCAAACCTGAAAATTGCGCTGAACCTGGAATATCGTTTCCCGATAGCAGGCGATGTAAAAGGTGCCCTTTTCGCGGATGCGGGCAACATTTGGAACGTTTTCGACAGCGAAACAAATCCCGACGCCATTTTCACAGGGTTCTCTTCTTTGGGTGACCTAGCATTGGGTACAGGCGTTGGTCTGCGGTACGATTTCACCTATTTTGTCTTTAGGCTGGACGTAGGCTTCAAGACCTACAATCCTGCAAAAGTTGGGTCCGATCGCTGGTTTGATGGGTACAACTTTAAACAAGCTGCCTTTAACATAGGTATCAATTATCCTTTCTAGAGCAAATAATTTATTACTTTTGTTTCCTATTTAATTCGAAACCAATATAACTATGTCCCACAATATCAAGCCCGGTGTCGCTACCGGTGATGAAGTACAGGCAATTTTCAACCATGCAAAAGAAAACGGTTACGCGCTCCCGGCCGTAAACGTAATCGGTTCAGATAGCATCAATGCTGTGATGGAAACTGCCGCAACATTGAATTCCCCTGTAATCATTCAATTTTCTAATGGAGGAGCCCAGTTCAATGCAGGTAAAGGCCTATCCAACGAAAACCAAAAAGCAGCTATTTTGGGTGCCGTAGCAGGAGCTAAACATGTACACCAATTGGCCGAGGCCTATGGCGCCACTGTAATCCTTCATACAGACCACTGCGCCAAAAAATTATTACCTTGGATCGATGGTCTTTTGGATGCCAGTGAAAAACATTATAAGGAAACTGGTAAATCATTGTTCAGTTCACATATGATCGACCTTTCGGAAGAGCCGATCGAAGAAAATATTGAAATCTGCAAAGAGTATCTTGAGCGCATGAGCAAAATGGATATGACTTTGGAGATAGAATTAGGAATTACAGGTGGTGAAGAAGATGGTGTGGACAACTCAGATGTTGATGATTCCAAATTGTACACGCAGCCCGAAGAAGTGGCTTTTGCCTATGAAGAACTTTCAAAAGTAAGCCCACGATTCACCATTGCCGCAGCATTTGGTAACGTACATGGTGTTTACAAGCCCGGAAACGTAAAATTGACTCCAAAAATCCTTAAAAACTCTCAAGAGTTCATTACCGAAAAATATGGAGTTGAGCATAATCACATCGATTTTGTATTCCACGGAGGTTCCGGTTCTACAGTGGAAGAAATCAGGGAGGCCATCGGTTACGGCGTAATCAAAATGAACATCGATACCGACTTGCAATACGCATTTTTGGAAGGTGTTCGCGATTATATCCAAGGTAAGGGAGGCTACCTTCAGGCGCAGATCGGAAACCCCGACGGTGACGACCAGCCGAACAAAAAATACTACGACCCACGTGTATGGCTTCGAGAAGGAGAAAAAACCTTTATTGCCCGTTTAAAAAAGGCTTTCGAAGACCTGAACAACGTAAACACTCTGTAAGCCCTTGTCTAATTAAATATTGATTGCATGTCGTCTTGGTTTAAAAGAAAGGAAAAAGGAATACAGACCGCTACGGAGGAAAAAAAAGACACCCCCAAGGGGCTGTGGTACAAATCCCCTACCGGTAAGATTGTGGAGGCCGAAGATCTGGCCAAAAACTTTTATGTAAGTCCAGAGGATGATTATCACGTACGTATAGGCAGTAAAGAATATTTTGAGATTCTTTTTGATGACAACAAGTTCCGTGAGCTTGACACGAAAATGACTGCCAAAGACCCTTTGAAGTTCGAGGATACCAAAAAATACTCCGATCGTTTAAAAGCGGCCCAGCAGAAAACTGGATTAAAAGATGCCGTTAGGACCGCCGTAGGAAAGTCCCAAGGAAAGGATATTGTTGTGGCCTGCATGGATTTTGCCTTTATCGGGGGATCTATGGGAAGCGTAGTAGGGGAAAAGATTTCCCGCGCCATTGATGTCGCAAAAAGGAAGAAAATTCCATTTGTGATGATTTCCAAATCCGGAGGTGCCCGTATGATGGAAGCCGCGCTATCACTGATGCAGTTGGCCAAAACATCAGCTAAACTGGCCCAATTGGCCGATGCAAAAATCCCGTATATTTCGTTATGTACGGATCCTACAACAGGGGGAACTACCGCATCATACGCCATGTTGGGGGATATCAACATTGCCGAGCCAGGTGCCCTTATCGGTTTTGCCGGGCCAAGGGTGGTAAAGGATACTACAGGAAAAGACCTTCCCGATGGTTTCCAAACATCCGAATTCTTGAAAGAGCACGGATTTTTGGATTTTATCACACACCGCAGGGACTTGAAGAAAAAAATCAATCTATATATAGACTTGATTACCAATCAACCTGTACGAAACTAAAAAAAGCCCCGAATTCGGGGCTTTTTGATTTTAATCGGGGGATTTACAGGCCATGCCAACATGTAAAGATTTTTCCAATAAATCTTTTGATTTCAAATAAAAGCATATCTTTGCACGCTGATTGAAGGTCAATCAATACATAAAAATCATTTAAATAATATTGGAATGTATTTAACAAAAGAAGTTAAAGCCGAGATTTTTAAGAAACACGGCGGCTCTGAGAGCAACACCGGTTCTACGGAAGGACAAATTGCGTTGTTCACGCACCGTATCAACCATTTGACAGAACACCTTAAGAGAAACCACAAAGATTACAACACCGAGCGCTCCTTGGTTGCGTTGGTAGGTAAAAGACGTAGTCTTTTGGATTATCTAAAGAAAAAAGATATTGCAAAATACCGTACTTTGATTAAAGAACTAGGTATTAGAAAATAAAAACACAAGGGGAGGCATTGGCTTCCCCTTTGTTTTGGTTGAAGATATTTCAACAAAAAGTCCCGGGAAAACGGGCAAACACAAAAAGCTACAAAATAGTTTTTCATTGGTCAAGTGCCCCAGGCACACACAACAACAACACAACCCGACCGCCCGGATGGCGGTAGACCAAAGTTTAACAGCCTGACCTTATGGGTTAGGTAAGATTATTTTTATGATTCCAAAGACATTCAAAGAGGTCATAGACCTTGGTGACGGTAGGGAAATTTCTATCGAAACCGGAAAACTGGCAAAACAGGCCCACGGCTCTGTTGTTGTCCAATCTGGCAAGTGTATGCTATTGTGTACAGTTGTCTCCAATTACAAAGCGTCGGACGTGGACTTTTTGCCACTTACCGTAGATTATCGTGAAAAATTTGCCGCAGCAGGACGTTACCCAGGTGGTTTCTTTAAAAGAGAGGCAAGACCAAGCGATGGTGAAGTATTGACCATGCGTTTGGTAGACAGGGTGTTGAGGCCCCTGTTCCCAAAGGATTACCACTCCGAAACTCAGGTAATGATTCAGTTGATGTCGCATGACGAAGACGTTATGCCAGATGCGATGGCCGGATTGGCAGCCTCTGCCGCCATTCAACTTTCGGATTTCCCGTTCGAATGTGCCATCTCAGAGGTCCGTGTAGGTAGGGTCAATGGTGAATTCATCATCAACCCGACCAGAGCACAACTTCTGGAGTCGGATATTGACATGATCATTGGTGCCTCTGCGGATTCTGTAATGATGGTAGAAGGTGAAATGAATGAAATTTCCGAAGAGGAAATGGTAGAAGCCATCAAATTTGCCCACGAAGCCATTAAAGTTCAATGTGCCGCGCAAGTAAAATTGGCCGAAGCTTTCGGTAAAAAAGAAGTTCGTGAATACGAACCGGAAAACGAAGATGCCGACCTTGAAAAAAAGGTGTACGACCTTACTTATGATAAAGTGTATGCCGTTGCAAAAGCCGGTTCATCCAAGCATGAGCGCAGTGCTGCCTTCGATGCTATCAAAGAAGAAGTAAAAGCTACGTTTACAGAAGAAGAATTGGAAGAGTTTGGAGATTTGGTTTCCAAATACTTCTACAAGGCCGAAAAAGAGGCGGTCAGAAACCTTACTCTAGAGGAAGGACTCCGCTTGGACGGTCGTAAAACCACAGAAATTCGTCCCATCTGGTGCGAAATCGATTATTTGCCATCCGTTCACGGTTCTGCCATATTTACAAGGGGTGAGACCCAAGCTTTGGCAACCGTAACTTTAGGTACTTCCAGAGAAGCCAACCAAATAGATATGCCGTCTTTCGAAGGCGAGGAAACTTTCTATTTGCACTATAACTTCCCTCCTTTCTCAACAGGAGAGGCACGGCCAATCCGAGGTACATCCCGTAGGGAAGTAGGTCACGGTAACTTGGCGCAACGTGCTCTAAAAGGGATGATTCCAGCAGATTGCCCGTACACAGTTCGTGTAGTGTCCGAAGTATTGGAATCCAACGGTTCCTCTTCCATGGCAACTGTATGTTCTGGAACCATGGCTCTTATGGATGCCGGGGTTCAATTGAAAAAACCTGTTTCAGGTATTGCAATGGGACTGATCACCAATACTGAAACCGGAAAATATGCCGTACTATCCGACATCTTGGGCGATGAAGATCACTTGGGAGACATGGACTTTAAAGTAACCGGTACCGCAGATGGTATAACCGCTTGCCAAATGGACATTAAGGTAAAAGGACTTTCTTATGAAATCCTGGTAAAAGCTTTGATGCAGGCTAAAGACGGTAGATTGCACATTTTGGGCAAACTTACTGAGACCATTGAAGCTCCAAGACCAGAAGTGAAGTCTTACGCACCAAAAATTGTTACCCGAGTTATTCCTGGTGAATACATCGGAGCACTTATTGGAAAAGGAGGAGAAGTCATTCAAGAGCTTCAAAAAACAACCAAAACTACCATTGTTATCAACGAAGACCCAGAAACCGAGGAAGGCATTGTGGAAATTCTTGGTACCGATCAGGATGGAATCAACAAAGTATTGGCAAAAATCGATGCTTTGATGTTCAAACCTGAGGTTGGTAGCGTTTATGAAGTGAAAGTAATCAAGATGCTCGACTTTGGAGCTGTGGTAGAATATACCGAAGCTCCAGGGAACGAAGTATTGCTCCACGTATCCGAATTGGCATGGGAGCGCACCGAAAATGTATCCGATGTGGTAAACATGGGCGATGTTTTTGACGTAAAATACTTCGGTCTTGATCCAAGGACCAAAAAGGAAAAGGTTTCAAGAAAAGCCTTGTTGCCCAAACCTGAAGGATATCAAGAACGTCCACCGCGCAACGATAGAGGTGGTGATCGTGGTGACCGAAGAGGTGGTGGCGACCGACGTGGTGGCGACCGAAGAGGTGGTGATCGTGACAGAAAACCAAGAAGGGATTAGTTTTAAAATAATCCTATTGTATAAAAACAGCCCCGGGGAACAACCTCGGGGTTTTGTTTTTTTAAATCTCAAAATCAAAATAGTACAATGTCACTTCGGGCGCAGTCGAGAAGGTATTGTTTTCAAAACCTAAGAGTAAGGTCTCGACTGCGCTCGACCTGACAACATATTAATCAATGGAAAATCAGACTTTTTAAAAAAAATGTAACCAAAATGTAACTTTTCAGTTTTTTGAACGTATAACCTATTGAGCTCCGGTTCACAAATTTAATTTGAAGGGATATTTTAGATGAGACAGTTAAAGATTACAAAACAGGTTACCAACAGGGAAACCGCGTCGTTAGACAAGTATTTGCAGGAGATTGGAAAGGTGGATTTGATTACCGCCGATGAAGAGGTAGAGTTGGCACAGCGAATCAAGGCGGGAGACCAGGTAGCTTTGGAAAAATTAACAAAAGCCAACCTTAGGTTCGTTGTTTCTGTAGCAAAACAGTACCAAAACCAAGGGTTGACACTTCCTGATTTGATCAATGAAGGAAACTTGGGACTGATCAAGGCAGCTCAACGCTTTGATGAAACCCGTGGATTTAAATTTATTTCTTACGCCGTTTGGTGGATTCGTCAATCTATTCTTCAGGCATTGGCCGAGCAGTCCCGTATTGTTCGTTTGCCTTTGAACAAGATCGGTTCCATCAACAAGATCAACAAAACATTTGCTTTCTTGGAGCAAGCGCACGAGCGTCCGCCATCTGCAGAGGAAATTGCCAAAGAATTGGACATGACCGTGGAAGATGTAAAGCAATCCTTGAAAAACTCAGGTCGCCACGTATCCATGGATGCACCATTGATCGATGGGGAGGATTCCAACCTATACGATGTATTGCGCAGTGGTGAGTCCCCTAACCCGGACAAGGAACTTTTGCACGATTCCCTTCGTACGGAAATCGAGCGTGCATTGGAGACCCTTACACCGCGTGAAGCTGATGTTATCAGACTTTACTTTGGTTTGGCAGGGCAACATTCCATGACCTTGGAAGAAATCGGTGAAACTTTTGACCTTACGAGGGAAAGGGTACGCCAAATCAAGGAAAAGGCAATTCGCAGGCTGAAACACACATCCAGAAGTAAGATTTTAAAGACATATTTGGGATAAGTGTAAAAAAACACCCTCTACATTACAGTTAAACTATCCTTAAATTTGATTTTTGGCAGGAAAGTTGTAATTTAGTAAGATATAACAGTTTATCATGACTGTTCGTTTTTTGATTGATGAATAAACTCCGGCTGATTACCGGAGTTTTTTTCGTTTATAAGGGTCCCTTTTTAATTCATCAACCCTCCATTTACCAAGCGGTAAATCCCAAACGGATTCCCCTGTTTCAGCTCATCGGCAACAATGTATCCAGAAAATTCTGTACAGTTTCAAACAGTTAATTTACAAATAGACTGATTATCAATACTGAAATTATGGACGTTAGCCCAATGACCAAGGTTCCCAAACTGTGGAGTTTATAGCCTTTGGCAATGTTCATTCCGCTCATTTGGGTCACCACCCAAAAAAAACTATCATTGGCGTGGGAAACCACCATGGACCCCGCCCCTATCGAAATCACCAATAGCGCTTTATCCATTTCTGTAGCAAATCCAAGGCTCCCCATCATAGGAAACACAATGGAAGCCGCTGTGATCAACGCCACGGTGGATGACCCTTGTGCCAGTTTTATGGCCGATGCAATCAAAAAGGGAAGAAAAAAACTAAGGTTTAAATCGCTCAACGCATCTCCCATCACACCCGCTATCCCAGAATTTTGAAGCATCTTTCCAAAAACGCCACCAGCTCCCGTAATCAATAAAATATTGGCGGAATCCTTTAATGCCTTTCCAACCCATCCATCTGTAGAAATCAATTCCTTGTTCAGTTTTTTGGGCAGCGTAAAGGCCAGAAGCATTCCAATGACCAACGCAATTACGGGTTCTCCCAAAAACATTAGAAATGATTGCCATGATGCGATTTCCTCCACTGGGATTATCCGTAACCTGGAATTGATCATGATCAAAACAATGGGTACCACAATGGGCAATGATGCTTTGAATGCCGAAGGCGCAGTTTTCATCCGAAGGTCGATACTTTCTTGGGAAACATCCGGGTTTGGATCAATATAAGTGCGAGCAGCAAACTTCGTGGCGAACAACAATGCCATAATAAGCGCAACGATACTAATGGGAATGGCCAAGGCCAGGACAAGACCTAAATCAGCGTTTAGAATACCAGCCGCCGCTATGGGCCCAGGAGTGGGAGGCACCAAATTGTGGGCAATGGTAAGGCCCATTGCCAGCGCAATAGCTGAACCTGCCAAACTGATTCCTGCTTTTTTGGACAGACTTTTATTCAACGGGGACAGTAAGATGAAACCGCTATCCGCAAAAACGGGTATGGATACAAAATATCCCAATATTCCCATGGCCGTGGGCACTCGTTTCTTTCCCACCAGTTTGATGACCGCTTCGGCCAGTGCATAGGCCCCGCCCGTATTTTCCAGAAATGCACCAATGATCACACCAAAGATGATCACCAAACCTATTTTTCCCAGTGTTCCCCCAAATCCATCGTTTATGGTCTGCAAAATAAGTTGATAGTCCATCCCCGCGGCAAAACCAAAAAATATGGCTACCACAAAAAGTGCTAAAAACGGATGCAGGCGCAAATAATTGATCAAGCCAATAATAAGGGCTATGCTCAACAACAAATAAACTACTAACATGGTCGGTTATTTAAAGTTAGGATGGTCAATGCAAATCTCCCTTTACCTCACTGCCAGAGCCTCCCACCAAAATATCAAAATCGGCACCCTTGTCGGCTTGCTCTACATGGTTCAGGTAAATTTTCACATAACCTCTATCGGTATGGGGCTGGGGCGGTTTCCAAGCCGCTCTTCTTTCAGCCAGTTCTTCTTCCGTAACATCCAGATGTAATTTCCTATTTTCCACATCCAGTTCGATGTAATCTCCATCTTTAACCAAAGCCAAGGTCCCACCGATGGCCGCTTCGGGTGACACGTGGAGCACCACGGTACCATAAGCCGTTCCACTCATCCGTCCATCTGAAATTCGGACCATATCCTTCACGCCCTGCATGATCAATTTTTCTGGAAGGTCCACATTGCCCACCTCGGGCATACCAGGGTAACCTTTGGGTCCCACATTCTGCAGAACGATTACACTATTGGCATCTATGTCCAGATCAGGGTCGTCCACACGGGCATGGTAATCGTCCATACTGGTAAAGACCACTGCTTTGCCACGGTGCTTCATCAATTCAGGAGTTGCTGCAGAAGGTTTAATAACGGCTCCATTTTCGCATAGATTTCCTTTTAAAACTGCGATTCCAGCATCCTTTTGAAAGGGTGCATCCATTTTGGCAATGACCTCTTCGTTATAGCAAGTGGATTTTTCGCAATTCTCATGAAGGCTCTTGCCGTTGACCGTTATGGTTTTATGCAATTTTGATTTCAATTCCTTCAAGACTACAGGAAGACCTCCTGCATAAAAATAATCTTCCATCAAATGTTTGCCGGAAGGCATAAGATTGACCAGCAATGGAATTTTACTTCCGATTTCATCAAAATCCTCCAATTTTAAAGGAACTCCAATCCTGCCCGCTATGGCCAGTAAATGGACAATCAAGTTTGTGGAGCCTCCCACGGCTGCATTGACCACTATTGCATTTTCAAAAGCTTCTCGGGTCAATATTTTGGATAGCTTCAAATCTTCATTGACCATTTCCACGATTTTTCTCCCGGAAAGCTGTGCCATTACCTTTTTTCGGGCATCGACCGCGGGGATTGCGGATGCACCGGGCAATGTGAGTCCCAGGGCTTCTGCCATGGTGGCCATCGTTGAAGCCGTCCCCATGGTATTGCAATGGCCAGCGCTACGTGCCGCACATATTTCAGCCTCCAAAAAGTCTTCCTCGGTAAATTTGTCCCGTTTTTTCTTCTCCTTTATCATCCAATTAAAGGAACCGGAACCTATTTCCCCTCCACGGAATTTTCCATTCAACATGGGGCCTCCGGGCACCACAATGGTGGGTAGGTCCACACTGCAAGCTCCCATAATGGTCGAAGGGGTCGTCTTGTCACAACCTGTTAACAAAACAATTCCGTCCAATGGGTTCGCGCGTATGGATTCCTCAACGTCCATACTGGCCAAGTTTCGGAAAAGCATGGTCGTAGGCCTCATAATGGTCTCTCCGAGGGACATTACTGGGAATTCCAAAGGAAATCCGCCTGCTTCCAATACGCCCTTTTTTACGATTTCGGCAAAATCTCGCAAATGGCCGTTGCAAGGGGTGAGTTCCGACCAGGTGTTACAAATCCCAATTACGGGTTTTCCTTGAAACATGTCGTTGGGATACCCCTGGTTACGAAGCCAAGAACGATGCACAAAACCCATTTTGTCATTGGTGCCAAACCATTCTTTGCTCCGAAGGTCTTCTTTATTTTTCTTCATTTTTAATTTGATAAACGCAATCGATTGCGGTGAAAATAATAAAATTTACCGTCTCCAATGAAGCTATAGTGTATTTTTCACAAAAAAGTGATTTAAAATTTTAT